>Ga0209254_10000226_pt1 | contig 41431 bp, 31 predicted proteins | sample FrelakmetDIP11DI_FD_187148 | JGI IMG/M metagenome (GOLD analysis project Ga0209254, IMG submission 187148) | Freshwater lake sediment microbial communities from the University of Notre Dame, USA, for methane emissions studies - DIP11 DI (SPAdes)... | ecosystem: Environmental > Aquatic >... | reverse complement strand
TCTTGGCCTGGACGGGGTCGCCGCCGACGGCGAACGCTTCCGCCGCAAGTTTGGGGTGTGTGAGCCATTTGTCCTCTACGCTGGCCGCCTGGATCCGATGAAAAATGTCATGCAGCTCCTGACCTTTTTCCTGGCTTACCGCAACAGCCGGCCTGAGCGCCGTCTGAAGCTGGTCCTGGCCGGCAGCGGCCCGCTGCGCTTGCCCGATCACCCCGACGTGGTTCCCCTTGGCTTTCTCGACCCAGCAGACCTGCATGACGCCTATGCCGCCGCCCTGGCTTTGTGCCAGCCATCGTTGGCCGAGAGCTTCTCGATCGTGCTCATGGAGGCGTGGCTGGCCGGCACACCGGCCCTGGTCCATGGTGGCTGCCGGGTGACGCGCGATCATGTTATGCGCAGCAACGGCGGCCTGTACTTTGCCTCTGGAGAGGAGTTTGCGGAAGCGCTGGACTGGTTCTTCGACCACGATCGGGCACGGCACCAGATGGGTGCTCTGGGCCGGGCCTATGTCCGTCGTGAATCCAGTTGGCCGGTGGTGCTGGACCGGTTTAGGGCAGCCATGGCCCTTTGGGAGTAGGTCCTCGGTCCTGTACCGCGTGACCATAGTCCTATTGTCCTGGCGCCTTATCTGGGTTATACTGGGCACTGACGGGGCAATCCTATGAAGCATCCAGCAGTCCATCAGATCATGCCGGGTTTCTTGTACGGCGATGCCGTGGGCAACCAGGCAGCGCGGATCCGCGACCTGCTGCGAGGGTGGGGATACCGCTCGCAGGTCTATGCCCAGTTCCGCGACCGCCGCCTTGACGATCCAGGCGAAGACTATAGCCGGTGTCGTCCTGCCCCAGATGACCTGGTCATCTTCCACTATTCGGTCGGCTCGCCGGTGACCGAGTTCGTACGGCGGCTGCCGGGCCCGGTTCTGGTCTATTACCACAACGTCACACCGGCCGGCTTTCTGCGCGGTTACAACGAACCGTTAGCCGACCTGCTGGACCAGGGCCGGCGTGAGCTTGCCTGGTTCGCTGACACGGCCTTTGCCCTGGCCGCATCGGAATATGACCGCCAGGAGATGCTTACGCTCGGCTTCCGCCGCGTCGAGGTGCTGCCCTACCTGGTCACGTTCGACGCGCTTCAGGCCTCGGCAGACAGCGCAGCCGGACGAGAGGTGCTCGCCCGCTACGACGGCAACGCGGTCAACCTGCTGTTTGTCGGGCGTTTGGTGCCCAACAAACGCCAGGACGATCTGCTTCGGGCGTTCAACGCTTACCATCACCTGATCAACCCCCACTCGCGGCTGTTATTGGTCGGCTCTGACTCGAACGCGCCTGGCTACCGCCTAGAGTTGGAGGCGATGGCGGCAGCTTTTGGCCTGTCGGACTCGGTTGTTCTGCCCGGCGCCGTCGGCCTGTGCGAGGGTCTGGGCGGCTACTACCGGGCGGCGACCGTTTTCCTATGCCTCAGCGAGCACGAGGGCTTCTGCATCCCTCTGATCGAGGCGATGGCCTTTAATGTGCCGGTGATCGCCTATCGCTCCACCGGCGTGCCGTATGCAATGGGGGGAGCGGGCATGTTGGTCGATGCCAAGCGCTACGATCTGATCGCCGAGTTGATCGACCTGCTGGCCCGCAATCAGGCGCTCCGCGACCGGCTGCTCGCCGGGCAGCGGCGCCGCCTGGAAGAGCTGGCGCCCGGCCGGGTGGCCGAGATGTTGGAAAACCATATCGAGCAGATGGCTCGACTAGAAAGACTTGAATCATGAATTGCACAAGTTGGCTCCTGCGGAGGGGGATCAGTGTCGTGCTGATTCTGGCTTTACTCTTTGCAGCGTTGATCTGGCCAGGACAGGAGGCCAGCCAGGCGCAGTCTGTTCAAAATACCGAACCCGAATGGTACCAGACGCTCCCGCCCTGGCAGCCTGGTTTCCCGGTGGCCCTCAGCGGTTCGTATCTTATCTGGGGCTCTTCGCCAACGCTGGTCGATCTGGACGGCGACGGCACGCTGGAGGTGGTGATTGGCAGCCGCAACCTGAGCGGCGGACAGCCAGGTTGTGGCGGCATGGTCTATGCCTATCGCCACAACGGCTCTCTGTTCTGGCAGACCCCCGTCCGGGCGCCGGTCAACTCTACGCCCACCGCGGCCGACCTCAACGGCGACGGCCATCCTGATATCGTCGTCGGCATGGGCGGCCTGCCCAAACCCGCATTTCCCCAGTGTTGGGACGGCGGAGTCATCGCCCTCAATGGCCTTACCGGTGACGAGCTTTGGACTTTTGACACCCAGGACTGGCTGAACCACAACCCCGACGGCATGCTCGACGGCGTCTTTTCGACCCCGGCCGTCGGCGACGTCAACGGCGACGGCGAGATCGAGATCACCTTTGGCGCCTGGGATCAATGTCTCTACCTGTTGAACAAGGATGGGGTACCGCTGTGGGGCAACCTCCCGGGCATCCTGCCGCAGGTCTATTGCGGCGGCCACGGCTTTTACAACGAGGATACCTTCTGGTCTTCGCCGGCGCTGGCCGACCTGACCGGCGACGGCATTCCCGAGATCATCACCGGCGCCGACATCTACGAGGGCAATATCTGGGGTGACCCCACCGGCGGCTACCTTTACGTCTTTGACGCCCAGGGCAACACCCTGGCCCGGGAGTGGATGGAGCAGGACATCTATTCCTCTCCTGCCGTCGCCGACCTGGACAACGACGGCGCCAACGAGATTGCGGTGGGCACAGGTGTCTTTCGGCCTGGCAAGGGTTACTTTGTATCTGCTTTCGAGTACGATCCCGGCCACGCCAACCCCATCGACCGGCTTGAACTAAAGTGGCGCCAGACGACTGTCGGTCGCGTCTTTTCCTCGCCGGCCCTCGGCGACCTGAACAAGGATGGTTGGCTGGACGTAGTCTCCGTCGTGCCTAAAGGGGACAACGGGGAAGACGGCACTTTTATTTACGCTTGGCGCGCCCGTGACGGCGCGCTCCTCTTTCAGCGACGGGCCTGTGATATGTGGGGCAACTCGTTCAATACCCTATCCTCGGCAATCGTCGCTGACGTGGACGGAGATTCCTGGCCTGAGATCATGTATAGCCACGCATGGGAAGTCGCCATCCTGAACCACGACGGTACCTACTATACCGATTACAGCAACCCCCAGGCCGGCAGCCCGGGTCACCCCGGCTGCCAACGGGATCACACACCAACCACACAACTGAGCTACTGGGCAGAGTACACCCTGTATGCCACGCCCGCGGTCGGCGACCTGGACGGCGACGGCGATGCCGAGGTCGTCATCGGCGGTCACAACGCGGATAACCCCAAGCAGGGCATGCTTTTCGCCTGGACCGGCCACCCTGTGGACCCGCGGCCGAGTTGGCCCACCTGGCGCCACAATGTGCGCCACACCGGCTTTCTCATGTTCGACACCCTCCCACCGACCAACCCGACCAACCTCAGCAGCCCATCCCATGCACCCGGTGTCTGGTCGACCTCCAAGCAGGTTCAGGCGGCCTGGTCGGGCGCTGCTGACGACAAGAGCGGGGTAGCAGGCTATTCGGTTCTCTGGGACTCGGCGCCCAATACACTGCCCGATGCGGTCCTGGATCTGCCGGCTGAGGCAACTACCACCACCAGTCCGCCGCTGGCCGACGGCAAGAGCGCCTATTTCCATCTGCGCACGGCCGACAAGGCCGGCAACTGGACGGCCAATGCGGTGCACCTGGGGCCTTTCTGGATCGACGCCACCCCGCCCAGGTCCCACGCCTCCTCCCCGCCTTTGGTGAAGGGCTCTTTCCTGGTAAGCTGGCAGGGGGTCGATGCCGCGTCGGGCCTCGTCGACTATACCATCCAGGTTCGCCAGAACGACGGCCCATGGACCGTCTGGAAGGACCACCAGCCTGCCGGGTCGGCGCCCTACCCGGAGACAATAGGCAACGCCTACAGTTTCCGGTCCATCGCCCACGACCTGGCCGGCAACACAGAGACTGACTATACTCAATTGGGCGACACGAGCACGGTTGTGGCTTGTTATCTGCTCGGTGGCAATGTCTACGATCACCGGGGCCGGCCGGTTCCTGGCGCGGCGGCCACTGCACAGCCAGCCGCGCTCAACCAGGTTTCTACCGACGCCGGCGGCCATTACACCTTGGGACTGCTGGACACCGGTGCCTATGACATATCGATGAGTCATGCTCTCTATGGATCCCTGCCGCCCAGGTACGGCGTCGTCGTGAATGGAGATTTGCAGGGAATCGACTTTTACCTGCCGCCAGATCCCAATTACATCCAGAACGGCGGTTTCGAATCGGACGGCGGGTGGCAACTGGACGGGATCGCTCCACCGGGCCGAGTCCCAGGAATAGGTTATACCGGCAGTTATGCCCTCGAAATGGCGACAGGCTTGGCCAACCCGGGATCTTTGGACCCTTGGATCTGGTCGGCCAGTCAGGAGGTGCTGGTGCCGGCCAGCAGTCAAGCCACCCTGGCCTGGGTTTACTGGGTGAGCGGTATTGAGGCGCTTGGCGATAGTCTGGTCGTAACGGTCGAGGGATCATCGTCGGCTATCACCCACACCTTGTCGTTAGGCGCGGAGGCCTGGACTCACGGGTGGGTGGACATGAGTGATTTTGCTGGGCAACAGGTGGTTGTGACCTTTATTCTCAGCCGTGAATCGCCGGGCGGCACGCTATACGTCTGGCTGGACGACGTCAGCGAGGGGGTAGTGCCCTACCGGGTCTATCTGCCTGCCCTGGCCGCCAGGTGAGGGTCTGCGGCTCGGAAAACCTGCTGACTTGTTATCGGGCCGGCTCTTCCCCACGGGGAGCCGGCCCACTTGTTGGGCGCCAGTTGCCCGGAATGCTTTGACAAAGGCTGGAGAGTCGGGTAAACTGTCCGGGCCGATGAGAATCTTGCACACGAACGCCGCCTACTGGCCTTTCGTGGGCGGCGCCGAAACCTATCTGCGAGCCATGTCCGAGCGGTTGGTCCGCGATGGCCACGACGTGGTCGTGACGGCGACCGATGCCACGGGCGTGCAGAGTTTCTGGGACCCGCGCCAGCCCCGCCTGCCCGATCGAGAGACAGTTCTGAACGGCGTCCGTGTGATCCGCAGCCCGGTGAGTCACCTGCCCTTCTCGCCTTGGAGCTTTTATGTCCTGCGCCGGTTGGCGACCGACCTGGGCCGCCTGCCGTTCAACACCCGTCCTCTCCTCGACCGGCTGGCGCCGCACATGCCAGGCGTGCCGGCCCTGGAACCGACCCTGGAGCAGATCCAGCCCGGATTTGATCTGATCCACGGCGTCAACGTCGCCCTCGAATGGCCATTGATTGCCGGCTGGCGCTACGCCCGGCGCCGCGGCCTGCCGTTTGTGGCGACCCCGTTCCTCCACGCAGGCGGACCAACGGAGACTCCCGGCAGGGGAAAGGTTCAGCGCTTCTACACCATGCCCCACCAGATGGCTGCCCTGCGCGACGCCGATCGGGTGATCGTCCAGACCAGCATTGAGGGACAGATCCTGACCGGCCTGGGGGTGCCACAGGAGCGGATCGTCCGGTTGGGAATGGGCGTTGACCTGGAAGAGATGCAGGATGGCGACGGGGCGCGTTTCCGAGCCCAGCATGGCATCGACGGGCCGGTCGTTGCCTTTATGGGAGTCCTCACCGACGACAAGGGGATTGTCCATCTATTGCGGGCCATGCAGGACCTGTGGGGCAAGGGCGGCAATGCCACGCTGGTCATCGCCGGCCGCCCGATGGTGCCTTCCACCTTTGAGCGAGCCTATGCCCATCTGCCGGAAGACCAGCGGCTGCGGACCCGCCGCCTGGGGCTGGTAGGCGGCCAGCTCAAGCAGGACATGCTCGCCGCTGCCGATCTATTTGCCATGCCGTCGCGGGTCGATTCGTTCGGCATCGTCTATCTGGAAGCGTGGGCCTATGGCGTGCCGGTGATCGGCTGCCGCGCCGGCGGCGTGCCCGATGTGATCGACGACGGCCAGGATGGCGTGCTGGTCGATTACGGCGACGAGGCAGGCCTGGCGATGGCAATTGAGGGGCTGTTGTCCGACGCAGAGCGCCGCCGGGCGATGGGCCGGCGGGGCCGGACCAAGGTCGAGGCTCGCTACACCTGGGATCGTATCTATCGTGGTCTAGCGGAGGCTTACCAGGATGTGGTAGATGCCGGTCGGGGCAGGCGCAGAGGGAACGGGACGGGCCATGCACCTGGTCATTAACGCCAGCGATCTAGGCCGCTCGCGGGGCGGGAATGAATCGTATCTGCTGGGCCTGATTACAGGCCTGACTATGGTGACCAGGCAAGCCGGCCGATCTGCTCTGCGGATCAGCCTGATTGCAGCTCATGAGGGGGTCGACCTGGCCCGGTCGATCGCCGAGCCGCACGGCTTGAACGTGGTCGACGCCGGTCCCTATCGCCGCTTGCCTTTCTTTCTGTGGCAACAGACCGCTGTTCTGCGCCGCCTGCAGCCCGATTGGTATATCTCGACCTTTTTCCTGCCGCCGGTCGCCCCCTGCCGTGCAGCGGTCCTGATCCACGACCTGTCCTTCCGGGCCTACCCTGGCTATTACCCTCTGTCCATCGCTGCCTACATGCGCCTGCTCACCAGCCTGGCCATCCGCCGTGCTGAGGTGGTGGTGGCCTTGTCCGAGTTCACACGGGGCGAGATCGTGCGCTTTTACCCGGTTGCGGGGGACAAGGTGGCGGTCGTCTATCCGGGTGTTGGGGCAGAGTTCCGTCCTGACGTTGAGGAGGACGACCATGCATTGTCGGCTCTGGGAGTGCGGCGGCCATACATGCTGGCGGTAGGTAACATCCACCCCCGCAAGAACCTGGGGCGGCTGCTGGACGCCTGGCTCCGGCTCTGCGAAGATGCCTGTGCTGAGCAGCCGCAAAGGACCCGGTCAATCCTGCGTGATGCCAAGCCCATGCCGGTGCTGACCTGGGCCGGCCTGGATCGCTGGGGCAGTGGTGATCTGATCGGCCGGGCGCGCGACGCAGGGGTGCATCTCACCGGTTTCGTCCCCGCTGCCTATCTGCCGGCTCTATACCGCCAGGCCGAAGCCTTGGTCTACCCGTCTCTTTACGAGGGGTTTGGCCTGCCGCCGTTGGAGGCGATGGCCTGCGGCACGCCGGTGTTGGCGGCCAACACAACCTCTCTGCCGGAGGCCGTGGGCGATGCAGCCGTGACAGTAGACCCTACCGACGTCGGGGCGCTGGCCGAGGGCCTGGTGCGGGTTCTGTCTGACGGGCCTCTCCGGCGCGATCTGCGGGAGCGAGGCTTGGCCCGGGCGGCCGAGTTCCGCTGGGAGCGCACGGCCGCGCGCCTGGTGGACGTTTTGGACAAGGCTGCGGGCTGATGGGCGAGATCACGTGGGGGACCGCTGCGGCGACCCTGGTCGCACCTTTTGTCTTTTTGCTGCCGGGCTGGGCGTTGCTCAGTTTGCTCCTCCCGCCAGAGCGCTTGGCAGCGGAGCGACGGCCCGATGCTGCATCGTGGCTGATCCTGGCGACGGGTGTGACACTGGCTCTGGTGCCAATCGGGTTTCTGTTCCTCTATCTGGTTGGGCTCAGAGTTGGAACAGGGGTGGTGTTGGCCGGCCTGGCGCTGAGCGCGGTTGTCATCCTGTGGCGTCGAGGACCGGCGTGGTGGGCCTGCTGGCAGCATCGTCATCGAAGGTGGCAACGTCACAGCCCTGGCCCGGATGGCCGGGATCAAAGGTGGCGGTCGTTCCTGCCGGGCAGTCAAGGGCTCGTTCTGCCGTTGCTGGCTCTGCTGGCCGTGATGGTGCTGGTGTTTGGCGTGCGGTTGTGGGTTGTGCGCGGCATCAACGTTGGCTTTTGGGGTGACTCGTACCAGCATACCATGATCACCCAGCTCATGCTGGACAACGGTGGGTTGTTCCAGTCGTGGGAACCATACGTGCCGTTGCGTACCTTCACGTACCACTTTGGCTTTCACAGCGATGTGGCCCTGTTCCAATGGGCTACCGGCTGGCTGACCGGCAACCTAACGCCCCGAACGGTGGTTCTGGTCGGCCAGTTTCTGAACGGCCTGGCCGCCCTGGCGATCTACCCCCTGACCGTGCGGCTGTGCGGGGGGAATAGGTGGGCCGGTGTCGTGGCCGTGTTGGTTGCCGGCCTGCTGACGCCCATGCCCATGTTCTACGTCAACTGGGGGCGCTATACCCAACTGGCCGGGCAGGCCATCCTGCCGGTGGCGCTGTGGTTTGTGCTGGAGGCGGTTGAGGAGCAGCGCCGGGATTGGCGACGGCTGGTGCTGGCAATCGTCATGCTCACCGGCCTGGTGTTGACCCATTACCGGGTTGCGGCCCTGGCCGTTGCTTTTCTGGTGCCATACCTGGGTCTGTGGACATTCCAGCGGTGGGCTGGGCAAAAACAGGGGCGGCCGCAGACATATGGGTGGCTGGAGCCGGCTGCCCGCCTGATCCTTATTGGCAGCGCGAGCCTGACCCTGGCTGTGCCCTGGTTGTTGCATTTGGAGCAGGGCTACTGGCCAAGCATTGCCAACGGTTTCATCCAAAGCCAGACGCCGGCGTCTTGGGTGGCCGAATACAATACCGTGGGCGAAGTAAAAGAATACGCGTCCCATCTTCTCCTCATCCTGGCCGTCCTGGGAGCGTTGTTGAGCTTTTGGCGGCGGCGACCGGTCTTCCTGGTTGTATTGTGGGCCGGGCTGGTGTTCTTGATGACCAATCCCCATCTCATCGATTTGCCCGGCACGGGATTGATGACCAACTTTGCCATTGCCATCGCCCTCTACATGCCGGTCGCTATGTTGGTTGGGTACCTGGGGGGTGAAGCAATATGTTTTCTGTCCCGTTGGGGCCAGGGTAAGGGATGGCCCCGGACGATCCCCGTCGGGGGACTGGCCGGTTACGCTGCCCTGATTGCGATCCTGCTCACAGGGCTCGTGGGAGCGCGGGATCGAGCAGCCGCTCTCGATCCGTCCTTTCAACTGGTTACACCGGCCGACGAGCAGGCCATGGCCTGGATTCGAGACAATACACCAGCCAATGCCCGGTTCCTGGTGAACTCTAGTTTCGCCTATGGCGGCAGCCTGGCAGCAGGGTCTGACGCTGGATGGTGGATCCCTCTATTGGCCGGGCGGGCCAACACCGCACCGCCGATCACGTATGCCACGGAGGCGTCTTTTGACCCGGACTACCTGACCCAGGTCAACGATCTGGTCCGTACATTACAGGGCTCGGCGATCGACGATCCGGCTACGGTGCAGTTCCTGCGACAGAACGGGGTGAGCCACGTGTACATCGGCGAGAAGGGAGGGTCTCTGCTCGACGTGGAACGGTTACAGGCCAGCATGCTGTACCGGCCGATATACCAACAGGGCCAGGTCCAGATCTTTGAGATCGTCCTGGACCAAGAATGAGGTTGTCATGATCAGTGTCGTTATCCCCATGTACAACGAAGAGGCGGCCATTGCCGACGAGCTGGAGGGCATGCGCCGCACGATGGATGGCATCGGTTTGCCCTACGAAATCGTGGTCGTGGACGATGGCTGCACCGACCGGAGCGTCGAGATCGTGCAGGGTTTTACGGAGATCCCCTTCAGGGGAGAGGGGGTAGTCCTGGTGCAGCACCCCTGTAACCGAGGCACCGGCGCGGCCCGCACCACTGGCATCAAGGCGGCCCAAGGTGATATCATCGTCATGATCGACGCCGACGGCACCTATCCGCACGACGCCATCCCCGACATGGTGGCCGAGGTGCAGCGAGGATCCAGCATGGTCATCGGCGCCAGGCGGCGGGAGAGCGGCACCGTCCGCTGGCTTCGCGCTCCAACCAAGTGGTTCATCCGCCAACTGGCCTCCTACCTGACCGCCACCCATATCCCCGATCTGAACTCTGGCCTAAAGGTCTTTCGCCGCGACATCGCGCTCAAGTACGTGAGCATCCTGCCTACTACCCACTCATGGGTGAGCACCATTACGATCGCCTTTCTGAGTGACGGCTATCCGGTCAAGTGGCTGCCGATCGACTATTACCCACGCAAGGGCAAATCGAGCTTTCATCCCATCGCCGACACCTACAACTATATCTCGTTGGTCGTCCGGGCGGTGATGTATTTCAACCCGCTCAAGGTGTTCCTGCCGGTTACGCTTGTGCTCCTGCTCACCGGTATTGTCAAGCTAATTCGTGACATCATCTACTATCAGGGCTTCTACGTACCAGGCGTGACTCTGATGTTGGTGCTGACGGCGATCCAGGTGGGGGCAATAGGGCTGCTGGCCGACCTGATCGTCAAGCGAGGGCGAGGCTAGATGCATAGAGATCACGGAGATCCCCGCCGGGGGACCCTCAAGGGGATGCGGGGATGGGATTACCTGACCCTTTGGCAGTTGGCCCGACGGCGATTCGACTCCGGACAGGATTACCAGGCCTTCCAGCAGTTCCAAGGCAGGCTGCTGATGGCCGATTTCGGGTCAAAGGGCCTTTCGTTCGAGGGTCAAAAAGTGCTGGATATGGGCTGCAGTTGGGGGGGGTATGGTCAGCTCTTTGTTGAGGCGCGCGCAGAAGTCACGTCGATTGACATCGAGGCCCACCCCCAAGTACCTGAAGCGGTGCGCAACGGCTTGGTAGTGAGCAATGCCCTGGCCCTGCCGGTCCAGGCCGGACAATTCGATTTTGTCTTCTGCGCCAGCTTGATCGAACACGTATCACAGCCGGCACGGCTACTGGCAGAGCTGTATCGCGCCCTGCGCCCGGGCGGCCGGTGCTATGTGGGCTTTCCTCCTTTCTATAGCCCTGCGGGTGGACACCAATTCAAGCCGTTCCACCTGCTGGGCGAGCGGGTAGCAACGATTCTGGTCGGGAAAGGGCGCTATACCTTCGCCGATCTGGGCGGCGGATGGGGGCTGTACCGGGTGACCATTGGCCAGATCCGTCGCCTTTTGGCCGAGGTCGGCTTGGTCATCGACGATATCTCGACCAAATTCCTGCCGCTCAGCCCGGCGCGTGTGCCGCTGCTAGGCGAATTCTTGACCTGGTACGTCCAGTTCCTGGCCCACAAGCCGGTGGAGGCGACACTCGCGCCGCCTGTGCCGGATGCTTCTGCCGGCCCTGCCGATTGCGCAGGCAATTGCGGCGGCCCTGTGCCGCACGCTTCTGGCGGCCCCAGTGGTCGCCCGTGGGAGGGGTGAAGACCGGTGCGTGTGTGCTATTTCGGCACCTACCGGGCCGGCTATTCGCGCAACCAGATCATGCAGGAAGGGTTGCGCCGCAACGGCGTGGATCTGGTGACCTGCCAGGCGCCCTTGTGGGGCAGTATTGAGGATCGGGTGCAGGCCGCCAGCGGCGGCTGGGTCAGGCCGGGCTTCTTGCACAGGTTGGCAACCACCTATCGCCAGTTGCTGACTGCCTACCGCCAGGTGGGCGATTACGATGTCATGGTGCTGGGCTATCCCGGGCAGATAGACACCTTCCTGGCCCGACTGCTGACCCGGCGGCGCGGCAGGCCGCTGGTATTGGACGTATTCATGTCGATCTATCTCATTGCTGAGGAACGCGGCCTGGCAGCGCGCCACCCGTTCACCGGCCGGCTGATCCGCACACTGGAAGGGTTGGCCTGCCGCCTGCCGGACCGGCTCATCCTCGACACGGCCGAATATGTGACCTGGTTCGGCCAGACCTATGGGCTGGCGGCAGAGCGCTTTCGCCTGGTGCCCACCGGCGCAGATGACCGGATTTTTCGGCCTGTGGAGCCGCCGTCTCGCGACGATCGGTGCTTCCGGGCCCTCTACTATGGCACTTTTATCCGCAATCACGGCGTCGACCAGATCGTGCGTGCTGCGGCCTTGCTCAAAGGCGAACCGGCCGTGCGCATCGAGCTGATCGGGACGGGACCTGAGCGCCAGCATGCCGAAGGGCTGGCCCGCGAGCTGGAAGCATGGAACGTCGAGTTTGTGGATTGGGTGGACAAGGAAGAGCTACCCTACCGGGCCGCCGCCGCCGACGTGTGCCTGGGGGCCTTTGGCCAGACAGAGCAGAGCTTGAGAACCGTGCAGAACAAGATCTATGAAGGGCTGGCCATGCGCCGCCCTGTTGTGACCGGCGACTCACCGACGGTGCAGGCCGCGCTCGTCCATGGGCATCACGCCTACCTGGTGCCTCGTGGCGATCCGGCTGCCCTGGCCGAAGCGATCCTGACCCTCAAGCGCGACCCGGCACTCCGGGAGCGTCTGGCCGGTGAGGGGTACGAGCTGTTTCAGAGTCGGTTTACCCTTGCTGCAATAGGCGCGCAGATGGCTTCTCACCTCCGGGAAGTGATAGACTCGTGGACAGATTAAAGATCGCCCTGTTGATCACCGCCAGCCTGGAAAGCCCACCCGGCCTGCGCTACATGCCGATGGCCAAGGCACTGGCTCAGCGCGGGCACGACGTCACCTTGCTTGCTCTACACCACGACCTCAAGCCGGCGACGCCCCGTGTCCTGGAACAGGACGGGGTGCGGGTCGAGTATGTTGGACAGATGCACGTCCGCAAGGTGGCTGACCGCAAGTTCTACTACTCACCCCTGGCCTTGATCCGTGTGGCGTTGGTGTCAACCTGGCGGATGGCTAGACGGGCCGTCCAACTGGACTGTGACCTGATACACCTGGGCAAGCCCCAGCCGATCAACGGCATGGCCGGGTTGATGGGTGGTCCGTGGCTCCGACGCCGGTGTCTTTACCTGGATTGTGACGATTACGAGGCCGAAAGCAACCGGTTCTCCAGTAAATGGCTGCGCCGGGTGGTCGTCCTGTTCGAAGATGGCCTGCCCCGGTTTTCGGCCGGCCTGACCGTCAACACGCGCTTTACCCAGGACCGCTACATCGGCCGGGGGGTGGCCGAGGAGCGGATCGCCTATCTGCCCAACGGCATAGACCGGGACCGGTTTACTATGCCGCCGGCCGCCTTGGTCGATCAGCTGCGCCGCCGCTGGGAAGTGGAAAGGCGGCCGGTTGTTGCCTATGTCGGCACGCTGAGCCTGACAGGCCATGCTGTGGACCTGCTGCTCGACGGATTCGCCAAACTGCTGGTTCGCCATCCCCGTGCGGTGTTGCTGGTGGTGGGCGGTGGTGAGGATTACGACCGGCTCAAGCAGGCCGCGACGCCTGGCCTGGGCAATGCCGTCCGGTTTACCGGCTGGGTCCCGGCCGCCGAGGTTCCGGCTTACCTGGCCGTGGCCGACGTGACGGTCGATCCGATACGGGACGATCTGGTGGCCCGCGCCCGAGCGCCGATGAAGATCACCGAGAGCCTGGCGGTCGGGACGCCAGTGGTCACCGGCGACGTGGGCGACCGCCGTGAGATGCTGGCCGATGGGCGGGCGGGCGTGCTGGTCGCGCCTGGCGATGCCCAGGCGCTGGCCGAAGGGTTGGCCCGGGTCCTGGACAACCCCGACCTGGCCCGCGACATGCGACAGGCGGCGCTGGCTCACCGGGAACAGTACTATTGGGACAACCTGATAGGCGCGGCACTGCGTCTGTACGACAGGAGGGCGTAATGGGCGCCAACCAGGTGCTGAAATGAAAACCGGCTTTTGCCAGGCAGGGGGAAATGGGGTATAATCGCCCGGTGAAAGTTTTCTTGGCCAACCCACCGTGGCGGAAGGGTGAGCGGTTGGGCGTACGTGCGGGCGCTCGCTGGGCCTTTACCATGGCGGCGGGCAAGGGAAGCAAGATCCCACCCTACGTCCCCTTTCCATTTTTTCTGGCCTACGCGGCTGCAGTGCTAGAGCAGGCAGGCATCGAGGTAAGGTTGGTCGATGCCATCGCCGAAGGTATGGAGACCGGCCCTTTTTTGCGGGAGATTGCCGATCTGGTGCCGGATCTGGTGCTGCTGGAAGCTTCTACCCCGTCCATCTATTCCGATCTGGCCCTCAGCCAGGAGATCAAGCGCCAGGTTCCAACGGTCAGGCTGGCCTTGTGCGGCCCGCATGTCTCCGCACTGCCCGTCCAGACCTTGGAAATGGCGCCGGCTGTGGATTTCGTCATGGTTGGTGAGTACGAGTACACCCTGCGCCATCTGGCAGCCTGCCTGCGCGCCGGCGAGGCAACAGCGCCCTCACCACTGGATGAGGTGCTTGGCCTGGCCTGGCGTGAGGCCGATGGCCGGGTGAGGCTCAACCCCAGACGTCCACTGATCGACAAGATCGATGAACTGCCCTGGCCTGCCCGCCACCTGCTGCCGATGCAGCGCTATCGGGACAACTTTGCCGGGCTGCCGATGCCTGGCCTGCAGATGTGGGCAAGCCGGGGCTGCCCTTTTCGCTGCATTTTTTGCGTGTGGCCCAGGGTCATGTATGGCGGTCAGGCCTATCGGGCGCGCGATCCAGTAGATGTAGTGGACGAAATGGAACAGACCGTGCAGCGCTACAACCTCTGTTCCGTCTCTTTCGACGACGATACCTTTGACATCGGCAAACCGCGCATCCTCAGGCTGTGCAGCGAGATAAAGCAGCGCAATCTGGGCCTGCCGTGGACGGCCATGGCCCGGGCCGACACCGCCGACCGGGAGATGCTCGAGGCGATGGCCGGGGCCGGACTGTATGCTATCAAGTACGGCGTCGAGTCGGGGGTACAAGAGCTGGTCGACGCTGCTGGCAAGAGCCTGGATCTGAAGCGAGTGAAGGAAACGGTCCAGATCACCCAAGATCTGGGGGTAAAGGTACATCTGACTTTTACGCTGGGTCTGCCCGGTGAGACGGAAGAGACGATTCGGCAAACCATCGACTTTGCCTCAGACATGAACGCCGATTCGGTGCAGTTCTCCATCGCGACGCCCTATCCCGGCACGACCTACTATGACATGGCTGAGGCAGGCGGGATGTTGGTGGCCCAAAGCTGGGAGGACTTTGATGGTGCGGATCGGGCTGTGCTGCGTACCGAGGCGCTGCCCCCGGCCAAGCTGGAAGCGGCGTTGCGACGCGCCCTGCGGCAATGGCGCTGGCAACATCTTCGCCGGACCTTTTGGCAGCGCAAGGGCTATTATCTGCGGGCAGGACTAAAGAATCCTCTCCGCACCATCGAGATCCTGCGCGGGAACATGTAAGGGATTGGGATGGCTGATGTCATTCACGTAGATCCTCCTCAAGGGATGAGTGAAACGAAGAATCCCCCCCTGGTTTACGTCATGCTCCTGAACTGGAACGACGCGCCCAACACCCTAGCCTGCCTGCGTTCTGTTTACGATCTGGATTATCCCAACTACCGGGTTTTGGTGGTCGACAACGGGTCGACCGATGGCTCCGATCAGGCGATCCGACAGGCTTTCAGTGAAGAGCCAACCCGGATCGAGTTCATTGCCAACGGGCAGAACTTGGGCTTTGCCGGCGGCGCAAACGTCGGGCTTGAACATGCCCAGCGGCAGAGAGCTGATTACGTCTTTTTCGTCAACAATGATACAGTTGTGGATAGACCGTTGTTGACTGAATTGGTCCGGGTGGCCGAAGCCAATCCCCGGGCCGGCTTGCTGACGCCCAAGATCTACTATCATGACGATCCGACGCTTGTCTGGTCGGCCGGCGCGAGGTGGGTCTCGTTTCCGCCCCGGGTCAAGATGATCGGCCTGCGCAAGCGGGACGGCCCGCGTTACGACCTGTTGCGCCAGGTAGAGTATGCCACCGGCTGCGCCCTGCTGATCCGGCATGAAGTGCTGGACACCGTGGGCGGATTTGACCCGATCTACTGGCCGATCTACCACGAGGATTACGACTATTGCGCCCGGGTGACCAAGGCGGGATGGCAGGTCTGGTATGTACCCACGGCCAGGATGTGGCACAAGGATGCCCGCAGCCAGCGCGGCACAGGGACCAAGGCGTTCAACCTGGGTAAGAATATCGTCCCGTTCTATATGCGCCATGGCCGCCCGCCTCGCCTGTCGCTGGCCCTGTTTGTCACCTGGGCTGTCCTCCGTGAGCTGGTCGGGGGAAACGTGGCCTTTGTCCGGCCTTACCTATCCGGCGTCCGGGCCGGCCTGAGCCGCCGCGGATAGACGGAGATCCTCGTTAGAGGACCCGATGGAACAGGTAGACTGTAACCTGTGCGGCCAGGACGACAGCGCGCCGCTGTTCGCCGGCCGGGATCGGCTGCTGGGTGGGGCAGAAACGTTCCAGTGGGTACGCTGCCGCCGTTGCGGGCTGATCTACCTAAACCCCCGCCCCAGCCTGGCTGAAATGTCCCGGTATTACCCGGCTGATTATGAACCCTGGCGCCGTGCCAGCGCAGGCCTCGGCTACCGGCTGGCGATCGCCAAAAAGTGCCGTATAGCGTGCCGTGGCCTGGAGCCGGGGCGGCTGCTGGACGTTGGCTGTGGCGGCGGGGATTTCTTGCTGGGGATGCAGGAGCGGGGCTGGCAGGTCCACGGGTTGGACATCAGCCCCGAGGCCGTGGCCTTGGCCCGTCAGAACGGGCTGGACGTCTTTCTTGGACAGTTGCCCGAAGCGCCGTATCAAGAACGCAGTTTTGACCTGGTGACCATGTGGGACGTCCTGGAGCACCTGCACGATCCGGCTGCTTACCTGGCACAGGTGGCCCGCCTTCTGAAGCCCGGCGGACGGTTCGTGGTGACCTTGCCCAACCCGCGCAGTGTCGATTTTCGGCTGTTCGGACCGGTGTGGACAGGGTTGGATGTGCCGCGGCACCTGTATGTCTTTGGCCGATCGGCCTTGTCGGCGCTGTTTCGCCGGGCCGGACTAGAGATCACGTCGGCCCGCTGCAAAATCGGCGGGCAGCGGGTGTCGATATGGAGTCTGGAGTGGCTCATTGACGAGCGGGTGACGCGCCCGGGGATGCGGCATTTTCTCAGGCGAGCGATCTATACGCCGGCCTGGTGCTGGCTGTGGAGGCCCTGGTATTTTGGCCTGGACCTGCTCGGGCTGGGATCGAGCATTACCTATACCTGCGCAACAGAGATCCCCTTCAGGGGAGGTGGCGAGGGCGCCGCATGAAGCGACACCGCCGTACAGTGTGGCGTCGTATGCCGCAGTGGCCGATCATGGCCATCCTGGCCCTGGCCTTTGCCCTGCGTGTCTGCCGCCTGACGCATCTCAGCTTCTGGCTGGATGAGGGCTACAGCGCCTTTGCCGCCGGGCTGCCGCTGCCCGATCTGCTGCAATTCGTCGCCTCACGGGCCCACCCACCTCTCTATTTCTTGCTGCTGCACGGTTGGGCGTGGCTGGGCCAGGCCGACTTTGTCCTCCGCTTCCTGTCTGTGCTGTGGGGCGTGGTGGGTGTGGCTGGCCTGTACGTACTGGGTCACCGCTTGCTGGGCAGAAAGATCGGACTGCTGGCGGCGCTGCTGTTGGCGGTGTCGCCCATGCACGTCTGGCATTCGCAGGATGCCCGGATGTACAGCCAGCTCTTTGCCCTGGCCGTCCTGTCGACCTACCTGCTGGTCCGGGCTCTGGATGAGGGCCGACTGCGCTACTGGCTGGGCTATGCACTCCTGGCAACCCTATGTCTCTACACCCATAACACCGCTTCCTTGACTGTTGCTGCGCAGGTGATCTTTGGCCTGGGTCTGATCGCCGTCCGGCGGGAATGGTCCCAGTTGCGCGGCCTGGGGTTAGCACTAGCGGCTATCATCCTGCTATACCTACCCTGGTTGCCCATCTCGGCCGCCCAGGCCGGGCACCTGGAGCAGCACTTTTGGATTCCACAGCCCACCGGCCGCACCGTCCTGGATACGCTCGATTACTTGAGTAGCGCCTTCCTGTTCACCAGGTCACCCTGGCAGTCGGACCTGGACGCCTGGCCTGGTGCGCTGCTCTATCTGGCCTTCCTGGGGCTGCTGCTGCTCGGCGCGTGGCAGCTTGCCCACGGAGATCCCCGGCAGGGGGGCCGATCCACCCGGTGGAGCGTGCTGCTGGCCCTGTTGTTGCTGGTGCCGATCGCGGGCGAGTTTGCTGCAAGCTATCTGATGCGGCCGATCTATCTCAACCGCACACTGCTGGTGATGGCTGCGCCGTTGTTCCTGGTCTATGCTGCCGCCGTATTCCATCAGAGATCCCCGTCAGGGGACGGGGGGCCTGCTGTCCGTACGGAGATCACGCAGATCCCCGTCAGGGGACCCTTCAGGGGATGGGCTGGGCTGGCCTTTCTGATCGTGGCCCTGGGCTGCAATGTGGTGTCGCTCATTCGCGTGTACACGGTGGCCGAGAAGGAGGAGTGGCGCCAGGCTGCGGCCCTGGTCGCAGACCGGATCCAGCCGGGCGATGCTATCCTATTTGACCAGGGGTTGGTACAGATCCCGTTCGACCATTACTACCGGCGGAACGGTTTAGCGGTGGCCGAATATGGCTATCCCTACGACTATACCCATTGGCAGATCCAGGAGACGATGGGTCGCGACGAGTGGTGGATCGCCGATTACGTCAATGCCGATGCGGCCGCTGCGCTGGCCCGGCTGGAGCAGGCTGCCAGGCAGCACACCACCATCTGGCTGGTGACGAACCGCCCGCTGTCCGAGGGCAAGCTGGCAGAGTGGCTGGCAGCCCACAGCCGTCAGGTAGAAGTGCACGAGTTTAACCGGGTGACGGTCCATCGTTTCCTCCTTCAGCCGGGCAGCTAGGATCCAGGGTTTTGTCGTGGAATGGACCAACTGCAACTTGTGTGGCTCTGACCGGACAGAGCCGTATCGCGAAGGACGCGATCGGCAACTGGGCGGCACGGAGCGCTTTTGCCTGGTCCGCTGCCTCCAGTGCGGCCTGATCTATCTGAACCCGCGTCCCTGTCGAGACGATATGGCCCGCTACTACCCCGCTGACTATGAGCCGTTCGCCCGGCTCAGCCGCTATGAAGGTGGCCGTCTGGCCCGGTGGAGCTATCGGCGGTACCTGGACAAGCGCTGTGCCAAGTTGCCCAAGACCCCAGGCCGCCTGCTGGACGTTGGCTGCGCCACCGGCGATTTCCTGGCGCGGGCGCGAGAGCACGGCTGGCGGGTCCAGGGGGTAGAGCCAGGCCAGGCAGCCGCAGAAGCTGCCCGGCGGCGATATGACCTGGACGTTTTCACCGGTGACCTGGCTCAGGCCCACTTTCCAGACGGCCATTTCGATGCAGTCACTCTGTGGGACGTGCTGGAGCATCTGGTCGATCCTCGGGCCGAGCTGGCCGAGATCCACCGCATTCTCAAGCCCGATGGCCTGCTGCTGATTGAGCTGCCAAATTTGCATAGTTTTGATGCAGTGCTGTTTGGGCCCTATTGGATCGGGTTGGACATGCCGCGGCACCTGTACCTCTTTCCCCCCGCTGCGCTAGATGCCTTTCTGAAGCAAGCCGGCTTCAAGATGTTCTCGCGGCGCTGTTCCAGCGGGGGATACGGCGCCTTTGTCGCAAGCCTAAATCTCTGGAGCGCAGAGCAATCATCCCGTCTGGGGAGGTGGACGCAGCGCCTGGCGACCGGCCTATCCCAGCATCCCACCTGGCAGTGGCTGCTGTTGCCCTACGTCTACCTGGCTTACGCTGCCGGCAGGGGACCGGAGATCACCTTGCTGTGCCGGAAAAGGGCAGGTTAGCCGATGGGCCCCAGAGCGGAAGCTGTCAAGGCGCGGCTGAACAGCGCGTGGGCGTGGGTCTGGGCCAAAGTCAAGGCTGCGTCCCAGAACCGGTGGCTCAAGAGGCTGATAGTCATAGCCGTGCTGGTCTTGTCTTTTTCCTTCATGGGCTATCTCGTCTATCGCAACTGGCAGCAGTTGGAGGCATACCGCCAGCACTGGCGGATGCACTATCCCATGATCCTCCTCGCCTTTGCGCTCTATCCCACCGGCTTGGTGCCCAACGTCGTCGGCTGGCATGTCTTGATGAAGCGGCTCGGCGGTCTGTCTAGCTTTAGAGCCAACGCCCAGATCTACTGCTATTCTTGCCTGCCCAAGCAGCTCCCCGGCGGCGTGTGGCACATCGCCGGGCGGACCTATCTCAACCAGGAGCAGGGCATCCACACTCGTGTGACCCTGCTGGGATCGTCCGTGGAGTGGGTGTTGCTGATCGCCTCCGGGTTGTTGGTCTACCTGCTGGCTGGCTTGATGCCCTCCTCGGGGACCGACCGTGCTTCCGGGCTGAATCCTGGTGTGGCTTTGGCGCTTTTGGCGCCGTTGCTGATCGTGTTGTGTCCCCCAGTGTTCAATCGGTTGGTGAGCTGGCTGCTCGCCAGGCTGCATCGCCCGAAACTTCCACCGTTGGGCTTGCGCGATCTCCTGGTCCTGCTGGGCGTCTATGTCATCGCCTGGATCATGGGCGGCGTGGTGCTGTATGTGCTGAGCCAGGCGATTGTGCCGTTATCCCCGGCTGCGCTGCCGGCAGTCATCGGCGCCTGGGGAGGAGCGGGGGCGATAGGTTTTGTCGCTGCCTATTTTCTGCAAGGGCTAGGGATACGCGACGTCACCCTCGCCCTGCTGCTGAGCAACCTCATGCCGCTGTCTGCCGCAGCCGTTGTCTCGATCCTGTTCCGCCTGCTGATTACGGTCGGCGAGATCGTCTGGCCCCTGCTGTGGGCTCGGCTTCTAGGGCGGATGGAGTAATCCGAAAGTATTATGCCCCTGGGTGGGTTTTGTGGGCTGATCAGCCTTCTTTCACTCAAATGGGCTATTGACTTTCGGCTTGGCATAGGGTATGATGGACTCGTCCTGATGAGGACAGATCGTCTATTACCAACGATTGACTGCATGATGACTAGAAGGAGGTGGACCGGGAACGATTACCCAGAGAACTTGATGTCAGAACCAAACCTGAACCACAAATTTGTTATCTTGTAAGGAGAAAGAAGAAAGAAATGAAAACCCTCAAAGCTTTGATACTGGTAGTAGCACTACTGGCGGTGGTTGTCCCGGCCGCTTCTGCGCAGTTGGGTGACTGCGACCGCTCCAGCTTCTCGATCCAGAACCTTGGCACTTCCACCGCAACGGTGACGGTCTACTTCTACGACGAGGCCGGCGCAGAGTACCAGCCGGCGGACCTGGGCGGCGGGCAGCCGAACCCGTTCACGCTGGCCCCTGGCGCTCAGTACCAGGTTTACGTCCCCGGCATCCCCAGCCTGGCTGACGGCCGCTACTCGGTCGTTATCGAGTCCACCGAGCCGGTCGCCGTGATCGCCAACATGATCGGCTACACCGGCAACTGCGGCGCGGGCAACTGGCCCGGCTTTAACGGCAGCTATAACGGCTTTGACGCCGGCGCCGGCACCTACTACATGCCGTCGATCGTCTATGCCTACTCGAACTGGAACAGCCTGATCTCGATCCAGAATGTCAACGCCACGACCGCCGACATTCAGATCACGATCAAGGACCCGCGGGGCAACCCCGACGTTGTCGAGTCGTGGACTGCGGTCCCGGCCTTTGCTTCGGTCCATCTGGACCTGGAGACCGCGGGTGCTGGCCTGGGAGTGGTGGCCGGCCTGAACGGCTCGGCCATCGTCGAGTCTAGCCTGCCTGTGGCCGTGACCGACAACCAGACGGCCTATGGCGGCGGCAACGGCCTGACCCAGACGTACAACGGCTTTGCCGGCGGCGCGACCACGTTCTTTGCCCCGGCCCTGTACAACATGTTCCCCGCGGCGAATGGCTGGCGGTCGAGCATCAACGTCCAGAACGTCGGTGTCGGCACCACCAACGTCACGATCTCGTTCTCTGACGGTGGGGCGGACATGGCCTGCGCCAACAACCCGCTGGCTGCGGGCGAGTCGTGCCTGCTGACCATGGTGAGCCGAGTAGGCGGCGGTAACGAGTTCTCGGGCGTCATCACTTCCGATGCGGAGCCGATCGTGGCTATCGTGAACGCTTCGAACGGCAACAAGAAAGAGGCCCAGACCTACAGCGCCATCGCTGACGGCAGCGGCGCGGCCACGGTCAACTTCCCGCTGGTCATGAAGTTCTTCCCCGGCCCGACGGGCGGCTGGGACACCAACTTCCTGGTGCAGAACATCGGCGCTGCGGCGTGCGATGCGCTGACCGTGGACTATTCCGATGACGTGTCCACCGGCGCGGTGGGCCCGAGCTACAGCATTCCCGGCCCAATCGCCCCTGGCGCCTACGTCTCGGTCTACCAGCCGAATGACACCAACCTGCCGGCCAACTGGTACAGCGGCTCGGTGGCGGTGACATGCGACAACGGTCAGCCTCTGGCTGGCATCGTCAACGAGACCAACCACATCAACAACACCAGCAACGGCGACTGGTCGATGAGCTACAACGGCTTCTAGCCGGTCCGATCCTGAAGCAGTACATCCCCTGAAGGGGATCTCCGTGAAGCCACCGGGCAACCGGTGGCTTCTTTGTACCTTCTAGAAAGCACAAACCGATGAATCCAAATGGGACCGGTAGCCGCTGGCGCTGGTTGTTCACATTTCTTGCCCTGGCCGGCCCGGCGCAGGCCGCTCGCTTGGCGCCGGACGACTGGACGCCGGCCAGGAATCTGTCCCATACGCCCGGCCGCTCGTTCTACGCCGCGCTGGCCGTGAACCCCGCTACCGGCGACGCTTTTGCGGCCTGGACCGATGATGGGGTCGCCACGTGGGAGGAGGTCATGGGCCGCCGCTGGGATCACGCCAGCCAGATGTGGCTGGCGGTCGAGAACCTGTCCCAGTCGGCTGAATGGGCCAGGGACGGCGGGCCGGCCCTCATCTTTGACGGCCAGGGCCCCGGCCTGCTCATCTGGACGCGGACCTATTCTGCCTCACAGGGCGCGCCGGCCAGCGGCCACGACGTGCTGTGGCGTGCCTGGGACGGCGCCGCCTGGTCGCCGGAGCAGGTGTTGATGCACGGCGAGGCTGCCCTGCCCGGCTCGCCCGGCGCCTTTGGCCTGATCCCGGTCCAGATGCCAGACGCCACTCTGTTGTTCATTACCTGGGGCACCAGCTACCGGACGGCCGAATACCAAAACGGCGTTTGGAGTGATCTGTCGCCTTGGGGTTACGTGAACCTGGTTAACCTTGCCCAGGTGATCGCCGACGACGCAGGCAATCTGCACGCCGCCGGGTATGGTCCCAACAGCAACCAATCTGGCTACAACTACTGGTTCCACGATGCCTACTATCTGACCTACGATGGCGCGGCCTGGAGCGAGCCGGTCAACCTATCCTATACCGACGGCGTGGCAGGCAGCATCGGCCTGACCTTCGACGGGCAGGGACGGTTGCACCTGCTATGGTCCGATCCCGATAGCCCCTTCTCCGACGAATCGCTCAAATCGGCCATCTGGGAACGGGTCTACGATGGCGCGAGCTGGACCCCTAACGTCGAGGTCACGGCGTACAGCGACGCACAGGCAATCAACGGCTTTTCACTGGCCCCAGAGTCCGATGTTACCGGCACTTTGCATTTGGCCTGGAGCGAAGGGCTTTTGTCCGGCGGCACCCATATCGATCTGGATATCTACCACCAATATGGCGACGGGACGACCTGGGGATCTGAGCAAAAGGTGTACACCTCTACCACCGACAGCCGGTACCCGGTCCTGGCCGTGGGCAGTGACGGTGAATTCCTGGCCTGGCAGGAGATCTTTTGGGCTGGCGGCACTCTTCCCGACAGCGAGGTGTACGCCTCTTTCCAGGTCGACCTGATCGTGCCTCATACTCGAACCTATCTGCCCGTTGTCAGCAAGTAAACCCTGTTTTTGATTTTGCCCCACGCACCGCAGCGTGGTATAATCTGAGTCACGATACTAGAAAGCGACTAGATAGGCCCGAAAGCTTGACCTTCCAGGGTTCATCTTTGGTCCGACGGCAGAGGAGCTGTTTGATATCATGGGAGCCAGCGGCACCATTCGGTCTACGATTGGCGTAGACCGGGTATGCGGCTGGCTCTTTGTTTTTCAATTCGGGACACGCGCAGTGGCCGACTTGACTGACCACCATAGGAGGAGCAGGTGAAGCTACACGAATACCAATCGAAGCGGCTGTTTGCCCAGTACGGCGTGCCGATCCCGCGCGGCGACGTGGCGACCACGCCGGATGAGGCGCGCGACATCGCCGCACGGCTGGGTGGGCGAGTAGTGTGTAAGTCTCAGGTGCTGGTCGGGGGCCGGGGCAAGGCTGGCGGCATCCGCCTGGCTCAAGATCCGAATGAGGCAGGGCGGGTGGCTGGCCAGATTCTGGGCATGAACATCAAAGGGCTGACGGTCAAGAAGGTGCTGGTCGACGAAGCGGCCGACATCGCCACCGAGATCTACCTGGGCATCGTTATCGACCGCGGCAAGCGCCGGCTGGTGATGATGGCCTCGTCGGAGGGCGGCGTGGAGATCGAAGAGGTAGCCCGCACCAAGCCGGAGCGGATCGTCAAGATTGTGATCGACCCGTTCCTGGGCTTGCAGCAGTACCAGGGCCGGGAGCTGGCGTTCGGTATCGGGCTCTCTAAGGATCTGACGCGTGATTTCTGTAAAATCGCCGAGGGGCTGTACAACGCCTTTGTCGGCTGTGATGCCTCGCTGGCTGAGATCAACCCGCTGGTGGTGACGGGCGGCGGCAAGCTGTTGGCAGTGGACGGCAAGATCCTGCTCGACGACAACGCTCTGTTCCGCCACTTTGAGCTGGCCGAGATGCGCGACGCCGACGAGGAAACGCCGGAGGAGCAAGAGGCTCGCCGCCATGGCTTGAGCTACGTCAAGCTGGACGGTGAGATCGGCTGCATGGTGAACGGCGCGGGGCTGGCCATGGCCACCATGGACATCACCAAACTGTACGGCGGTGCGCCGGCCAACTTTTTGGACATCGGTGGGGGGGCGCAGGCTGACAAGGTGGCCGCCGCGCTGCGCATCATCCTATCCGATCCGAATGTAAAGGCGGTACTTTTCAACATCTTTGGTGGCATTACCCGCTGCGACGAGGTGGCCAAAGGCATCCTGGAGGCGCTGCGCGAAGTGCCGACGGCGGTGCCGATGGTCACTCGGCTGGTGGGAACCAACGAAGAGGAGGGCCGGGCACTGCTGGCCAGCGCCAACATGATTACAGCCGCTACACTGGCCGAAGCTGCGCAGAAAGCCGTCGCAGCGGCGCGAGGCCTGTCCTGTGCCGGACAGGCACAGGGGGAGTTGTAGACATGAGCATCCTGGTCAACAAAGACACGCGGTTGGTGGTGCAGGGCATCACCGGCCGGGAGGGCGAGTTCCACACCCGGCAGATGACCGAATATGGAACGAACGTCGTAGCCGGCACCTCTCCCGGCAAGGGAGGGGGATGGGCCGCCGGCGTGCCGGTCTTTGACACGGTGCGTGAGGCGGTCGAAGCCACCGGCGCCAACACCTCCATCATCTATGTCCCGGCCCGCTTTGCCCCCGACGCTGTCCTGGAAGCGGCCGACGCCGGCGTCAAGCTGGTGGTGTGTATCACCGAGGGCATCCCGGTGCTGGACATGATCCGGGTGCGGGCTCACCTGGATTGCGTGGGCGTTCGCATGGTTGGGCCAAACTGCCCTGGGGTCATCACCCCCGGCGAGGCCAAGGTGGGCATCATGCCCGGCCACATCCACACGGCGGGGCCGGTCGGTGTGGTGTCGCGCAGCGGCACGCTGACCTACGAGGTGGTCCATGCGTTGACGCAAAGAAAGCTCGGCCAGTCGACGGCCATCGGCATTGGCGGAGATCCGATTATCGGCACCGGTTTTCTCGACGTGCTGGCCCTATTCGAGGATGACCCGCGTACCGAGCAGGTGGTGTTGATCGGCGAGATCGGCGGCAGCGACGAGGAACGGGCGGCGCAGTTCATCGCCCACCACATGTCCAAGCCTGTAACTGCCTTTATCGCCGGCCAAACGGCCCCGCCCGGCAAGCGGATGGGTCACGCCGGGGCGATCATCGAGGGCGGGGAGGGGACGGCCGCCGAAAAGATCGCTGCCTTCAAGGCCGTGGGGGTGCAGGTGGCCAGCCATCCTGCCGAGATCGCCGACCTGGTGGCCCAGCGGGCACGATAGGAGGATCTATGACCTATTGGCGACAGCCTTTGGATCGGGATCGAGTCCAGGTACCTTTTGGCGTTATCCACATCATCGAAGACCGGTGCAAAGGGTGCGGTTTCTGCGTTGAGTTCTGCCCGCAAAACGTGCTGGTCATGTCAAAGCAGACTAACAGCAAGGGCTATCACCCACCCGAGATCATCGACGACTCTTACTGCGTCGATTGTGGGCTGTGCGCTCTGCTTTGCCCCGACTTTGCCATCTATGTAGAGGATGGCGGCACGCGCACCCCAGACAAGATCGTGCCGATCCACAGAGAGAGGTGAAGCGATGCCACCATCACCTTCGATGACGACGCCTCTCCCTCTCCCTCTGGGAGAGGGCAGGGGTGAGGGCAAGCAGCGGGGCCTGTTGACCGGCGAGCACTTTATGTTGGGCGATCACGCCTGTGCTGAGGGAGCGATCCTGGCCGGCTGCCGTTTCTTTGCCGGCTACCCGATCACCCCCGCCACCGAGATCGCCGAACGGATGTCGGTGCGCATGCCGCAGGTGGGCGGGGTCTATATTCAGATGGAGGACGAGCTGGCGTCGATGAACGCCATCCTGGGCGCATCGTGGGCCGGGGTCAAGTCGATGACCGCCACCAGCGGGCCGGGCTTTTCGCTGATGATGGAGAACCTGGGTCTGGGCATCATGTTGGAGACGCCCTGCGTCCTGGTCAACGTCCAGCGCGGCGGGCCATCCACTGGCCTGCCGACCCTGGTTGGCCAGCAGGACATGATGCAGGCCCGCTGGGGTTCCCACGGCGATTACGAGATCATTGCCCTGTCACCCAGCTCGCCCCAGGAGTTTTTCGACCTGACCATCCGTGCCTTCAACCTGTCGGAAAGGTACCGCACCCCGGTGCTGGTCATGGCCGACGCCGAGGTGGGCCACATGACGGAAAAGGTGGTCATCCTCTCGCCCGAAGCGGTCGAGATCGCCACCCGTCCCCAGGTGCGCCGGGGCGACGTTGAGCCGGACCGTTTCCGCATTTTTCGGGACAGTCAGTCTGGGGGAGACGGCCATGTCTCGCCGATGGTCGCTGCCGGGGAGGGATACCGCATCCACGTCACCGGCCTGACCCACGACGAGCGGGGCTACCCGGTGATGAATGCCAAGGCCCACGAGTGGAATGTGACCCGGCTGGTGGAAAAGATCCGCGCCAACCGTGGCGACATCGTCCAGTTCGAGGAGCGGGATACCGACGATGCAGAAGTGGTCGTCGTGTCGTACGGCATATCGGCCCGGACGTCGCTGTGGCCCATCGACCAGGCGCGGCGGGAGGGGATCCGGGTGGGCTATCTGCGACTGATCACCGTCTGGCCCTTCCCCGACGAGGCGATCCGGCGGCTGGCTAAAGGCATCCGGGCATTTGTCGTGCCCGAGATTAACCTGGGGCAGATCTCCCGCGAGGTCGAACGGTGTGCCGCCGGCCAGGCCCAGGTTTTTGGCGCTAATCGGGCCGGGGGTGACATCTTGGAGCCGCACCATGTGCTGAACGTCATCCGCCAGGCAGCCGGCCGGCCGGTTGTTATACAGAGTGAAGCGAAGACTCTGCCCGGCGGCGAGAAAACGGAGGAATAGGCGATGCCCGAAGAGGAAACGGCGTCATCCGAGGGGATGGCTCGCAGCGAGCGGCTAAAGCTGTTGGGTTATGAACCGCCCAACGAAAGCGACTGGGTGACCGGCTTGCATCCGATGGATGAGCTGTTGCGTGGGGAGCGGCTGCCCCACATCTGGTGCCAGGGCTGCGGGCTGGGCACGGCCTTGACCACCTTCATCGGCGCCCTACAGTGGTTGGAAAAGAACAAGGACTGGGACCTGGACAAAGTGGCGGTGGTGTCGGGCATCGGCTGCACCGGGCGCATCGCCGGCTATGTCCGGCTCGACTCGTTTCACACCACCCACGGGCGGGCCCTCCCCTTTGCCACTGGCCTCAAGCTCGCCAATCCGGAGCTCAAGGTGATCGTCATCTCGGGCGACGGCGACATTGCCGGCATCGGCGGCAACCATTTCATCCATGCCGCCCGGCGCAACCTGGAGCTGGCGCTGATCTGCGTCAACAACTTTAACTATGGCATGACGGGCGGCCAGGTCGGCCCGACTACGCCGCACGAGAGCCACTCGGTGACGACGCAGTATGGCAATTTCGAGTATCCCTTCAACCTTCCCTACCTGGCCGCTGCCAGCGGCGCCTCGTTTGTGGCTCGCTGGACTGTGCTGCACGCCCGCCGGCTGGAGTGGACACTTCGCGAGGCGCTGGTCCATCCCGGCTTTAGCTTTGTCGAGATCATCGCTCCCTGCTCCACCGCTTACGCCCGCTGGAACCCGGAAGGCAAAGGGCTGGATCCGGAAGGCCTGGGGCGGCGCGGCCTGGAGACGCTCAAGTTCTACCAAAAAGTGGGCAGGATCGCCAACGGCACCCATCCCAAGGATGCCCACGTCGCTTTTAACGAAAAGGGCGAGATCACCGAGATCGTCGAGGGCAAGTTCCTGGACGACGCCAAGCCTGACCTCCAGGCAGCGATCGACCAGCGGACTGCCCAGGCTGAAAAGTGGTGGCTGGCCGAGAAAAAGGCGTTGGACAACCGGCCCCAGCTACCCAAACGAACCGACCCGGTGCCGCGCACCGAAGTGCAGTTGGGTGGTTTTGGCGGGCAGGGCATCATCAGCGCCGGCCGGATCATCGGCCAGGCAGCGGCCCTATACGACAAGCTGGAGGCGTGCTTTACCCAAAGCTACGGCCCCGAGGCGCGCGGCGGTGCGGCCGGCTCGCAGGTCGTCGTCGCCAGCGATCCGATCCACCATCCACACCTGATCCAGCCGACCAGCATGATCATCATGTCTCAGGGTGCGTATGCCAAGTATGTGCCCGAGTTGGCGCCCGGCGGCGTGCTGATGATCGACGATGGCCTGGTTGAGCTTCCCGCCAATCATCGCCAGGATATCACCACCTTTGGTCTGGCAGCGACCCGCATCGCCGAGCAGTTGGGCACCAACCGTGCCGCCAACAGCGTCATGCTTGGCTTCTGGACGGCAATTGCCGGCGTCGTCAGCAGGGAGGCGATGCGTCATTCTGTGGCAGAGTCGGTCCCGGCCAAGACGATGGACTTGAATTTGAAAGCGTTCGACGCCGGCTATGAAGACGGCAAAAGGCAATTGGCCGAGAAGAACGTAGAGCGCCAGGCATGACGAACCACACACCGCGCCAGACTGACCGGGTCGATCAGGCTGTGGCTTGTTTCCAGGAAGGTTTTAGCTGCTCCCAGGCAGTCCTGGCCACTTTTGCACCGCAGCTCGGCATGGACCGTGATCTGGCGCTAAAAGTCTCAGGGGCCTTTGGTGCAGGCATGGGCCGACTGGGAGATACTTGCGGCGCAGTGACGGGCGCGTTCATGGTCATCGGACTGGTGCACGGCAGGACGAAAGCCGAGGACCAGGAAACGAAAGAGAAGGCCTATGCACTCGTTGCCGAGTTGGCCGATCAGTTCAAGCAACGCAATGGATCGCTAGCATGCCGAGAACTGCTCGGTTGCGATCTGGGCACGCCTGAGGGGCGACAGCATTCCCACGATCATGGGCTATTTGCGACCCGGTGTGTCAAGTTTGTCCGAGACGCAGCAGAGATCGTCGAAGGGATGCTGGCGCAGCCAGAGGACGGATGAGGATCGAATCATGACCCAAGGCGCACTTGTTATCGGCGGAAGTGTAGCTGGTCTACAGGCGGCACTGGACCTTGCCGAGTCGGGCATCCATGTCTATTTGGTGGACGAATCGCCCTTCCTAGGCAACGGCGGAGCGGCCGTCGTTCCCCAGCACCTGCTGAATGCCCGGCTGCTGGAGGTAGCAAAGCATCCTAACGTCACCGTGTGGACCAACACCCGTGTCAATCGCGCTGAGGCCGTCGGAGACCGGGCTGGGCGCTTTCAGGTGGAGCTGCGCCAACACCCTCGCTACGTGGACCTGACGAAATGCACCGCCTGTGGCGACTGCATCCAGGTCTGCCCGGTGACAGTGCCAGGTACCGATCACAAAGTCATCTATCGACTGGAGGGTGCCCAGCCGGGTTGTGTGGCGATCGACAAGCTGGGCAAGCCGCCCTGTTCCAATACCTGCCCGGGCGGCATCCACGTCCAGGGCTACGTTGCCCTGATCGCCCAGGGACGGTTCCAGGAGGCGCTGGACCTGATCCGCGAGGCGATCCCGTTCCCCGGCATCTGCGGCCGCATCTGCACCCATCCCTGCGAGGTGAACTGCCGCCGCGCTGAAATCGATTCGCCGGTCAGCATCCGCGCGCTGAAGCGGTTCGTGTCCGACTGGCAGCTCGGCAACGGACTAGCAGGGCAAGAACTACCGAATACGGAGCACGCCCTCGCTCCAAAATCCAGAATCCAAAATCCCAAATCCCAAATGGTTGCCGTGATCGGCGCCGGCCCTGCAGGCATGGCCGTGTCCGACCGGCTGGCGCGGTTGGGCTACCAGGTGACGGTGTTCGAAAAGCTGCCGGTCATCGGCGGGATGATGGCTGTGGGCATTCCCGAATACCGGCTGCCCCGTGACGTAATCGGCCGCGAGTACCGCCAGATCCAGGATCTGGGCGTCGAGGTCCGGCTAAACACCACCGTTGGTCCTGGCGGCGACCACACCCTGGACGAGCTGTTCGCCACAGGCTATGGAGCTGTGTGCCTGGCGGTTGGCGCGCACAAGAGCCATGAGCTGCGCATTTCGGGCGAAGCGCTGCCGGGGGTGATCCAGGGCATCGAGCTGCTCAAGGTGATCAGCCTGTCGCAGCAGGTAGGCGATTCCGAGTCGCAGACCACATTAAAGCGCCTTTTGCGCAGGGGGCCCAAGACCAAAGCCATCGTGCTGGGCGGCGGCAACACGGCGATGGACGTGTCCCGCTCACTGAGGCGGCTGGGGCTCAAGGATGTGCGCATCTACTACCGGCGCACCCGGGCCGAGATGCCGGCGCTGCCCGAGGAGATAGAGGGCGCCGAGCAAGAGGGCGTAGCCGTCGAATACCTGGTGACGCCGGTGCGCATACTGGGCAACCAGACCACGGGCGTGACAGGCCTGGAATGTGTCCGCATGAAGCTGGGCGAGCCGGACAGCAGCGGCCGGCGCCGGCCCGTGCCCATCGCCGACAGTGAATTCGTGGTCAAGGTGGATCTGGTGGCGCTGGCCATCGGCCAGGCCACCCAGTTGGATTTCCTGGGCGAGGATCATGGCATCGCCATCACCCGGGACGAGCGGATCAACGTCGACGGCACCAGCTTCATGACCAGCCGTCCCGGCGTCTTTGCCGCAGGCGATGCCGTGACGGCCGACAAGATGGCCGTGATCGAAGCCATCGGCATGGGCAAGAAGGCTGCCGCGGCCATCGACGCCTATCTGCGAGGTGTGCCGGCCCACGAAGTGGTGGTCGACGCGCGCGAGGTGCCCATTGCGCGCCGCACGATGACCGAGGCCGAGATGGTCCTCAAGCCGCGCGTGCCGGTACCGGAAATGCCGGTGGCAGAACGGGTGCAGGGGTACGCCGAGGTAGAATTGGGCTACAGCGCCGAACAGGCGATGAAGGAGGCGCAGCGCTGCCTGGCCTGCGGCCCATGCAGCGAATGCCAGGCCTGCGTGCGAGCCTGCAAGCCGGGGGCGGTGGTCCACGAGCAGCACGAGCAGTTTGTCGATCTGGAGATCGGCGCGGTCGTCTATGCCGCCGACCCGGCCCATTTCGACCGCCTACGGCTGGCCGAGAGCCAAGGCGTGTATGCCGTACCGCCGAGCAACCCGTTGATCGGCTCGGCAGCCGCAGCGCGGGCCATGTTCGATCTGCGCGGCGACGTGTCCCGGCCCACTGTCACTGCCCTGGCAGCCGGCAACGACCCGGCGCGTGTCGGCGTGTTTGTCTGCCAGTGCGGCACCTTGATCGCCGGCGCTGTGGACACGGAGGCTGTGCGTGACCGGGCGGCGACATGGCCGGACGTGGTTCACACTGAGGTTCTGCCTTTCTCCTGTTCCCCTGAGGCGGCGCAGGCCATGGTCGAAGCGATTGATGCGCACGGCCTAACCCGCACTGTTCTCGCAGCCTGCTCCTGCTGCCCGATCGACCAGGTGTGCTATAGCTGTACCTATCAGCGCGTCCGGTGTAAGGACAACCTGGGCGCGTTCCATCCAGGCCTCTACCCGGACCTGACAGGTCCACGCGCTGCGAGACCTGTCAGGTCTCGCGCAGTGTGGGAATTTGTGAACATCCGCGAGCAGTGCGCCTGGGTTCATCCTGCCGATCGGCAGACAGCGACGGCCAAGGCCACAGCGCTCGTCGCCGCGGCGGTCGCCAAGGTTCGGGTGGCAGCCCTGAACGCGGCTGTGAAAGTTAGTCCCGTCGAGCGGTCGGTGCTGATCCTGGGCAATGGCGCGTCGGCGCGCGCCTGCCAGAAAGCTCTGGAGGCGCAGGGTATGGTTACCCAACATGTCACGGAGATGCCGACTAGGATCCATCGTATGGGCGGGTGCTACAGCGTGGCGCGACCTATCCTAGGTCGGGCGGGCGCAATGAGCAACACCACCTGGCGGGCGACCGCTCTAGTGCTGGCTCCCCACGACGCTGGCGAGATGGATCGCCTGCTGGACGCTTTTGGCGGGGATGGCTATCGGCCTCGGATCGACACTGCCTGGGGCGGGCTCGACACGCACCGGCCGGGCGTCTGGCTGTGCGACCCGGCGCAGGCGACGGCTATGGCTGGGGCCGCCGCCGCGGCGCGGGTGGCTGCCTGGCTGGGCCACTTGGCCATGCAGCCGCAGGCTATCGCTGCCGTTGTCGATGCGGCTCGCTGCCGGGCGTGTAACACCTGTGTCGAGATCTGCGAGTTTGGCGCGCCACAGCTAGTGGGGGACGAGCCCCAGCGCAGCTCTTGGATAGATCCGGCCATCTGTACTGGTTGTGGCACCTGTGCGGCTCACTGCCCATCGGGGGCCATCACCGCGGGATTCTGCCCCGATGCACAGCTGGCAGCTATGCTTGAGGCCGCCTTAGCCTGCGGTAACCCCACGGCGTAGCGGAGTGGGGAGGAGACTGTAATGGCAGACCCAAAGGTGATTGTTTTCACCTGTAACTGGAACGCGTACAGCGGTCTGGAGGCTGCAGGAGTCGGTCACTTGGAGTATCCGGCGTCTGTCCACCCGCTCAAAGTGATCTGCCTGGGGCAGATCAGTCCTGGCGTCATCCTAAAGGCGTTGGAAAAGGGCGCCGACGGGGTGCTGCTGTTGAGTTGTCCGCCGGGTGAATGCCACTACCAGTTCGGCAACCGCCGCGCGGAGGAGCTTTTCAAGGAAGCGCGGGACATGGCGACCTTGTTGGGCTACCGTGACGCACAGCTCAAGCTGGATTGGGTGGCAGCCGGCGAGGGCGAGGCCTTTGCTGAAAAGGTGCGAGCTTTTGTGCTCGGGCTGAATGGGAAGCGGGATTAACATGATCGATTCAGATACTATGCGCGACATCATCACCCGCAACCGGGCCTGGTATTGCCTGGATTGTGGTAAGTGCAGTGCCGTGTGCCCCATCACCCGCTGGGAAAAGCGCTGCTACACAACCCCGCGACTGCTGGTCGAAAGAGCGGTCGGCGGGCGAACAGACGAGTTCCTGGACGATCCCCTGTTCTGGTCGTGCCTGACCTGCAAGCGATGCAGCCAGCTTTGCCCGTCCGAAGTCTATTTTTCCGAGTTCCTGCGCGACGCTCGCGCCTCAGCCCACGCCGGCGGCCGCTCGGGGGAGTGCACCCACAGCGATGCCATCCACACCTGGGCGCGGATGATGGCCGATCCCGATCTGCGTCAGGACCGGCTGGGCTGGCTGGAGGCAGGCCTGAGGGTATCAGACAGCTCGGAAACCGTCTATTTCACCGGCTGCCTGCCCTATTACGACGTGCTGTTCAAGAAGCTGAATGTGGAAGGGGTGGAGATCGCCCGGGCGGCGGTCAAGATCCTGAACTATCTGGGGATCGAGCCGCAGGTGATGGCCGGCGAGCGGTGCTGTGGCCACGACCAGTTGTGGGAGGGGGACGTCGAGACCTTTGGTGCCTTGGCCCGATTGAACCTGGAACAGCTCAAGGCAACTGGCGCCAAGCGCATCGTGACCACCTGCCCCGAGTGTGCCCGCACGCTAAAGGTCGACTATCCTCAGCTTGTCGGAGCGCACGGCATGGAGGTCTTGCACATCTCCCAGCTACTCGCTGACTTGAAACATGATATCCCGAAGCACGATAGCCCTCGCAGCGCAGCGGAGGGGGAGGGCGGGCGTGTCACCTACCAGGATCCTTGTCGCCTGGGCCGCCACCTGGGCATCTATGACGCGCCACGGGCGGCGCTGGCCGGCCTGGGGTTTGACCTGGTGGAGATGGAGCGGACGCGCCACACGAGCCTGTGCTGCGGCACCAGTTGCTGGACGTCATGCGGCCAGGTCAGCAAGAATATCCAGGTTGAGCGGTTGAAAGAGGCCCAAGCCACCGGGGCTCAGGTGCTGGTCACTGCCTGCGTCAAGTGTCAGATCCACTTCAAGTGTGCACAGGATGACCCGGCGTTGCGCCAGGAGATCGGCATCGAAATCCGCGACCTGACAACCCTGGTGGCCGAGCGGCTACGGTAGCAATTGCACAAAACTGGTGAATCGAATTAGAGGACAGATGACTTCAAAGACAAAACGCAACATCGTCGTCATCGGGATGGGGTACGTTGGCATTCCGGCGGCAGCTCTCCTGGCTGACATGCCGGGCCACACGGTCGTCGGCGTCCAGCGGCGATCATCCCGCTCGGGCTGGAAGATCGACTGGATCAACGCCGGCAAGAACCCGTTCGAAGGGGACGAGCCGGGCATGGATGAGCTGATGGCCCGGGTGGTGTTGGACAAAAAAGCCTTCCATGTGACCGACGACTATGCCGTCTGCCAGGATGCCGACGTGATCCTGATCGACGTCCAGACCCCCACCGATACCAACCGCATCCCGCAGTATGTTTCTTTGCGAGAAGTAAGCGCCCGGGCCGGCAAATATCTCCGGCCCGGCGTGCTGGTGGTGATCGAGTCGACGGTCGCTCCGGGCACGACGCAGAATATCGTCCAGCCGATCCTGGAAAAGGAATCGGGTCTGCAAGCGGGCGCCGACTTTTTTCTGGCCTTCTCCTACGAGCGGGTGATGCCCGGCAAGCTGTTGGAGTATATCACCGACTTTCCGCGGGTTGTAGGCGGCATCGACGAGGAGAGCACCCGCCGGGCAGTGGAGCTATACCGGACGATCGTCCGCAAGGAGATCACGGCGACCAGTGTTCTGGCGGCTGAGCTGGCCAAGACGATGGAGAACGCCTACCGCGATGTGAATATCGCTTTCTCCAACGAGATGGCCCGCGTATGCGAGTCGATGGGCGTGGATGTGTACGAGATCCGGCGGTTGATGAACGCCCGGCCCGACCGGAACATGCACCTGCCGGGTGCCGGGGTAGGCGGGCACTGCTTGCCGAAAGACTCGTGGCTCCTCAAGTTCGGCGTCGACACCTACGGCAAGTTCCAAGTGCCAGCGCGGATGATCGCTCTGGCCCGCGAGATCAACGACGAGATGCCGCTGCATCTGGTAGACTTGACGGTGCAGGCGCTGGCCGAGCGAGGCGTGGTGCTGGATGGAGCCAAGGTCGCCGTGTTGGGTGTGGCCTATCTGGAAGACTCGGACGACACGCGCAACACACCGGCGACGGCGGTGATCGATGCGCTCCAGCACAAGGGCGCCAGCGTGGTGGCCCACGACCCTTATGTTCGGGATCTGGACGGCTATGAGTTGACACGCGATCTGGATGTGGCGCTGCAGGGCGCCGACGCTGCGGTCATTGTCACCCGGCACCGGTTGTACTATGATCTGGACCTGGCCCGGCTCAAGGGGATCATGCGCGCGCCCGTTCTGGTGGATGGGCGAAACGTGTTCGACGCCGAGGCGGTGCGGTCGGCGGGCTTTACCTACAGGGCGATTGGAAAAGGCTAATGCAGGGGCGGAGTCTCAGACCCGCCCTCTGGAAGGAGGTCGAGTTGGTGACACAGGATTTGCGCATCGGCGTGTTCGTGTGCGATTGTGGCTCGAACATCGCCGGGGCGGTCGATACCGAGGTGGTGCGCGAATATGCGGCGGCCTTGCCAAACGTAGTCGTGGCGGTGCGAAACAAATACACCTGCGCCGACCCTGGGCAACAGCAGATTCAACGCACGATCCGCGAGCACAGCCTCAACCGGGTAGTGGTGGCTTCCTGCTCACCATCCTCCTACGAGCCGATCTTCCGGCAGTGCATCGAAGGAGCCGGGCTGAACCGCTACCTGTTGGAGATGGCCAACATCCGCGAGCACTGCTCGTGGGTCACGCCCAACGATCGAGAGGCGGCCACGCGCAAGGCGAAGGACATTGTCAATGTAGCGGTGGCACGCTCGCGTTGGCTCTATCCCCAGGAGGAGGAGCAGATCTCGGTCACCGATGCGGCGCTGGTCATCGGCGGTGGGGTGGCAGGCATGCAGGCTGCCCTCGACCTGGCCGACGCTGGCCACCCGGTCTACCTGGTGGAGAAAAAGCCGTCGATCGGCGGCATCATGGCCCAGCTCGACAAGGTGTATCCCGACATAGAATGTAGTATATGAATTCTCGGCCCCAAAATGATGGATGTCGGTCGACATCCCAAGATCGAGCTGATGGCCTATTCAGAGATCGAGAGCGTCTCGGGCTATGTTGGCAATTTCCGGGTCAATGTCCGCAAAAGAGCCCGCTACGTGGATGAGAACGAGTGTACCGCCTGCGGCGACTGCGCCAAGGTCTGCCCGGTCGTCGTGCCCGACGAGTATCAGATGGGGCTGGGCAGCCGCAGAGCGATCCATATCCCCTTTCCCCAGGCCGTGCCGTCGTCCTACATCGTCGCCGCCGACGAGTGTCTGGGCCAGAACCCGATTGCCTGCGGCAAGTGCATCGAGGCCTGCGAGAAAAAGTGCATCAACTTTGACATGCAGGACGAGATTCGCGAGGTAAAGGTCGGCGCCATCGTCGTGGCGACCGGCATGAACGTCTACGACCCCAGCAGGCTGGACGAATATGGCTATACCCGCTTTCCCAACGTCGTCACCAGCCTGGAGTTCGAGCGGCTGATATCCACCGGCGGGCCGCTGGAAGGGCACCTGGGCCGCCCCAGCGACCTGCAACGGCCGCGCCGCATCGGTTTCGTCCAGTGTGTCGGCTCGCGGACCCAGGACCCGGAGCGCGGCAATTCGTACTGTTCCAATGTCTGCTGTATGAACACGGTCAAAGGGGCCCAGTACCTGAAAGACAACTATCCCGACACCGATGTCAGCGTTTTTTACATGGACATGCGCGCTTTTGGCAAGGGGTTCGAGGAGCTGCTGATGCGCAGCAAGGGCAACGGCGTGCATTACGTCCGCGGCCTGCCGGGCGAGGTGCGCGAGGACCCGGTGACCGGCAACCTGCGGCTGACGGTGGAGAACACAACCGCCAACCGCCTGGAGAACCACGAGGTGGAGATGCTGGTGCTGGCCGTGGGGGCCATGCCGGCCACCGATACCGAAACGGTCCGCCAACTGATCAGCCTGTCCAGGTCGCCCAACGGCTTTTTGAAAGAGGCCCATTCCAAGCTGCGCCCGGTGGACACGCCGACCAAGGGGGTATATATCGCCGGGGCAGCCGAAAGCCCCAAGGACGTGCGCGAGAGCGTGACCCAGGCCAGCGCCGCTGCCTCGCGGGCGTCGATCCTGCTCAACAAGACCAGGTTCTCGGTGGAGGCGATCACCGCCGTGGTGGACGAGGCGCTGTGCAAGATGTGCGGCCAGTGTGTCGAGGTCTGCCCCTTCGGGGCCATTACCTGGCAAAAGAAACAGGCAGCCAGGGTCATTAGCGCCCAGTGTGCCGGGTGCGGCACCTGCGCTGCCGAGTGCAAGTTTGCCGCCATTGAGATGCGCCACTTTTCGGATCAGGCGGTCTATGCCCAGATCGACGCCATCCTGGATCAGGATCCCCTGGGCAAGATCGTCACCTTTGCCTGTACCTGGTGCTCCTACGCCGGCGCCGACACGGCCGGGGTGGGCCGCATGGCCTACCCGCCCAACGCCCGCATCATCCGCACCATGTGCTCCGGCCGGGTGAACCCCGAGTTTGTGTGGTACGCTTTCAGGAAAGGCGCGCCGGCAGTTCTCGTTTCCGGCTGCCACTATGTCGACTGCCACTACATCGACGCCAACCGCAACACGACCCGCCGCGTGGACGGTCTGTGGGATGGCCTGGAAAAGGCCGGCCTGCGCCCCGAGCGGCTGCAACTGGAGTGGTGCTCTGCCGCCGAGGGCGGCCGCTGGCAGACGATCATGCGCGAGGTGGAGAAAAAGCGCCAGTCGGTAACGCCCGAAGAGGCGGAGCAGACTCAGACCGTCCTGGCGGCCGCCAAAGTGCCCAACCCTCGCACCTCCAAGCCCAACGACGAAAAGCAGAGCGCCGAGTACCTGTGCCTGCGCTGCGGGCACCACTGGATCGGTCTCTTTAGCGCCAACGTAGAGCGGATCTGTCCCAACTGCCGGTCGAACAGCGTGCGCTGGCTCAAGGCCAGGGCGTGACCTTCACTTGCTCCAGTCAACAGCGCCAGGGGTTGGCCCCTGGCGCTTTGGTTTCCTGATATATCGGGTGAGGGTCAAATGACCGAAGCGGCGCCTTTGACCTACTGCCCGGCTGTGAGGGCAGCCAGCGCTTCTGTCAGCGTGCCGGCCATGACCGCCGGCACACCCAACCGGTCCGATATGCCGGCCAGGCTCATGTTGTCCAGTGTGGCATCGGGCGGCGCCGAGCCGGCACCGTAGCTTCCGGTAAACATTGCCCGAGGCAGGAGCACCAGGTCGCCCAGGGACCGGTCACCTGTGCCGCATGTCGCTGGCGGCTGCAGTTCCGCTACGACGTCCCGCCCGGTCAGCAGGCCAGAGACGGTGGTCACCGGCCCGAAAAAGTCGTTGACCACCGGCACCAACCGCAGTTTCGAGCCGGTCAAGGCGTTCATCTCCTCGACGATCCTAGCCAGCACCGGCGCAATCAGCATGCCACAGGCTAAGGTTGCCGGTCTGAGTTCTGTAGGTTTGTCATTCTGAGCGAAGCGAAGAATCTGTAGTTGGCCGGCCTTGAGTTCCTCCCACTCATCCAGGAGCAGCCGCACCATTCCGACGCCGTTTTCTACCTGCGGAAACCCATCGTACTCTTTGCCCGGCGGCACCTCCCGCCCGGCGACCAGGTACCACTCATCGGAGGGGTAGACGAACGTGCACCCCTTTTTTCTGCAATTCTCCCTTCGCCACGGCTCCACCTGGTCCAGCACGGCGCGCGACTCGGGCGGGGTGTAGGGACGGCACGAGCCAGAGTGGTAGCGGGTCAGGCCGATCGGCACGACACTGAGCGACGCTACCGGCTCCTGGTACAGGTTTGCCAGGTCGGCGACGGTGCGGGCCAGATGCTTGCCGTCGTTCAGCCCCGGCACCAGCACCACCTGGGTGTGGACCTCGATCCCCATCTCGGCCAGCCGCCGTAACTGCCCCATCACGTCGAGGGTGACAGTCTCGTCGTTCTGAGAGTAGCGAAGAATCTCCCGCCGCAGCTCCGGATCGGTGGCGTGGACCGATACGTACAGTGGGCTGAGGCGCTGCTCGTCCAGGCGGGCCCAGTCGTCGTCGGTCAGGTTGGTCAGGGTCACGAAACTGCCGGACAGGAAGGAGTAGCGATAGTCGTCGTCCTTGACGTACAGTGAGCGGCGCATGCCGGGGGCGTTCTGCTTGACAAAGCAGAAATCGCAGTTGTTGGCGCAGCGGCGGATGTCGGCGTCGAAGGTGAGGTGAGTAAAGGTCAAGCCCAGGTTCTGGCCATACTCCCGCTCAGCCTCGATCACCAGTCGCTCGCGGGCCCGCTCCACCAGGATCTGTAGCCGTTCTTCGGCGCCGTAGAACTGCACGTCGATCACATCGCGGAGGGAATGGCCGTTGATAGCCAACAGCCGGTCGCCGGGTCTGATCGCCGCAGCTTGGCCCAGGCTGCCTGGCTCGACGGCGGCAACTACTCCGCCCGGTGTATCAGCCATACCGTCATGCCATCATCTGTAGGGGCGGACGGCCGTCCGCCCCTACAAGGTGACATCGCCATCACTTGGCGCAGCAGCCATGCCAACCGTCGACCAAGGCCAGCACCTGGTCGAGAACCTGCTCAACCGTCAGCGCCGTGGTGTCGATCACCACAGCATCTTCGGCTGGCCGGAGGGGAGCCGTGGCCCGCCCGCTGTCGATCTCGTCGCGCAGCCGCACAGAGGCCAGCACCTGTTCATAGTCGACCGGCCCACTGCGGGCCAGCGTTTCGCGGTAGCGCCGCTCAGCCCGCTCCTCGAGCGTAGCATCCAGGTAGATCTTAAAATCGGCGTCGGGCAGGACCACTGTCCCAATGTCACGGCCGACCATGACGATCCGGCCCTTGTGGCCGATGCGCCGCTGCTGCGCCGACAATGCCGCCCGCACGCCGGGATAGGTGGACACCGGCGACACGGCGCGGTTGACCTCAGGACTCCGGATCTCCCACGTCACGTCCTGTCCATCGGCCAAGACAGTGTATTGCCGGCCGTCGTGGACGGTCGGCAGCACGACGTCTATCTTCAGTCGCTCGGCCAGGGCCGTCACGGCCGCTTCATCCTCAATAGCAATGTCGTGAGCCAGCGCCGCCCAGGTCACCGCCCGGTACATGACGCCGGTGTCGAGATAGACATAGCCCAATCGCCGAGCCAGCAGCTCGCCGATCGTGCTCTTGCCCGAGGCCGCCGGCCCGTCTATGGCGATGGTCGAAGGCAGCGTCATCGAGGGCGGTAATGATGGCGATGATCCCAATCCTTATTTCCTCCGCACTCCACGGTTTCGTTCCACAGAAATCGGGTGAGAGCTGACGGCTGATGGCTGTCGTCCTTTGCGAGCTGTGCTTTTGCCTGTCCGCTTGCGTCTTGGCGACATTGCTTTGTCCTGTTTCAGCGCTTCCAGCGCGCGGATCTCTTGGGCCGTCAGATAGCGCCACTGTCCCGATCCCAGGGCGCCCAGGTGCAGCGGCCCCATCCGCACCCGCACCAGCTCGCGCACCGGATGCCCCAGCAGCGAAGCCACCTCACGGATCTGGCGCTTGCGCCCTTCGTGCATGACGATCCGCAGCATCGTCGCGTCCTTTTCGGTCCGGATGGCCGTCACCCACGCTGGGGCGGTGCGCTGGCCCTCGAGGATGACGCCCCGCCGCCAGGCTTCGAGCGTCTTTTCCGCGGGGTGCCCTGACACGAGCACACGGTACTCTTTCTCGTGCTCGTAGCGGGGATGGGTGAGGAGGTTGGCCATCCCGCCGTCGTCGGTCAGCAGGATCAGCCCTTCGCTGTTCACGTCGAGCCGCCCGACCGGATAGAGCCGCACCGGCA
>Ga0209254_10000225_pt1 | contig 41454 bp, 40 predicted proteins | sample FrelakmetDIP11DI_FD_187148 | JGI IMG/M metagenome (GOLD analysis project Ga0209254, IMG submission 187148) | Freshwater lake sediment microbial communities from the University of Notre Dame, USA, for methane emissions studies - DIP11 DI (SPAdes)... | ecosystem: Environmental > Aquatic >... | reverse complement strand
GGATGCAGGATAGGGGATGCAGGTGCACTTTTTCCGCTCCCGTGTCCCGATGTCGATGAGGCGGCGCACGGCCTGGGCAGGGGAGTGCGAGACGTGATCGACGTCGGCCGCTGGGCGCACGGAGGCATTGAGGCGGGCACTCACTCAGCGACGTCGCCGACGGTAGCCTGGGACATCCGTCCCGGTGTCCTGTGTCGCGGTAAGACGTGTGTCGGCGACCCGCGCTACTGCCGCTTCCACGCGGCGGGAACCGGTGATTGCAGCGAGGAAGGTCCCGCGATCGAGAGCCCACAGTCGTGATGCGGTCGCTGCGAAGATGCTCGCGGTCCTCGGCACGTCGCGCATCATGGCGATCTCGCCGAACGAATCGCCCGGACCGAGCGGCGGCCGCGGCTGCCCGTCGACCGTGACCTCGAGCCGCCCCGATTCGACGACATAGAAGTGCTCACCGTCGTCGCCTTGCCGGATAACGGTATCGCCCGCTGCGAACTCGACCGGCATCATCCGGCTCGCCATGCGCTCCAGCACCGGCGCGGGAAGGTGCCCGAACATTGGAACGCGCCTCAGCAGCGCGAGTGACAGTGGCGGCGGCTGGGCTGCGGCGTCAACGGACCTGAGACGCGCCCAGGTCAATGCACCCATCATGGGCAACATCAGGCCCGCAGCCACGAATGCACCACGCTGTCCAAACAGCGCGACCAGCAAAGGCACCGCCAGTGAGCCGATGGCCAGCGCGAGCATCATCAGGCCCTCCTGAACACCGAAGGCGCGCGCGAGGACGTCCTCGTCCACGGATCGCTGCAGAAGAGTCCGGGCAGCGACGTCGAGCAAGCTCTTGCCAGCTCCTGCCGCAGCGAGCAGCAGCACGACGGCGAGCAGCTGTGTCGACAGGCCGGCCAGCGCGAACGGTGCGCCCGCGAGCAACAGGGACCCGGTCAGCGCTGGACCGAGCCGACGCCGGCCTGCCAGCATGATCGACGCTGCGGCTCCTGCGATGCCGCCGAAGCCCATCGCCGAGATGAGCAATCCCGGCCCGGATGGTCCGAGATCCAGGATCTCGAATGAGAGGACGACCGCAAGCACGTCCGCCATGCCGACCAGCAGAAAGGCGGCTCCAACGTAGCCGATCAACAACAGTCCGCTGGGATACGCGCGCAGTTCCGCGATGGCGTCCGTCGCATCCGACAGCCTGACCCGCGAACGTTCGGTGACAGTCACGTCAGGCTGTGCATGGGTCTGCCGGCGCACGAGAAGGGCAGCAAAGAGCTGGCCGGCCGCGAACACGGCGAAGACCTGCCACGTGCCTGCGCTCGCGGTGACTGCCGCAGCGATGGCGGGGCCAGCCAGCACCGCCAGGCTCTCGGCCATGGTCGAAACACTGTTCGCCGCGGTGAGCTGGGCCGTGTTGCCGGCAAAGGCAGGCAGCGCCGCCAGGTAGATCGGTCGACTCAGGCTGATCGACACGGAGACCAGTACCGCCCCCAGGAGAATCAGCAGCGGAGGCGCATCCAGCATGAACAACACGACCGTCAACGCCATCATCCCGGCCTGCAGGAGGTAGGTCCAGGACAGCAGCCGCTCACGCGGTGCGCCATCGGCGAGCGACGTGGCCAGCGGCGCGATGATCGCGGCCGGCAATAACTGGGCTACCGCTGCGATGGCTGTCGCGGTCGTGCCACCGTAGTCGTAGGCGAAAACCAGCACCGCGACCCAGATTGCCCACTCGGCCGTGTTGAATAGCAGGTAGGCCAGCAACGAGCGACGCAGCGGGACCGCTGCCAGCACGGTACGCAGCGCCAGCAGCGGCTCGTTCAGTGAAAAGGCAGCCATGCGTCAGCGTGCGTCACGACGTTCCACCACGAGCTCTTTATTACATTATCTTCATTACATTATCTTCGCCGCTGAGCGCTGCTCCTGGTCCTGTGTACACTGGCAAGCAGGAAGAACGCTGATGGTCGCCCGGGCGTGAAGCGCATTGTGGCAACGCGTGCTGCGAGTGCACGCAGCCGCTGGCGACGGAGGAGACAATGCGGATCGCTACACTGAGTTTGCGGCAGTGCCGGGCGCGACGCTCGGATCGCTGGTGCGAACATGCGTCTGCAGGTTCCGCTGGCTCACGATGAATTCCCGCGTGGTCCGGCTGCTGCACCTGACTGACCTGCATCTGTTCGGCGACGAGTCTGGTGAGGTCTACGACGTCAAGACGTCCCTGTCTCTGCGCTGCGTCCTGCAGCAGGCGCGCAGCGACAATCCAGTGCTCCCCGATGCGATCCTGGTGACGGGTGACATCGCCGATGATTGCAGCAGCGAGGCTTACACCCATCTCCGCAACCAGTTGCAGGGCTGGGGTGTGCCCGTCCTCTGCCTGCCGGGCAACCACGACGAGCCCGCCCTCATGGCACGACTCCTCGGGTCCGACGGCTTCCAGTACTGCGGCCGCGCCGAGTTTGGCGACTGGGCGGTCGTGCTGCTCGACAGTCACTTGCCGCGCGAACCGTCCGGGCGCGTGGCGGCGCCTGAACTGGAGCGCCTCGCGGCAGAGTTGCGCCAAGCCGCCGAACGCCACGTGCTGGTGTGCCTGCACCACCCGCCGGTACCCATAGGCAGCGCCTGGCTCGACGCCGTCGGGCTGCAGAACGGCGCCGAAGTGCTCCACGTGCTGGACCGCTTCTCGAATGTCCGGGTGGTGCTTGCGGGTCACGTGCACCAGGCCTTCGATACACAGGCTGGCAGGCTGCGGATCCTGACGACGCCTTCGACCTGCGCGCAGTTCACTCCGGGCACCGAGGACTGCAAGATGGATCTGCGGCCCCCTGGTTATCGGTGGATCGAGCTCCGGGCCGATGGTTCCATCCGCACCGAGGTGTCCTGGCTGCGGAACTGGGTCGTCTCGAGGCGTCCGACGGACAGCTATGCATCATTTGTGGGATGACCCCTGGCTGATCCGCGCGCGGGAACCGCGCAGCACTGACTCAGGATTACCGTAAAGGCGTGGTGCGTGCCGACACACGTCCGGTCGGCGCAGTGGATTACTCCAACCTGGTTCCGACCGCCGCCATGGCTGCAGATGGCTTTGGGTAACAGGTTGACGATTCAGCAATGAATTGGCGCTCCCAGAGGGATTCGAACCCTCGTACCAGCCTTGAGAGGGCTGTGTCCTAGGCCTCTAGACGATGGGAGCGTGCCGCGGACCGAGCGGACTGACGGGTCCGCGCGAGGGCAGGTATTATACGCAGCCGTTTGCGACGGTCCAGCGGAAGCCGATTCCTTGCATCCCTACGAAGAAGTGCCGGTCGTCGGCCACCCGCAACCCGTGGTCGTGCCGCGTGCCGAGCACCCGATCTCGCGTGCCGACATCTCGCCGAATGCGCTCAAGGTCCTCTACCGACTCAAGGACGCAGGCTACCAGGCGTTCCTGGTCGGCGGAGCGGTCCGTGACCTGTTGCTGGGTCTGCATCCGAAGGACTTCGACCTTGCCACCGACGCTCACCCCGAGCAGGTCCGCAAGCTGTTCCGCAACTGCCGGTTGATCGGTCGCCGCTTCCATCTCGCGCACGTGCGCTTCGGAATGGAAGTCGTCGAAGTCGCGACCTTCCGTGCCGCGCACACCGAGGTTGACGAAGACCACGGCGTGGACGAGACGGAGCACCGGATGCTCGACGTGCACGGCCGAATACTGCGCGACAACCTTTACGGCACCATCGAGGAGGATGTCTGGCGGCGCGATTTCACGGCCAACGCCCTCTACTACAACATCGCGGATTACTCGATCTGGGACTACGTTGGCGGCGTGCCCGATGCACGTGCTCGCGTGCTGCGACTGATCGGCGATCCCGAGACGCGCTACCGCGAGGATCCGGTGCGCATGCTGCGTGCCGCGCGCTTTGCCGCGAAACTCGGCTTCACGCTTCATCCGGCCAGCGAGGCACCACTGCATCGCCTCGCCTACATGCTCGACAGCGTGCCCTCCGCACGCCTGTTCGACGAGACCTTGAAGCTCATGCTTGCCGGCTACGGCGTTGCCTCGTTCGACCTTCTTCGGCAGTACGGATTGCTGTCCCACCTGATGCCGGATGTCGCCACCGCGATCGCCGAGGCGCCGGACTCCTCTGGTACGAAGCTGCTGCGTCTCGGGCTCGAGGGCACCGACCAGCGGGTTCGCGACGACAAGTCCGTCACGCCGACGTTCCTGTTCGCGGTGTTGCTGTGGCCGGCGATCCTGCGTGCCGCCGGCATGCCGAACGGACCTCTGCCTTCGGATCCGCAGCAGTTGCTCACGGCAACGGATGAAGTACTTTCGCGGCAGCTCCGGCGCATCACCATTCCCAAGCGATTCGGCCTGCCGATGCGCGACCTCGTGATGCTGCAGCCCCGCTTCGAGCGTCGCTCCGGGCGACGAGCGCTGCGGTTGCTCGAGCATCCGAAGTTCCGTGCGGCCTACGACCTGCTGCTGCTGCGCGCGGCCTCGGGTGAGATCGATCCCGAGATCGCCGAATGGTGGACGCGCCTGCAGACGCTGTCGGAGCCCGAGCGGGTCGCCGAAGTCGAGGGTCGTCCCCAGGAATCGGGCGAGGCTACCCGCCGGAGACGTCGCCCGCGTCGGCGGCGGCATCCGGCGGCAGGCTGAGCAGGCTGCTCCATGGACGCGGCCCGGCTCGTGCCAGCTTACGTGGCGCTCGGCAGCAATCTTGACAATCCGCGCATCCAGGTCGGGCGCGCAATCGGGGCGCTCGGCACGTTGCCCGCGACGCGCTGCGTGTTGCGCTCGTCGCTTTACCGATCGCCCCCGTTCGGGCCGGTGGATCAACCGGAGTTCGTCAACGCAGTGGCCGGGCTGCTCACCGAGCTGGAGCCCGCATCCATGCTCGCGGCACTCCAGGATCTCGAGGTTCGGCTCGGTCGCGCAAGGCCCGTCGTGCGCTGGGGTCCAAGGCGCATCGACCTGGACCTGCTCGTGCATGGTGCGACGCGTATCGACACGGATCGGCTCCGGCTGCCTCATCCGGGCATCGCGGAACGCGCCTTCGTTCTCGTGCCGCTGGCCGAGATCGCGCCGGATCTCGAAGTGCCGGGCGTCGGGCGCGTGCGTGCGCTGCTCGCGCGCGTGAATACGGCAGGCGTGGAGCGGCTCGCGGCATGATCGAACGTGAGTCGCAGGCGGAGATCGTCCGCACTCCGCACCGCTTCGTGGTGGTGGAGGGACCGATCGGCGTGGGCAAGACGAGCCTCGCGCGCCGGCTCGCCCGGAGTTTCGGCAGCGAGCTCACGCTGGAGCAGGGCGAGGAGAACCCGTTCCTGGAGCGCTTCTACCGAAACCCGCGCGCGGTCGCGTTCCAGACGCAGCTCTACTTCCTGTTCCAGCGTGCCCGGCAGATGCAGGAGCTGCGCCAGGCGGATCTGTTCGAGCGCGTGCGTGTCGCGGACTACCTGCTCGACAAGGACCGGCTGTTCGCACGACTCACGCTGGACGACGAGGAGTTCGCGCTCTACGAGCAGGTCTATGCGCGGCTCGCGATCGACGCGCCCGTGCCCGATCTCGTCGTCTACCTGCAGGCCCCGGTCGACGTGCTGCTCGAGCGCATCGCGCGACGCGGCATCGCGAGTGAGCAGCTGATCGAGCGACGCTACCTCGAGCGGCTGGTGGAGTCCTATTCGCGATTCTTCCTGGAGTACGAGGCGGCACCCGTGCTGATGGTGAACGCCGCCGACATCGACCCGATCGGCAGCGACCGGGACTACAAGGGCCTGCTCGCCGAGGTCGCCCGGACCCGCCGCGGCCGGCACTACTTCAACCCGATGAAGAGCCTGCTCTAGCCCCGGCGTTGATTGTTCGGGGGGGCTCGGTCATCCTTGCGGCCTCCGATCGAGTCGGTCCCATGTACACACAACTGCAACTGCGGGACTCGACCCGCCCGCCCGTCAACGTTTCGACCCTGCGTCGGATGAAAGAGCAGGGCGAGAAGATCGCGAGCATCACCTGCTATGACGCCAGCTACGCGGCGCTGGTCGACGCAGCCGGCGCCGACGTGGTGCTGGTCGGCGATTCACTGGGCATGGTGATACAGGGCCACGACACGACGGTGCCCGTGACGCTCGATCACGTCGTCTACCACTGCAGGGCGGTGGCGAAGGGCCTGATCCGCCCGTTCCTGATGGCCGACATGCCGTTCATGACCTACACCTCCCGGGAGCAGGCACTGCAGAACGCGGTGCGGCTCATGCAGGAGGGCGGCGCGAAGATGGTCAAGCTCGAGGGCGGCGCCGGGCAGGTGGACATCGTGGAATTCCTCGCGAAGCACGACATCCCGCTGTGCGCACACCTGGGACTCAAGCCTCAGTCCGTGCACAAGACCGGTGGCTTCCGGGTGCAGGGTCGCGAGGACGCGGCCGCCGAGCAGATGAAGCGTGACGCGGTGGCGCTGCAGGACGCCGGGGCCGACATCGTGCTGCTCGAATGCATCCCGGCGGCGCTCGGCGCCGAGATCACCCGCGAGCTGCACGTGCCGGTGATCGGCATCGGGGCGGGGCCCGATACCGACGGTCAGATCCTCGTGCTCTACGACCTGCTCGATATCACGCCCGGACGCAAGCCGCGCTTCGTCAAGAACTATATGGCCGGTCACGACAGCCCGCTCGCTGCCGTGCAGAGCTATGTGGCGGCGGTGAAGTCGCGCGAGTACCCGGCGCCGGAACACTGCTTCTGAAACGTCCGCCGATGCACACCATCACGCGCATCGCCGACCTGCGCGACCTCGTGCGCGAGTGGCGGCTCGCCCGCGAGGGCATCGCCTTCGTGCCCACCATGGGAAACCTGCACGCGGGCCACGCCAGCCTGATCGGCGCGGCGCACCTGCACGGCCGGCGCGTTGTCGCGAGCGTGTTCGTGAATCCGCTGCAGTTCGGGCCGGGTGAGGATTACGCCGCGTACCCACGCACACCCGAGGCGGACTCGGCACTGCTCATCGGGCAGGGCGTCGATGTGCTGTTCCTGCCGACCGTGGCGGAGATGTATCCAGAGGGTGTCGCCGGAAGCACGATCGTCGATGTCCCCGATCTCTCGGGCATTCTCTGCGGCGCATTCCGCCCAGGGCACTTCCAGGGCGTCGCGACCGTCGTAGTGAAGCTGCTGAACCTGGTGCAGCCGGACACGGCCATCTTCGGCGAGAAGGACTACCAGCAGCTCACGATCATCCGCCGCTCGGTCGAGGACCTGTGCCTGCCGGTGAAGATCGTGGGCGCTCCTACGGTCCGGGCCGACGACGGGCTCGCTTTGAGCTCAAGAAATCGTTACCTCAGCGCCGAGGAGCGCGGCGTGGCGCCGACCGTCTATCGCGCGCTGGATGCGGCGCGGCGGCGACTCGAGGCGGGCGACACTGATCTGGTCGCGATCGAGACCGAGGGTCTGCAAACCCTGCGTTCCGCAGGATTCAGGCCCGACTATTTCGAGGTGCGCGCGGCCGAGACGCTCGCCGAGCCAGTCGGCCAGGATATCGACGTGGTGGTGCTGACCGCTGCGCGCCTGGGACGAGCGCGTCTGATCGACAACGTGCAGTGCCGCGCAACCGGGCCGCTCTCGGCGCGCGGCTAGCGAGGCCTGCGGTGCGCCCGCCAGTGGTCGCGCCTGTTTACGATCATCACGTCTTCTGTTGCTGTCGCATCAGCGACCAGGCGACGCTCTCGCGTACGACCTCGCTCGGATGGTCGCCGCGAGCCGCGAGTGCCGACCGCACTTCTGTCGAGGGCGGCGCGTTGCCCAGCGCAATCGCGACGTTGCGCAGCCAGCGTACGTGGCCGATGCGGCGGATCGCGCTGCCCTCGGTGCGTGCGAGGAATTCTTCCTCGTTCCACGCGAAGAGCTCGGTCAGCAGCGGTGCGTCCAGGCCGTGTCGCGGCGCGAAGGAGGGCTCGCTCGCGAGCTTCGCGTAGCGGTTCCACGGGCACACGAGCTGGCAGTCGTCGCAGCCGTAGATGCGGTTGCCCAGCGCCTCGCGGAACTCCTCGGGAATCGGTCCGGCGAGTTCGATGGTGAGATAGGAGATGCAGCGCCGTGCGTCGAGCTCGTAGGGCGCGACGATCGCGCGCGTCGGGCACACCTCGATGCAGGCCGTGCAGCTGCCACAGTGGGAACTCACGGGCTCGTCAACCGGCAGCGGCAGGTCGGTGAATACCTCGCCGATGAAGAACCACGAGCCATCGTGGCGGTCGAGCAGGTTGGTGTGCTTGCCGATCCAGCCTAGGCCGGCGTCGCGTGCAAGCGCCTTCTCGAGCACGGGCGCGGTGTCGGTGAACGCGCGATAGCCGGCACCGCCGACCGCCCCGGCAACGCGGTCGGCCAGTCGCGCGAGGCGTTGCCGCAGCACGCGGTGATAGTCGCGACCGAGCGCATAGCGCGAGACGTAGCCGAGCGCCCGGTCGCCGAGGACCGATTCCGGGTCGGTCGCGCGCGACCAGTAGTCCATGCGGGCCGAGATCACGCGCAGCGTGCCGGGCACGAGCTCTGCGGGGCGCGCGCGCCGGGTTCCGTGGCGCGCCATGTAGCGCATCTCCCCATGGCGACCCGCATCCAGCCACTCGACCAGGCGGCGCTCGTCCTGCGGCAAAGACACCCCGGCGATGCCGACTTTCTGGAAACCCAGCTCGCGGCCCCAGGCTTTGACCTGCATTGCGAGTGCGGCGGGATCCATGGATTCGTGACGCCCGGCAGGTGGGAGGGGCAGGGCCAGTATAATGCCGCTTATGCAAGCGCTCTCCGGCGCCCTCTTTACCGCCGAGCAGGTCCGCGAGCTCGATCGTCGCGCCATTGTCGAGCGTGGGATTCCCGGCTACGAACTCATGACGCGCGCAGGGCACGCCACGCTCAATGCACTGCGGGCGCTGTGGCCTGCCTCGCGCAGCATCACCGTCCTCTGCGGTCCGGGCAACAACGGCGGCGACGGTTACGTCGTCGCACGGATCGCCAGGGCCCAGGGACTGCGTGCGCGGGTCGTGTCGCCGATCGAGCCGACTCAGCTGCGCGGCGATGCCGCGCGCGCGCATGCGGACTTCGTTGCGGCGGGCGGGCGCGTCGAACCCTGGACGCGCGAGGCGCTCGAGACGGACGTGATCGTGGACGCGCTCTACGGCACCGGTCTGACGCGCGCGCCCACGGGACTCGCGGCCGAGATGCTGGCGGCGGCTAACGCCAGTGGCCGCCCGATCGTCGCGGTCGATCTGCCGTCCGGCCTGCACGCCGACACCGGTGCCGTGCCGGACATTGCCGCACGTGCGGCGCTCACGGTCAGCTTCATCGGCCGGAAGATCGGGTGCTTCGTCGGCGAAGGCCCCGAGTACGTCGGTCGCCTCGTGCTCGAGGATCTCGCGGTGCCGACCGACCTGCCCGCTGGACTCGAGCCGGTGGCCCGACTCATCGACGAGCAGGATGTCGTCGCGGCCCTGCCCCGGCGGCGGCGCAGCGCTCACAAGGGTGAGTACGGCCACGTGCTCGTAGTCGGTGGAGGGCCCGGTATGCCGGGCGCGGCGCGCCTGGCGGGCGAGGCCGCGCTGCGAGCGGGCGCCGGACTCGTGACCGTCGCGGTGCATCCCGACAATACCGGTGTCGTCGCCGCGCGGCCGGAGCTCATGTGTGTCGCCGCGCGCGGCGGCGCCGACGTCGCCAGCGCACTCGAGCGCGCGAGCGTGCTCGCGGTTGGCCCGGGCCTCGGCCGCAGTGACTGGGCCCGGGCGCTGCTCGAGGCGGCGCTTGCCAGCGGCCGCCCTGCCGTCGTGGATGCCGATGCGCTCAACCTGATTGCGGAGGCTCCGCGTCGCTACGAGCGCTGGGTGCTTACGCCACATCCGGGCGAGGCCGCGCGCCTGCTCGGTGTCCCGACGGCTGATGTTCAGCGCGATCGCCTCGCCGCCGTGCGTGAGCTGCAGTCTCGCTACGGCGGGACCGTCGTTCTGAAAGGCGCAGGCTCACTGGTGCGTTCGCCGCGGGAGTCCACGTGGCTCTGTGATCGTGGTAATCCAGGCATGGCCACCGGAGGCATGGGCGACGTGCTGACCGGCGCGATCGCCGGCATCGTCGCGCAGTGCGGCGACCTCGCGCTCGCGGCGCGCGCCGGCGTGTTCGTGCACGCCCAGGCAGGTGACCTCGCGGCCGGACGCGGGGAGCGCGGACTGCTCGCCGGCGACCTGCTCGATCATCTGCACGCCTGCGTGAACCCGTGACGCGCGTGATCGCGCGAGATGCCGCGGCGACCCGCGCTCTCGGCGCACGCATCGCGGAGGCGATCGTGCAGTCCGGTCTGCGCGAGCCGTTGCTGATCGGGCTTTCGGGCGAGCTGGGTGCCGGCAAGACGACGCTTGTCGGCGGCCTGCTGGCTGCGCTTGGGCATGCGGGACCCGCGCGCAGTCCAACCTACGCGCTGGTCGAATCGTATCGACTCGGGGATCGCGACCTGCATCACTGCGACTTGTACCGTCTGCGCGACCCGGAGGAACTCGATGACCTCGGCCTGCGGGACCTCATGGGACCCGGCAGCGTCGTGCTGGTCGAGTGGCCTGAGCGTGCACGCGACCGCCTGCGCGCGCCGGACCTCGTACTGCAGCTCGCCTACGGTGACTCGTCGCGTGGCGAAAGCGGTCGCAGCGTCGCACTGCACGCGACGAGCGGGCCCGGTCGGGCGATTCTCAGGCGCCTCGCAATAGAGTCGGCCTGATAAATCACGTGTATGTTCATAATTTTATTGAAATAGCCGATTGGCGAGGAGTAGATTACGCCACATGTCGCCACGGCATCCCTACGAACGGCACTCCTGCCTGGCCCTGCTGGGCATCGTGCTGCTGGCGCTCGCGCTGCCCGCCAGTGCGGCGCGGGTGTCCGACGTGCGGCTGTGGTCGGGGCCAGAAGGCACGCGCCTCGTGCTCGACCTGAGCGCACCGGTGCGTTACGAGGTTTTCACGGTCGAGAATCCCGATCGCGTGGTGATCGATCTCGCCAGTTCCGAGCTTGCGCCGGGCAAGGGCCTGCCGGCGGGACAGGGCGTGGTACGGAAGGTGCGCAGTGGTCCGCAGGCCGACGGCGGCCTGCGCATCGTCCTCGATCTCGTCACCCTGCGACCGGTCAAGAGCTTCGCGGTCGCGCCGGACGCAGGCACTGGTCATCGGCTCGTCATCGAATTGCCACCCACGGGTGCGCGCGTGGCGACGCCGGTACTGCCGACGCCACCGCCACCTGCGCCCGTCGCGACCGCAACGAAGGTTGCCGATTCCGGGACGCCAGCGGCGGCCCCGCAGGCGCCGTCGGGTACCCAGGTGCTTGCGTCGACGTCGGCCACGTTGTCGCGCGAGGCGGAGGCCGTCGCCAGGGTCAAGTCCGTCTCGTCCGTGGCGGGTCGTGACGTAGTGGTGGCAGTGGACGCGGGCCATGGCGGCCAGGACCCGGGCGCGATAGGTCGCGGCGGCACTCGTGAGAAGGACATCACGCTCGCGATTGCGCGTCGGCTCGCGAAGGCGATTGACGCGGAGGAAGGCATGCGCGCCGTGCTGATCCGCGACGGCGACTACTTTGTCTCGCTTGGCGGACGTACCCGCAAGGCGCGGCAACTCGGCGCGGACATGTTCGTCTCGATCCACGCCGATTCCGTAGGGAATCGCGACGTCAGCGGCTCCTCCGTCTATGTGCTTTCGCTGCGAGGCGCTTCCGACGAGGCCGCGCGGTGGCTGGCCGAGCGCGAGAACGCGGCCGACCTGATGGGCGGCGTCTCGCTGGACGACAAGAACGACGTGCTCGCCTCGGTGCTGCTCGACGTGACGCAGAAGGAGGCAGTGAGCAACAGCGTGGAGGCCGCCGGCAGCGTGCTGACGTCGCTGCGCCGTGTCGGCTCGGTGCACGGCAGTCGCGTCCGACACGCGGGCTTCATGGTGCTCAAGTCGCCGGACATTCCTTCCATGCTGGTCGAGACCGCGTTCATCTCGAATGCTTCCGACGAGCGCCGGCTCCGCGACCCCGGGCACCAGCAACGGGTCGCCGAAGCGATCCGTACGGGCGTGCGCGACTTCTTCATCGACAAGCCGCCACCCGGCACGAAGCTCGCCGCACTCGCCGCTTCGCGACGCGGCGGAGCGTCCGACGCGCAGACTCTCGCCGAGCGCTGATCCTCGCGTTCCTTGCTATCCTCGCGCCCCCCCGCGGCGCGCGTGACGACGATCCATGACTATCCGGGTGCTCCCAGAGCAGCTCATCCACCAGATCGCCGCCGGCGAGGTGGTGGAGCGGCCGGCATCGGTGGTCAAGGAACTCGTCGAGAACAGCCTCGACGCGGGTGCGCATGCGATCGAGATCGAGGTCGAGGGCGGCGGGGCGTCGCTGATGCGCGTGCGCGACGACGGGACAGGCATCCCCGCCGATGAACTCCTGCTCGCACTCACGCGCCACGCCACCAGCAAGATCGGCCGCGTCGAGGACCTCGAGGCCGTGCGAACGCTTGGTTTTCGGGGCGAGGCATTGCCGAGCATTGCCTCCGTATCGCGCATGCGCATGATCTCGAGGCCGTCCGGTGCGTCGGTTGCCGCGGCTGTGAGCGCAGCCGATGGCGAGGTGAGTCCTCCTGCGCCGCAGCCGCACCCGCCGGGTACCACGGTCGAGGTGCGCGACCTCTTCTTCAACGTGCCCGCCCGGCGGAAATTCCTGCGTTCAGAGCGGACGGAGCTTTCGCAGATCGTGCGGCTGGTGGAGCGGCTCGCGCTCGCGCGTTTCGATGTCGGTTTTCGTCTCACTTCAGCGCGCCGCACGCTGGCCGATTTTCCGTCCGCCCCGGACGGGCGCACCCGCGATGCACGGGTCGCCGGCGTGCTTGGCGATGACTTCATCGGCCAGGCGCTGCGCTTCGATCACGAAGGCGCCGGGATGCGGCTCCATGGCTGGTTCTGTCTCCCGACCTATGCGCGCAGCCAGCCCGACCAGCAGCATTTCTTCCTCAACGGACGGCCGCTTCGGGACAGGCTTGCCGCCAGCGCCGTGCGCCTGGCGTACCGCGACGTGCTCTACCACGGTCGCCACCCGGCGTACGTGCTCTACCTCGAGATGGATCCGTCGCGGGTCGACGTAAATGCTCATCCGCAGAAGCTCGAGGTCCGTTTCCGCGAACCGGGACTGGTGCACGACTTCGTGTTCCGCACCCTGGAGCGCGCGCTCGCCGAGACGCGCCCGACGCAGTCGGCGGCGAGCGCGGTCCCGGCGGCGCGGTTCGGGGATGCCCATCCGCAACCCGATTCGGCACCCCGGACTTCCGCGCTGGATCTCTATACGGCGCTGTCGGACGGAGTGCGCGACGCCGGTGCCGCCGTCGCGCGGCCGGCGCCATGCGACACGTCATCGGATTCCGCCCCGCCCGGGCTGCCCGCCCAGGCCGAGCATCCATTGGGCTACGCCATCGCGCAGCTTCACGGCATCTACATACTCGCGCAGGCGCAGGGCGGACTGGTGCTTGTAGACATGCACGCCGCCCACGAGCGCACCACCTACGAGCGACTGAAGCACGCGTTCCATTCGGCTCGCATCGCGAGCCAGCCTCTGCTGGTACCCGTGCCGCTGCAGTTGTCAGTCGCGGATGCCGACGAGGCCGAGGCACAGGTCGCGACTTTCGAGGAACTCGGATTCGAGTTGTCGCGCAGCGGACCGGCACAGCTGCTGATTCGCGCGGTGCCCGCGCTGCTGGGGTCGGTCGATCCGGCCGGGCTGGTACGCGATCTTCTCGCGGATCTTCGGGTACAGGGCCCCGGTGGGGCGCGGCAGGGGCTCGAGCGCGCGCTCGGGACCATGGCCTGCCACCAGGCCGTGCGGGCGAATCGCCGCCTGACCGTGCCCGAGATGAACGCGCTGTTGCGCGAGATGGAGACGACGATGCGCGCCGATCAGTGCGTACATGGACGCCCGACCTGGTCGTTCGTCAGCCTCGACGATCTCGATCGCCTGTTCCTGCGTGGCCGGTGACCCCGGTGGCATCGCGGCCGCCACCACAGGACGGGGTGCTCGACGCCGTGCTGCTCGCCGGACCCACAGGTTCCGGCAAGACGGCCCTGGCCCTGGCCCTGGCGTCGCGGTTCCCGGTCGAGGTGATAAGCGTGGACTCGGCGCAGGTCTACCGCGGAATGGACGTCGGCACGTCGAAGCCGCCCGCCGAGGTGCGCGAGCGCGTGCCCCATCATCTGCTGGACCTCTGCGACCCGTCCGAGGCGTACTCCGCGGGCCGCTTTCGGCGCGATGCGCTGGCGCTGATCGGCGAGATCCGCGCGCGCGGCCGCGTTCCCCTGCTGGTTGGGGGCACGATGCTCTACTTCCGTGCGCTGATGCACGGCATCGCACCATTGCCGGAGGCCGATGCCGGCGTACGGGCCACCATTGACCAGCGCGCGAAGGCGGTGGGCTGGCCAGCCCTGCACCGCGAATTGGCGGAGCGCGACCCGGTGGCCGCGGCCCGCATCCGTCCTGCGGATGGTCAGCGCATCCAGCGCGCGCTCGAGGTGCTGCACCTCACGGGCCGACCGCTGTCAGAGCTGCAGCGGATCGCCGGACCGGCGCTGCGCGGGCTTGCCGCATTCGCAATCGTGCCCGAGAACCGCGCAGACCTTTACGCCGCGCTCGATGCCAGGCTGCTCGCGATGCTGGACCAGGGCTTCCTGGAGGAGGTTCGAGCGCTCAAGGCGCGCGGAGACCTGAATCCGGAGCTGCCGAGCCTGCGATCGGTCGGGTATCGGCAGCTCTGGAAGCACTTGGCTGGCGAGTATGACCTCGGCCAGGCGGTCAGGGAGGCCCAGCGGGCCACCCGCAACCTTGCCAAGCGCCAGCTGACCTGGATCCGCGCCGACAGCGCGTGGCGGTGCCTTCACCGGCTTGAAGCTGCAGAACTTGCACCTTTGGACCGGGTCATGGAGCGGTTGTCCGTAGCCGAAGAATGAGGGGGCCGTGGTAGCATTGGACTCGTTCTTGTTCGACGGGACGATGTTCGCCCCGCCGCTGTAATGGACGACTGCGCAGCAGGAACGGCAACCGAGGAATAACAAGGAGATTGATCATGGCCAAGGGCCAGTCCCTGCAAGATCCCTTCCTGAATGCGCTGCGCAAGGAGCGCATCCCGGTATCGATATACCTGGTCAACGGCATCAAGCTGCAGGGCCAGATCGACTCATTCGACCAGTTCGTGGTGCTGCTCCGTAACAGCGTCAGCCAGATGGTCTACAAGCACGCGATCTCCACAGTCGTCCCGGCCCGTAACGTCCGGCTGCCCATGGGCGACGAGGACGCGCCCGCCGACGCGCCGCCGACCGAGTGAGCCGGCGAAGCTGTCGGGCGGAGTCCGCCGCACTTGTTTGATCGACCCCGTAGTGGTGAGAGGTCCATCCTCGTCTGCGTAGGCCTGGGCCGCCCGCCCGAGGCGGACCGCGTGGAGGAGTTCACCGCGCTGGCGCGCTCCGCGGGCGCCGAAGTGCTGGAAGTGATGCAGGTCAACCGCAAGGTGGCCGAGCCACGCTTCTTCCTGGGCACCGGCAAGGTGCAGGAATTGCGTGAGCGCATCGAGGCATCGGGCGCCGATCTCGTCGTCGTTGACCACGCGCTCACGCCCGGGCAGGAGCGCAACCTCGAGAAGGAACTGAAGTGCCGCGTCCTCGACCGCAGCGGCCTCATTCTCGACATATTCGCCCAGAGGGCACGCAGCTTCGAGGGCAAGCTGCAGGTTGAACTCGCCCAGCTCCAGCACATGTCGACGCGCCTGGTGCGAGGCTGGACGCACCTCGAGCGGCAGAAAGGTGGCATCGGTCTGCGAGGTCCCGGCGAGACCCAGCTCGAGACCGACCGCCGGCTGCTCGCGCGGCGCATCAAGACGCTGAACGACCGGCTCGACAAGGTGCTGGTGCAGCGCGAGACCACTCGTCGCGAGCGCAGGCGCGGCGCGGTGCCGACCGTCGCCCTGGTCGGCTACACCAATGCCGGCAAGTCGACCCTGTTCAATCGCCTGACTGCCGCAGACGCGTACGCGGCGGACCAGCTGTTTGCGACACTTGACCCGACGGTGCGTCGACTGCATCTCGCGCCGGGCCTGGAGGTGGCGCTGGCAGATACCGTGGGATTCGTGCGCGATCTGCCGCACGAGCTGGTGGCCGCGTTTCGCTCCACGCTGCAGGAGGCGCGCGAGGCCGATCTGCTGCTGCACGTCATCGACGCTGCCGATCCGGAGCGAGCCGAGCGGATCGCGCAGGTGAACGAGGTGCTCGAGTCCGTCGGCGCGAGCTCCCTGCCGCAGATCGCCGTGTACAACAAGATCGACCGCACTGGCGAGGTCCCGCGCAGTGAGTCCGACGCCGAGGGTCGCGTCGATCGACTGTGGCTGTCGGCACACACGGGGGCCGGAGTGGACCAGTTGCTCGCAGCGCTGCATGCGCGGCTGGGCAGTGATCTGCATCGCTGCGTGCTGCGCCTGCCGGCCGGCGAAGGTCGCGCGCGGGCCAGACTGTTCGCGGCGGGCGCGGTGCTCGCGCAGCGGCCGCTCGCCGACGGAGGTGTCGAACTCGAGGTCAGCCTGCGCCGCCACGAGCTTCAGCGAATCTGCCGCGAGGCCGGCATCGAACTCCCACCAGTGCTTTCGCCTTGTGCCGAGGCGGAGCCGTTCATAGAATGCACGGTCCGCACTGGAACGGGCCCCACGGCATGAAGCCGGGCACCGCACCGCGAAATGCGTTCCGCTCACCTCTAACTACGTAATCAGTCCGGAGTACACGACCCGATGGCCTGGAACGACCCGGGCAGGAACCGCAGTCCCTGGGGCAACCGCCCCGATCGTGGGGCGGCGGACCTCGATGAGGCCCTGCGCAACCTGCAACGACGGCTGGCTGGACTCTTCGGTGGTGCCGGTGGTGGCGCCGGTGGTGGCGATGCGCCCGGCGGCGCCGGGATGCGCAGCTTCGGCGCGGGCACGGTCGTGCTCGTGCTGCTGGCAATCTGGGCCGCCACGGGCCTGTACAAGGTGGATGCCGCTGAGCGGGCCGTAGTTACGCGCTTCGGCCGGTACGTGGGTACGACTGAACCCGGCCTGCGCTGGCACTTGCCGTGGCCGATCGAGACACGGCAGATCATCAACATCGAGAGCATCGAGGGCTTCAGCGACCAGACTCGCATGCTCACCTCCGACGAGAACCTCGTCGACATCAATATCGCGGTGCAATACCGGCGTGCGGAGGCCAGACCCTACGCTTTCAACGTTCGCGACCCGGAGAGCACGCTCGGCGAGGTGAGCGAGAGTGCCATCCGCGAGATCGTGGGCCGCAGCCGGCTCGACTTCGTGCTCGAGGAAGGTCGACAGGAAATCGCCGCCCGGACGAAGGAGCTGATACAGCGCACGCTGGACTCCTATCAGACGGGCATCGAGGTTACGTCGGTAAATCTGCAGGGCGTGGCCGTGCCCGAACAGGTCTCGAGCGCCCAGCGCGACGCGATCAAGGCGCGCGAGGACAAGGAGCGGCTCGCGCTCGAGGCACAGGCGTACTCGAACGACATCCTGCCGAAGGCGAAGGGTTCGGCCTCGCGCCAGCTCGAGGACGCTCAGGCCTACAAGGCTAGGATCGTGGCGGACGCGGAGGGCGAAGCGCAGCGCTTCATCCAGCTGCTGGAGGCGTACGAGCGTGCGCCCGGCGTCACGCGCAAGCGCCTCTACTTCGAGACCATCGAGCAGGTGTTCGGCAACACGAACAAGGTTCTGGTGGACACCAAGGGCCCGGGCAACATGTTGTATCTGCCGCTCGACAAGCTGACGGAGCGGCGCACGCAGACGCTGACCCTCGATGAGCAGCGCCAGTCACCGGCGGCCCGCGCCCCAGCCGAGCCGGTCACGACTGATGAGACCGTGGATGCGCCGCGCGAACGGGGGACTCGCTGATGAGCAACCGCAGCTACCTTGCAGTGATCCTGCTCGGCTTCCTGGCCCTGGTGCTGTCGATGGCCGCGTTCACCGTCCGCGAGACCGACCTCGCGATCAAGTTCCGCTTCGGCGAGATCGTTCGTTCGGACTATGAGCCCGGCCTGCACTTCATGATGCCGCTCGTGAACAACGTGAGGAAGTTCGACCGGCGCATCCTCACCGAGGATTATCCGGCGGAGCAGTTCCTTACCAGCGAAGGCAAGATCCTGCGGATCAACTTCTTCGTGAAGTGGCGCATCACCGACGTTTCCCGCTTCTACACCTCCACCGCGGGTGGCAGCGAGGAAGTTGCCAATCGCCGCCTGGGCGAAATCGTCAAGGACGGCATCAAGGGCGTGATCGCCAAGCGCACGATCCAGCAGGTCGTGGCCGCGGAGCGCACCGAGTTCCTGGGCGAGGTACGGAAGGTCGCCGAGGGCAACGTCGCCGGCCTCGGCATCACGCTGGTCGACGTCCGAGTGAAGAGCATCGATCTCCCCGAGGAGGTGAGCGAGTCGGTCTTCAACCGCATGCGACAGGACTTCGCGCGCCAGGCCGCGCAGTTGCGCGCGGAAGGCTCGGCGGTCTCGGAGCGCACGCGCGCCGAGGCCGAGCGTCAGCGTACCGAGATCCTCGCGGACGCCTACCGCCAGGCGGAAATCATCAAGGGCGAGGGTGACGCCGGCGCGGCCGACATCTACGCACGGGCTCACGGCCGAAACCCGGAATTCTTCGCTTTCCACCGCTCGATGCAGGCCTACCGCCGCGCACTCGGCAAGCAGGGTGACATCCTGATCATCCAGCCCGACGGCGAGTTCTTCAATTACCTGAAGGAATCCGGCCGCTGACGAGGCGGCCGGGGGCCCCGCAGTGGACTGGACCGACCTCTGGGCGGCCTTCGCGCTCTACCTGGTGCTCGAGGGCGTCATGCCCTTCCTCAATCCGTCGGCAATGAAACGGATGCTCGCTCAACTCTCTCAGTTCGATGACCGGACATTGCGCATCGGGGGCCTCCTCAGCATGATCGCGGGCGTCGTGCTGCTCGCCATCGTGCGCGGCAGCTGAACCATACCGGATCATTCCATGGCCACCAATCTCGTGGTAATCGGCGCCCAGTGGGGCGACGAAGGCAAGGGCAAGATCGTCGACCTGCTGACGGAGCGCGCTGCCGCGGTGGTGCGATTCCAGGGCGGGCACAACGCTGGCCACACGCTCGTGATCGGCGGCGCGAAGACCGTGCTGTCCTTGATCCCCTCCGGCATCCTTCACCCAGGCGTCCAGTGCCTGATCGGCAACGGTGTGGTGCTCTCGCTCGAGGCGCTGCTCCGCGAAGCCGACGCGCTGGTTCAGAAGGGCGTGCCGGTCTACGAGCGCCTGGCTGTGAGTCCCAACTGTGCGCTGATCCTGCCGACCCACATCGCCATCGACCGGGCACGCGAGCGCGCGCAGGGCGTCAACGCGATCGGCACGACGGGGCGCGGCATCGGTCCGGCCTACGAGGACAAGGTGGGCCGGCGGGCGGTACGCGTGGCCGACCTGTTCCGTCGCGAGCGGCTTGCCGCGAGGCTGGGCGAGGTGCTCGATTTCCATAACTTCGTGCTGAGTCGCTACCTCAGCGCCGAGACCTTCGAGTTCCAGCGCGTGCTCGACGACCTGCTCGCTCAGGGCGAGCGCGTTCAGCCACTGGTGCAGGATGTGAGCGAGCGACTGCACGCCGAGATGCGCCGCGGTGGCAACATCCTGTTCGAGGGCGCGCAGGGCGCACTGCTCGACAATGACGTGGGCACCTATCCCTTCGTGACCTCGTCCAACACGATCGCGGGCGCGGCGGCGGTGGGCACCGGCCTCGGGCCGCGCGACATGCACCGGGTGCTGGGCATCGTCAAGGCCTACACGACCCGCGTCGGCGCGGGCCCGTTTCCGACAGAGCTCTTCGACGAGAATGGCGAACATCTCTCGCGCGTCGGTCACGAGTTCGGCGCGGTCACCGGCCGGCCACGGCGCTGCGGCTGGTTCGATGCCGTGGCGCTGCGTCGCGCGGTGCTGCACAACAGCCTCTCGAGCCTCGGCGTCACCAAGCTCGACGTGCTTGACGGTCTCGACACGCTGCGCATCGCGACGGGCTACCGCATCGACGGCGAGGTGCGCAGCGAGCCCCCGCTGCTGCCGTTTCGCTACGACGAGTGCGAGCCGGTGTATGAGACCTTTCCGGGGTGGGCCGAGTCGACGGGCGGCATCACAGAGTTCTCGCGGCTCCCCGAGCCCGCGCGACGCTACCTGGCTCGCATCGAGCAGCTCGCGGGTGTGCCGATCGACATCGTTTCGACCGGCGCGGATCGAGCGCACACGATCGTGCTGCGGCACCCGTTCGAATGAAGCTGGCCAGCTGACGCGCGAAGCCTCGAGGCGACGCGTCGCTCGAGACAGTGGAGAGGTGCTAGAGTCCCGCCGGGCGGCGAGATGGTGCCCAGGAGAGGACTCGAACCTCCACGGTGTTACCCGCTAGTACCTGAAACTAGTGCGTCTACCAATTCCGCCACCTGGGCAGTGGTCGCGGCTCGGCCCCGGGGGCCGGCTGGAAGGCGGCGCAATGTACCGGCGCTCTCCGGCACTGTCAACGAAAGCCAGGCCCATTGACCACAATTGCTGAGCACGAATGCAGAGAAAACGCCCGCGCCGCTCGAATACTTCAGGTTCGCCTGCAGCCCGCGGTCGTGGACCGCGGTCCAGTGCGTCGGCCAGTCCGCTGGCGGTACTGCGACGTGCCGGCCGCCCGTTGCGGCTCGAGGAGATCGCGGCCTCGCTGGGCCCTGCGTCCGCAGCCGCTGCCCCGGCGGAGCTCGAGGATCTCGTCCGGCGCGGCGAACTCGTGCTCAACCGCCGCGGCCAGTACTGCCTTCGCGAGCAGTTGCCGGGCCTGGTCGTTGGCACGGTTCAGGCGCAGCGCAATGGCGACGGCCTGCTGCTCCCGGACGATGCTTCCGCCCCGGTACACCTCTCTGCGCACGAGATGCGTACGGTGATGCACGGCGATCGAATCGCCGCGCGTATCGAGGGCGCGCGTTTCCGTGGACGGCCGCAGGGAGCGATCGTCGAGGTCCTCGAGCGGCGCACGCGTGAAGTCGTCGGACGCATGCACGAGGACGCGGGGCTCACCTACGTCGTGGCCGACAATCCGCGGGTGACTCATCGCGTGGCCGTGCCTCCTTCCGAGCGTGCGGGTGCGGAGCCCGGGCAGGTCGTCATCGTCGAGCTCACGCGACCGCCGAGTCGCGACGCGCAGCCGGTCGGCCGTGTCGTGCGCGTGCTCGGTGATCACGGCATGCCGGGGATGGAAACCGACATTGCGATCCATTCGCATGGCCTGCCGTTCGAGTTTTCCGCCGTGGCGCTGGCGGACGCTGCAGCCTGGGGCAGCCGCATTCCCGTCGAAGCCATCAGCGGTCGAGAAGATCTGCGCGGGCTCGATCTCGTGACCATCGATGGCGAGGACGCTCGCGACTACGACGACGCGGTGTGGTGCGAACGCACCCGCAGCGGCTGGCGCCTGATCGTCGCGATCGCAGACGTCGGGCACTACGTGCCGCCGGGCAGCGCGCTGGATGCAGAAGCGCGTGAACGCGGCACGTCGGTGTACTTCCCGAACCGCGTGTTGCCGATGCTGCCGGAGGCGCTGTCGAACGGTCTGTGCTCGCTGGTGCCCGGCGAGGACCGCCTCTGCCTGTGCTGCGAACTGCGCGTGAGCGAGGCCGGACACATTTCCAGGTCGCGCTTCTTCGAGGGCGTGATGCGCTCGGCCGCGCGCCTCACCTACCGGGAGGCCGGCGATTTCCTGTCGCTCCCGGACGGTCGACATTCGCCGCGGCTCGAATCGTTGCGCGAGCGGCTCATGGCGCTGCACGGTGTCTACCGGAGTTTCACCCGCGAGCGCGCGGGACGCGGTGCGCTGGAGCTCGACACTCCCGAGCTGAAGCTCAAGTTCGACGCCGACGGCCGCGTTGCCGCGCTGGTCGAGCAGCCGCGCAACGACGCCCATCGCCTGATCGAGGAATGCATGATCGCCGCCAACATCGCGGCCGCGCGTTTCCTCGACCGGCACAAGGTGCCGACCCTTTACCGGGTCCACGGACTGCCCGAGCTGGACCGCCTCGAGACGCTGCGACAGTTCCTCCGCGAGTTCGGGTTGTGGCTGCCCGCGGTGGAAGAGGTGACGCCCGAGCATCTTCGCGACCTGCTGCGGAAGATCGGCGACCGCCCGGACGCGCTGCTGATATCCACCGCGGTGATCCGCTCGATGCCACAGGCGGTGTATCAGCCCGGCAACATCGGGCACTTCGGCCTCGCGCTCGAGCACTACGCGCACTTCACCTCGCCGATCCGTCGCTATCCGGACCTGGTCGTGCACCGGGGCATACGCCAGGTGCTCCGAGGAGGCGATCCGCAGGCGCTGGTCGACTGGCACGGGGCCTTCCCTGTGCTGGGGCAGGACTGCTCGTTCCGGGAGCGGCGTGCCGACGAGGCAACGCGCGGCGCGGTGGCCTGGCTCAAGTGCTACTACATGAAGGACCGCATCGGCGAGGAGTTCGACGGGATCGTCTCGGGCGTCGTGGACTTCGGTCTGTTCGTGCAGCTTGACGGCCTTCAGGTGGATGGCCTGCTGCACATCTCGGCGCTCGGGCAGGATTACTTCGCACGCGATCGCTCGGGATTCCGACTGGTGGGGCGCAGTTCGGGGCGCATCTTCCGTCTCGGAGACCGGCTGCGAGTGCGCGTCGTGAACGTATCGCTCGACGAGCGCCGCGTGGACTTCGAGCTGGCCGCGGAAGCCGGTGAGCACCAGCGACGCCGCCCGCGGCGGCCCGGTCCGATCGGCCGCAGGCGCTGATGCCGGCCCAGCACTCGGGCGGCATCGCCTGCGGCATCCATGCAGTGCGGGTGCTGCTGGTGCGGAACCCGGACAGGGTGCGACGCCTGCTGCTGGCGGGCGGTCGTGACGCGCGCCGACTCGAAGAGATACGCGCAATGGCGCAGGCTGCCGGTGTGAAGATCGTCGATTCGGACGACGCGACGCTAGAGCGGCTTGCGGCCGGGGTGCGTCACCAGGGCGTCGTCGCCGAACTGGCGCCGCGCGCCGGCGACCCGGAGACGCAACTCGAAGAGGCGCTTGAAGCCGCGGGAGCCGCGCCGTTGCTGCTGGTGCTCGACGGGGTCCAGGACCCGCACAATCTGGGCGCCTGCCTGCGCAGCGCCGATGCAACGGGAGTCGCCGCGGTGATCGTCCCACGGGATCGCGCCGCCGGGCTGACTCCGGTCGTCCGCAAGGTGGCGGCGGGGGCGGCCGAGACGGTGCCGCTGGTGTCGGTCGTGAACCTCGCCCGGACGCTGCGCGATCTGAAGGAACGCGGTATCTGGCTGGTCGGGACGGCCGAGGGCGCCGACCGGAACCTGCATGAGGCCGATCTCACCGGCCCCCTGGCCCTGGTGATGGGCTCGGAGGGCGAGGGACTCCGCCGACTGACCCGCGAGTGCTGCGACCAGCTCGTCGCGATTCCGATGGCCGGTACGGTAGAGAGCCTCAATGTTTCCGTGGCTGCGGGCGTGGCCCTGTTCGAAGCCGTGCGCCAGCGCCGGGCAGCCATGGGACGCGCCCCCGCCGGCCGGGCGGACCGCCGGTAGCCAGATTCGGGTCGGGTCGTGTATCCTGCGCGGCTCCGCGTCAGGCATGCCCGGCGCGGCCTTTGCAACTCCTTGCCGCACCAGGCCTTTCGCGGGACCACCCGCTCCCGGGCGGCTTCAACCACAGGGAGCACTGACCGTGCGTCACTACGAGATCGTGTTTCTGGTCCACCCTGACCAGAGCGAGCAGGTCCCGGCCATGATCGACCGTTACCGCGGCATGATCACCGCCGGCGGTGGGGCTATTCATCGAGTCGAGGACTGGGGCCGCCGCCAGCTGGCGTTTCCGATCGCCAAGATCCACAAGGCCCACTACGTACTGATGAACGTCGAGACCGACCAGAAGGCGCTCGACGAACTGACTGGTGCGTTCCGCTTCAGCGATGCCGTGATCCGCCATCTGGTCATGGCGATGCCTGGGCCGGTCACCGAGCCCTCGCCGATGGCACGCGCCGAGGAGGAGGGTGGTCGTTCCGAGGAGGGCATTGGCTCCGAGGGCGCACCCGACCAGGCCGAGGCCGCGGGCTGACAACGCGCTCGCGCACATCGAACACACGACATACGGACAGGGTTACTCATGGCACGCTTCTTCCGCCGCCGCAAATTCTGCAAATTCACCGCCGAGGGCGTCGAACGCATCGACTACAAGGACCTCGCGACCCTCAAGGGCTACATCACCGAGACCGGCAAGATCGTTCCGAGTCGCATCACCGGCACGCGTTCGAACTACCAGCGCCAGCTCGCGCTCGCGATCAAGCGGGCGCGCTTCCTCGCGCTGCTGCCGTACACGGACCAGCATTGAGTCGAGCGGGCGTCGCGCGGGTGACCGCGGACGCGCGCCATGAGCAACAGGAGCTTCGCGAGCTGGATCGTCGATCGCCCTGGCCCGGCCGTGCTGGTAACGGGGCTGCTGGGGCTGCTGCCGCTGCTGGGCCTCGGGTTTGCCTTCTTTCTCCCCGGTGCTGTGCCAGCGCTGGTGGTGCTGATGCGAGGCCCGCGTGCCGGAGCCCTGGTGGCCGCAGGCGCCGCCATGCTGCTGGCGCTGGCAGTCTGGTTCGTGGGTCGGCCTTTGCCAGTTGGGCTGACCTATGCAACCTGGGTGCTCGGGCCGCCGCTCGCACTCGCCGTGCTGTTCCGGCGCACCGAGTCGCTGTCGATGTCGCTGCAGGTCGCGGTTCTGGCGGGTGTGGTGCTGCTGCTTCTGCTGCACCTTTCGCTCGGCGACCCGGAGCAGTTCTGGGCCCCGCTGGTTCGGGATCTCGCTGCAGAGATGCAGCGCCGGGGCCTGCCGATGGACCTCGAGCAGGACCACGTTGTCGAGACGCTGGCGCGCACGCTCTGGGGCTGGGTGACAGTGCTGACGGTGCTGCTCGCGATGTGCGCGCTGTTCCTCGCGCGCTGGTGGCAGTCGCGGACGGGGCAGCAAGGCAGTTTCGGCGCGGAGTTCCAGCGGCTGCGCCTCGGTATTGCGCTGGGCACGGTGTCGGCAATCGTGATCGCCGTCTCGCTGCTGACCGACAGGCCGTTGGTGGACGATCTCGCGCGGCTGTTCCTCGGTGCGCTGATGCTCGTGGGGCTCGCGGCGGCGCATCGATTCAAGGCCTCGGGCCGCCTCGGCGGCGCGTGGCTGTGGCTGATCTATGTGCTGCTGGTGCTGGTGGCCCCGATCATGGTTGCGGTGCTGGCAGGCTGGGGATTCGTTGACAACTGGTTGCGCTCGCAGCGCCGGGCGCAACCGCAGACATGAACTGACAGAAACACTTCGGACTCGAGGGATCAATCATGGAAGTCATCCTGCTGCAGAAGGTCGCCAACCTCGGCAACATCGGCGACAAGGTCAAGGTCAAGCCCGGCTACGGTCGCAACTACCTGCTTCCGCAGGGTAAGGCGGCGGTCGCCACGGCGGCCAACCTGAAGAAATTCGAGGAGCGTCGCGCGGAGCTCGAGAAGCTCGCGGCCGACGAGCTCGGGAGCGCCAGGCTGCGCGCGGGGCAGCTGGACAATTTCCGGCTCGCGATCACCGCCAAGGCCGGCGGCGAAGGCAAGCTGTTCGGCTCGATCGGTACCACGGACATCGCCGAGGCACTGTCGAAGGCCGGCATCCGCATCGAGCGCAGCGAGGTACGCCTCGCCTCGGGTCCGATCCGCCTGGTCGGCGAGCACCACGTCAAGCTGCACCTGCACAGCGACGTAGTGATCGACCTGCCGGTCGACGTGACCGCCGAGGACTGATCCGGCTCCGGGCCCGGCAACGATGGACCATGACGGCGGTGCAGTCACCCGCCGGCGGGCGCGACCCGTGCCGGAGCTCGATGCGTTGCGTGTGCCGCCCCACTCCGTCGAGGCGGAGCAGGCCGTGCTCGGCGGCCTGCTGCTCGACAACACCACCTGGGACTCGATCGCCGACCGTCTCGGCGCAGATGACTTCTACCGTCGCGACCACCAGCTGATCTTCAGGGCGGTCGCCGAGCTGTCGGAGCGCGGCGAGCCCAGCGATGCGGTTACGCTCGCGGAGTACCTCGCGAACAACGGCCTCGCCGAGTCGACGGGCGGGCTCGCCTACCTCGCCGGTCTCGCGCGCGACACGCCTACGGCGGCGAATATTCGTGCCTATGCGGACATCGTCCGCGAGCGTTCGCAGCTGCGCCAGCTGATCCGCGTCAGCGGCGAGATCGCGGCGAGCGCCTACGACAGCGAGGGGCGCAGTGCCGCCGAGCTGGTGAGCGAAGCCGAGCGACGCGTGTTCGAGATCGCCGAGTCCGGGCGGCGCACCGGCTCGGGCTTCGTGCCGCTGCACGACGTCCTCGGCGATGCGATCGATCGTCTCGACCTGCTGCAGCAGAATCAGGGGCAGATCACCGGCGTGGGCACCGGCTTCAACGATCTCGACCGCATGACCGCCGGCCTGCAGCCCGGCGACCTCGTCATCGTCGCGGGCCGGCCCTCCATGGGCAAGACGACGCTGGCGCTCAACATCGCGGAGAACGCAGCGATCGCAGCGGGCACGCCAGTGGCGGTGTACTCGATGGAGATGTCGCGCGACCAGCTCGCGATGCGCATGATCTCCTCGCTCGGACGCGTCGACCAGAGCCACTTGCGCACCGGCAACTTCGGCGACGACGACTGGGCGCGCATCAATGGCGCGATCGCACAGATGAAGTCCGCGCCCATCTACATCGACGACAGCGGATCGCTCACCCCGACCGAGGTGCGCGCCCGGGCCCGGCGCCTCAAGCGCGAGAAGGGCAACCTGGGACTGATCGTCGTGGACTACCTGCAGCTCATGCAGGTGCCGGGCACCAAGGAGAACCGCGCTACGGAGATCTCGGAGATCTCGCGCTCACTGAAGGCGCTTGCGAAGGAGCTGCGTGTGCCGGTCATCGCGCTCTCGCAGCTGAACCGCAGCGTCGAGCAGCGCACGGACAAGAAGCCGGTGATGTCGGACCTGCGCGAGTCGGGCGCCATCGAGCAGGATGCGGACCTGATCGTGCTGATCTACCGCGAGGAAGTCTACGAGCCCGATACGCCGCGCAAGGGCATCGCCGACATCATCATCGCCAAGCAGCGCAACGGCCCGACCGGCGAGGTGCATCTGACTTTCCTCGGCAAGTACACGCGGTTCGAGAACCTCGCTACCGGCGACTACGGGTACGGCCCCTGAGCGGCGTGCGCCGCAGACCCCGCGTGCATCACCTGATTCGGGCCACCGTCGATACCGCTGCGCTGCGCCACAACCTCGGGAGGGTGCGCGCAACCGCTCCCGGTGCGCGCGTGATGGCCGTGATCAAGGCCAACGCCTATGGGCACGGGCTCGTGCCGGTCGCGCGGGCACTCGCGGACAGCGACGGGTTTGCGGTGGCCCGCCTCGAGGAGGGCCTCGCGCTGCGTGCGGCGGGTCTCGAGAACACGATCCTGCTGCTCGAGGGTGTCTTCGGCGCGGAGCAGCTGGCGCTGGCCGCGGAGAATCGACTCGAGCTCATGGTGCACAACACCGAGCAGCTCGAATTGCTGGAGGGCCGCGCCGGCGTGACGTCGGTCGTGGCGTGGATCAAGCTCGACACGGGCATGAACCGCCTGGGATTCCGCGCCGAGCAGTTCGCGTCCGCCTACTTGCGGCTTACGCGCATCCGCAACGTCGCGCCCGAACCGACGCTGGTCACGCATCTCGCGAGTGCGGACGATCGCGAGGATCCCAAGACGGGTGAGCAACTGGATCTCTTCGCCGCCACGACCGCCGGCCTGCCGGGCGCTCGAAGCATCGCCAACTCGGCAGCGCTGCTTGGCTGGCCGGCCTCGCGGGCGGATTGGGTACGGCCCGGCCTGATGCTCTACGGGCTGTCGCCGTTCGCGACGGGCACGGGCGACGCGCTGGGACTGCGTCCCGTGATGACGCTGCGCAGCGAGGTGATCGCGATCAAGTCAGTGCGGCCGGGGGAAACCGTGGGCTACGGCGGCACCTGGCGCGCGCCGCGTGATACGCGCATGGCCGTGGTCGCGGTGGGCTACGGTGACGGCTACCCGCGTTCGGTCCCCGCGGGCGCGCCGGTGCTGGTGAACGGAAGGTGCGCGCCGCTGATAGGCCGCGTGTCCATGGACATGCTGACGGTGGACGTGACCGACCTCGAACGCGTCGCGCCAGGCGACCCCGTGGTCCTCTGGGGCGAGGGGGCGCCCGCCGAGGAGCTTGCGTCGCTGGCCGGCACCATTGCTTACGAGCTCGTCTGCCGGGTCAGCCAGCGCGTCCATCACGAGCTGGTCTGAACCGGGAGTCCGGCAGCACTGCACGCCATGACCACCGGCGCAGGCCGGCGACTCAGGTCGCGAAGAAGAACCCCATCTTTACGCCCGCGAGCTGCACGACGTCGTTGTCCTGCAGTTTTCGTGCCTGGGCGCCGATCGGCACGCCGTTGACGAGCGGAAAGTCGTCTTCGCGACCGCTCTCGACATGCACGATGTAGTAGCCGTCGGCACGGCGCGTGATGGCGGCGACCTGGACGCCCGGCCGGCCGAGCGTCGTGAGCGTCTTGACGAGTTCGACTTCGCGGCCGGCGAACTGCCCCGAGAGCACCTGCAGCTTGGCGCGCGGCAGGACAGCCGCCGCGGCGCCCGCACGAGCCGATGGCGCCGGCGTGGCGAGGCGCGCTCCGAGCATGCCGGCGGCCTCGTTCGGCCGGATCAGCATGGTCTTCGCGAACTCGTCGTCCTCCTCGTCGTTCTCGCCATCCACGAACCGCAACGCGTGGTGACCGACCGTGATCACGTCGCCATGCTGGAGCGCGTGCTTCTTGACGATCTTGCCGTTGACGTACGTGCCGTTCGTGCTGTTCAGGTCCTCGAGGAACGAGTCGTTGAGGATGTTGATGATCAGCGCGTGGTGTCCGCTGACCGCGGGGTTGTCGATGCGTATGTCGTTGTCCGGAAGGCGCCCGATCGTGTAGCGCTCCCGGCTCATGTTGTATTCGGCGAGCGACTGCCCGTCGAGGCTGAGTACGAGCCTGGCCATGAGTCTCCCTGATCCTTGCGTCAGCTGAACATCGCGCGAACACGCTCTATCACGCCGCGTCGCGCCGGAAAGCCATCGAGCACCCTGACCAGCACCACCGAGATGTTGTCCCGGCCACCGTTGTCGTTGCCGAGCAGCACCAGTTGCCGGGCGAGCGTCGAGAGATTAGCACCAAAGGTGTTCATGGTTAACTGGATGTCGTCGTCCTCGACCATGTCCGAGAGCCCGTCGGAGCACAGCAGGAACAGGTCGTCCGGCAACACTGCGATCTCGGTCACGTCGACCTCCACGGTCGGCTCGACGCCGAGCGCGCGCGTGACGTAGTTCTTCGCCGCCGCACGCTGGGCCTGCTGCGGCGTGTAAAGCCCGCGCGCGACGAGTTCGTGCATCAGCGAGTGGTCCTGGGTTACGCGCGAGAGTTCAGAGTCGCGCAGGCGGTACATGCGCGAATCGCCGACGTGCGCGACGGTGAGCCGGTTGTCGAAGAACAGGCCGGCGACCACCGTCGTACCCATTCCCTCGCAGTGGGCCTGGGTCCTCGCCGTCTGGTTGATGAGCATGTTGGCCCGCTGGATCGCGTCGCGCAGCAGGATGCCGGGCCGGCTCAGGCCGCTGGTCGTGTCGCGCAGGCGCAGGTCAACGCGCTCGATCGCCTCCTTGATGAGGCTCAGCAGCGTTCGCACGGCAATGCCGCTCGCGACCTCGCCCGCCTTGTAGCCGCCCATGCCGTCGGCGAGCACCACCAGCCCAATGTCGGCGTCCGTTCCGATCGTGTCCTCGTTGTGCTCGCGCACCCGACCCGGGTCGCTCGCGCCGACGCAGGAGAGCTTGCCCTTCAGGTGCATGCTCAGCTCAGCCCGGGAGAGTTGATGTCGCGGAGCACGATCGCAAACTCCGCCCCGCTTTCGTGCCTCTCCTCCGGGTCCTTGGCCAGCGCGCGGTCGAAGAAGCCCTGCATGCCTTTCGGAAGTCCGGGCCGGATCACGCCGATTGGCGGCGGCTGTCCGTGCGCGATCGCGAGCATCAGTCCCGGCATCGAGTCGGCCCGGAACGGCAGCTGGCCCGTGAGCAGCTGAAAGAGGGTCACCGCCAGCGAGAACAGGTCCGAGCGACCGGTTACTGCCCGGCCCTGCAGCTGCTCGGGCGACATGAACGAGGGCGTGCCCAGCACGATTCCGGTGCGGGTGCGGCCGGTATCCGTGAGACGCGCGATGCCGAAGTCCGTGATCTTGAGCTCGCCGCTCGGCGGGTCGAACATGACGTTCGCCGGCTTGACGTCGCGGTGCACGACGCCCTGGCGATGCGCGTAATGCAGCGCATCGGCGAGGCGCGCGACGATCTCGATAGCGATCGCGGGCGGGAGGAGCCGCGCCGAGGACGTGAAATCGACGAGGTGCTGGCCGCGCAGCAGCTCCATCGCGATATAGGCCGTGCCGTCGTGCTCGCCAGCGTCGAAGATGGTGACGATGTGCGGGTGGCTGAGGCGTCCGGCCGTCTCGGCTTCGCGGAAGAATTTCTGGCGGGCTTCCTCGAGCTCGTGGCCCTCGAATTCAGCGGCGAGCGGGATGGTCTTGAGAGCGACCTCTCGGTTTATCACCGGGTCGCGCGCACGGTATACGACCCCCATGGCGCCACGGCCGAGCTCATGCTGGACTTCGTAACGTCCGAGGCGCCCCGGCGGTGCGCGACGACCCGCTGCGGCCGCGATCGGGTGCGCACCGGTCTCTCTGGCTGGGAGCTTGTCAAGGGCCGGTCGCAACATGGTCGACCGAAGTATACGGATCCTCCGTCGGCGCGAATTGTCGCCGCCGTCACACATCCGGGTCGAGCGCGGCGCGCGTGCTAGCATCGCCGCCCGCAGCGGCGGAGGGCGAGCAGACGATGGCCAGAACCAGGACCAGCTACGTGTGCGGTTCCTGCGGAGCGGGGACGCCGCAGTGGCAGGGCCAGTGCCCCGCCTGCCAGGCCTGGAATACGCTGGAACTTGCTGCGTCCTCGCTGCCGGTCAGGCCGCACCGGGCCTCGAATGCGGCAAAGAGCGCCACCAGCCGATCCGTGGCCGAAGTCGCACGGGACGACGAGCCGCGGCTGGCAACCGGGATCGGCGAGCTGGACCGGGTCCTGGGCGGCGGGCTCGTGGCCGGCTCCGTGACGCTGCTCGGGGGCGACCCGGGCATCGGCAAATCGACCTTGCTGCTGCAGGCCTCCGACGCGCTGAGCCGCGGGTGCATCGTCGTGTACGCCTCGGGCGAGGAGTCCTTGCGACAGGTGGCACTGCGCGCGCATCGTCTCGGACTCGCGTCGGAGACGCTGCGGCTCGCGGCCGAGATCCGCGTCGAGGCGATCATCGAGGAAGCGCTCGCCGCACGAGCCGCGGTGCTGGTGGTGGACTCCATACAGACCATGCACAGCGAGCTGTCGGAATCCTCGCCCGGCTCGGCGGTGCAGGTCCGCGAGTCGGCCGCGCGCCTGGTGCGATTCGCGAAGGACACGGGCACGGCGGTTCTCATCATTGGCCACGTGACCAAGGAAGGCCTGATCGCCGGACCGCGCATCCTCGAGCACATGGTGGACACGGTGCTCTATTTCGAAAGCGATCCCGGCAGTCGCTTCCGCGTCATCCGCGCCGTGAAGAATCGCTACGGGGCGGCGAACGAGATCGGCGTGTTCGCGATGGCCGAGCAGGGGCTCAAGGAAGTGCGCAATCCTTCGGCCATCTTCCTGTCGCGCCACGAGACTCCGGTTCCCGGCAGCGTGGTGACGGTGGCCCGCGAGGGCAGCCGCCCCTTGCTCGTGGAGCTTCAGGCGCTGGTGGACGAGGCGCAGGGCATGTCGCCGCGCCGCGTCGCCGTCGGTTTCGACGCGGGGCGCCTGGCGCTGCTGCTCGCGGTCCTGCACCGTCACGGTGGCGTGTCGAGTTCGGGGCAGGACGTGTTCGTCAACGTCGTCGGCGGCGTGCGCATTGGCGAGACCGCCGCGGACCTGCCGGCGGTAGTCGCGGTGCTGTCGAGCCTGCGCGGCCGGCCGGTGGCGACCGATCTCGTGTGCTTCGGTGAACTGGGGCTCACGGGTGAGGTTCGTCCCGTGCCCTTCGGTGAGGAGCGGCTCCGCGAAGCCGCGAAGCAGGGATTCCGGCGTGCAATCGTGCCCGCCGCCAATGCGCCGCGTCGCGACCCCGATGGCCTGGTAGTGGAAGGCGTGGCGCGGCTCGAGCAGGCGCTCGCTCTCGCGATGTGAGGCGCTTCACTGCCCCGGTGGCGGGGCCTCGGGGGCCGGCGCAAGCGGCCGCAGGCGCACGGTCTTGACCGCGTTGTCCCCGGTCTGCAGCACGTCGATCGCATAGTCGTTGATGCGCAGGCTGGTGCCCGGTTCCGGGATCGTCTCGAGCGTCTCGATAACAAGGCCGTTGAGCGTCCGCGGGCCGGCGGTCGGCAGCGACCAGCCCAGCTTGCGGTTCAGCGTGCGCACGCTCGCCGAGGCGTTGACGATGAACGATCCGCCACGTTCGCGATGCACGTCCTTGTGCACTGCGCTCGTGTCGGAGGTGAACTCGCCGACGATCTCCTCGAGCAGGTCCTCGAGCGTGACGAGTCCCTGCACGTCCCCGTACTCGTCGACGACGAAAGCGACGCGGCGCCGCTGCCGCTGGAAGTTGAGGAGCTGGGTGTTTAGCGACGTACCCTCCGGCACGTAGTACGGCTCCCGCGAGCGTGCCAGCGCCAGGAGCTGCGCGCGGTCCAGCTCACCACGCGCGAGCTGCCTCGCGACCTGCTTCATGTGCAGGATTCCCACGATCTCGTCCACGCTGCCGTCGAACACCGGCACGCGCGTGTGACGCGTCTCGCGAAGCCGATTCAGGGTGTCGTCCCAGTCGTCCGCGATGTCGATGCCCGCGATCTCGCTGCGCGGGACCATGATGTCCTCGACGTTGATGCGCTCGAGGTCGAGGATGCTCATCAGCATGCGCTGGTGCCGATGGGGTATGACGGTGCTGGCTTCCGCGACGACCGTGCGCAGCTCTTCCCTCGAAAGCGAGGTGGCGCTCGCCTTCTCGCGCGAGATCCCGACGAGACGCAGCACGCCGTTCGCGAGCAGGTTGGTGACCCACACGATCGGATAGAGCACCTTGAGCAGCACCTGGTAGACGAGGGCCGCCGGTAGCGCCAGCTTCTCGGGGTACAGCGCACCGAAGGTCTTCGGCGCCACCTCCCCGAAGATGATCAGCACGACGGTGAAGATGCTGACGCCTACGGCCGCCGAGGCCTGGCCGCCGACCGTGAGCGAGATGATGGTCACGATCGCCGCGGCCGCCGAATTGACGAAGTTGTTGCAGACCAGGATCAGGCCGATCAGCCGGTCCGGCGTCTGCAGCAGTTTCTCCGCAGCGCGCGCGCCCGGGCTGCCCTCGCGCGCGAGGTGTCGCAGCCGGTAACGATTGATGCTCATCAGCGCCGTCTCCGTGCTCGAGAAGAACGCCGACAGCGATACGAGCAGGACGAGCAGCGCGAACAGCCAGCCTATCGGGACATGCTGCAAAGCTGCTCAGCCCCAGTGCTTGCCGAGTATGTTTTCGAGCACCAGCTTGCTGCCAAAGTAGGACAGCCCGAGCAGCCCGTAGCCCGCGAGCGTCCAGCGCAGTGCCTGCCTGCCACGCCACCCCATGCGCCAGCGACCGAGCAGCAGGATGCCGAACACGACCCACGCGATGATCGCGAGCACGACCTTGTGCACCAGGTGCTGGGCAAACAGGTCCTCGATGAAGAAGGCGCCGGTGACGAGCGCCAGCGTGAGCACGGTGAAACCAGCGAGAATGCTGTGGAAGCAGCCCGACTCCACCGACTCGATGGGCGTGAGGATCCTGAGCCAGCCGAGCGGCCGGCGACTGCGCAGGCGGTGTTCGACGACGACCTGCGCGACCGCGAGCGCCGCGCCGATGGTCAGAAATGCGAACGCGGTGGTCGCCATGGCGATATGGAAGGCCAGTTCCCAGCCTGGTCGACCCATGCTGAACTGACGGGCGCCTTCGGAAAAAGCCCCTTCGAGCACGGCGGCAATACCGAGCAGGAGGGCCGCCATTCCTCGCAGTCGCGGCCGCAGCGCCATCACGATCGCCGTGATTGCAATCACGATCGCCACCAGCGCGAGCACGTCACCGAGCGAAAGCGCGGCCAGCGGCTCCATGCGGCGTTCCTGAACCAGCGACGCGGCATGCACGAGCACGCCCATTGCTGCCATCGACGCGGCGGCGATGCGCCGACCCCGGCCTTCGTGGGTGTTGCCCTGATAGGCCGACATGCCAAGTGCTATGGCGCCGAACAGGTAGCAGGCAACAGCAATGAGCGGCAGCAGCAAGCGCGGGCCCGGGATGCAGGAGAGTCAGGGGAAATGATGGCACATCACACCTACTGTGAGGAGGCGGAGTCCCCGCAGCGTCCCTATAATCGTGGCTCCCGCCGCGCCGCGTGGCGCTCCCGCCGAGGATCTCGATGTTCGACAAGCTCTCCTCCCGATTGGCTGCGGTCGTTGAGGGCCTGCGCGGCCGCGGTCGGCTGACCGAGGAGAACATCGGCGAAACCCTGCGCCAGGTGCGCATGGCGTTGCTCGAGGCGGACGTCGCGCTGCCGGTCGTGAAGGAGTTCATCGACGCCGTCAAGGCGCGCGCGGTCGGCCTCGAGGTGCACAAGAGCCTGACGCCGGGGCAGGCGCTGGTGCGGGTGATCCACGAGGAACTTGTGCGCGTGATGGGCGAGGGCGTCCGTCCGCTCAACCTGCGGGTGCAGCCTCCGGCGGTAATCCTGCTCGCAGGCCTGCAGGGCGCGGGCAAGACCACCACCGCCGCGAAGATCGCGCTGTGGCTCCGCGAGCGCGAGCACAAGCGCGTGCTGCTTGCATCCACGGACGTGTACCGGCCCGCAGCGATGCTGCAGCTCGAGCGGCTCGGCCAGCAGCTTGGCATCGACGTGATGCCCGCTGATCCTTCGCGGCCGCCGCTGGAAATCGCGGCGCGCGCGCTCGAGGAAGCGCGCCGCGGCCTCTACGACGTGCTGCTGGTTGACACCGCAGGACGCCTGCACGTCGACGAGCAGATGATGGCGGAGGTGCGCGGTCTCGCCGCCGCCGTGACGCCAGTCGAGACACTGTTCATCGTCGACAGCATGTCGGGCCAGGACGCCGTGAACGCCGCGCGCGCCTTTGGGTCGGCGCTCGATCTCACCGGCATCGTGCTCACCAAGGCGGATGGCGATGCCCGGGGCGGCGCGGCGCTCTCCGTGCGCCACGTCACCGGTCGGCCGATCCTGTTCGTGGGCGTGGGCGAAAAACCCGAGGCGCTCGAGGCCTTCCAGCCGGAGCGCATGGCCTCGCGCATCCTCGGCATGGGCGATGTGCTGAGTCTCGTCGAAGAGGTCACGCGCAAGGTAGACCGCGAACAGGCAGAGAAGCTCGCGCGAAAGGTCGCCAAGGGCCAGGGCTTCGACCTCGAGGACCTGCTCGATCAGTTGCGGCAGCTCGAGAAGATGGGTGGCGTGGCTGCGCTGATGGACAAGCTGCCTGCCCAGCTCGCGGCCAAGGCGGGCGCCGTGCCGCAGGGTAACGAACGCGAGGTCAGGCGGCAGATCGCGATCATCTGCTCGATGACCCCCCGCGAACGGCGCTTCCCGAAGCTGATCGACGGCTCCCGCCGCCGGCGCATCGCGACCGGCTCCGGCACCCACGTCTCCGACGTCAATCGGCTGCTCAAGAACTTCCTGCAGATGCAGAAGGTCATGAAGGGCATGGGCAAGGGCAAGGCGGGATTGCGCGGGATGGTCCAGTCGCTGGCGGGTCGACTGCCGCCCGGCCTGCGCTGAGCACAAGTATTTATTTCGCCGGGCCTTTTCGGTAGACTTCCCGGCTCTTTTTCGGCCGGACAGCGGGACGCCCGGATCCCGGCCAATTCAAGCGACTCGCTGAGGCACAGCAGACGATGGTGACGATCAGATTGATGCGCCGCGGTGGCAAGAAGGAGCCCTTCTACCACGTGGTAGTGACCGACAGCCGCCGGGCCGGCGGCGGCTCGCTCGAGCAGCTCGGCTTCTTCAACCCCGTGGCACGTGGTGCCAGCGAAGAGCTCCGGCTCGACCTCGCGCGTGTGGATCATTGGCTCGCGCGTGGTGCGCAGCCTTCCGAGAGGGTGGCACAGCTGCTCAAGGTCCATCGCAAGTCGCAGCCGGCCGCTGCGGCCTGACGGCCGGCGGACGCCGCGGTGGCTGCGGCGCAAACCGACGGCGCTCGACGCTGGGTGATTCTCGGTCGGATCGGCGCCCCATTTGGCGTGCGGGGCTGGATGAAGGTCCAGTCCTACACCGACCCGCCGGAGGGTGTCGTGAACTACGCGCCCTGGGACCTGGCTCGCGACGGATGCCTCGGAGCCCGGGCCGTCATGGACTGGAAACTCGCGGGCGGGCAACTCGCGGTGCGGCTTGAAGGAGTTGATACTCGGGAAGCTGCGCAGACTCTGACCGGCGCTGAGGTTCGGGTAGATCGTGCGGCGCTGCCGCCGCCGGCACCCGGCGAGTACTACCGGGACGACCTCGTCGGCCTGGAAGCGGCCAACCGGGACGGCGCGCCTCTCGGACGGGTGACGGGCATTCTCGAGTTGCCGGCCCACCCGGTGCTGGTGCTGCGAGGTGAGCGGGAGCGTCTGGTGCCCCTGGTGCGCGAGCGGCTGGTCGATGTGGATCTCGGGAACCGTCGGCTGACGCTCGACTGGCACCCGGATGACTGAGCGGAATGCCGTGAAGATCGTGGTCGTCACGCTGTTCCCGGAGCTCGTCGAGCAGGCGCTGCGCTTCGGGGTGCTCGGACGGGCCATCGAACGCCGCGTGCTCGGGGTCGAGACGGTTAATCCGCGGCAGTACGCCACGGACGTGCACCGCACCGTGGACGACCGCCCCTATGGCGGCGGCCCGGGCATGGTGATGAAGGCCGAGCCGCTGCGCCTCGCGACCGACGAGGCTTCGCGACGCGTGCCCGGGGCGAGGCGGATCTTGCTTGCCGCGGACGGGATACCCGTCTCGCAGCGGAAGGTCGCCGAGCTCGCGCAGGCGCCGGGGCTCGTGCTGGTCGCCGGCCGCTACGAGGGCGTCGACGAGCGATTCGTCGAGGCGTGCGTCGATGAGTCTCTGTCGGTCGGCGACGTCGTGCTGAGCGGCGGCGAGCTGCCGGCACTCATGGTGATCGATGCCGTGGCGCGATTGCTGCCCGGCACGCTCGGCGACGCGGAGTCGGCCGTGCAGGACTCGTTCGTGACGGGCCTGCTCGACTGGCCGCACTACACCCGGCCCGAGCGGTGGGCGGGGCGTGCGGTGCCGGCGGTACTGCTCGGCGGCAACCATGCCGAGATAGAGCGTTGGCGCCGCCAGCAGTCGCTGGGACGCACGCACGATCGACGACCCGACCTGCTGCGGCAGCGGGCCTTGAGCAGGGAGGAGCTGGTGCTCCTCGAAGACTATCTCGCGGAGCAGGATGCGACGCGAACCGTGACAGGGAAGCAACCACTGCGAGAAGGTGAGACATGAGCAACATCATTGCCACGCTCGAGAAAGAGCGGATGCAGCGCGAGGTGCCGGATTTCGGTCCGGGAGACACCGTCGTCGTCGAGGTGAAGGTGAAGGAAGGCGACCGCGAGCGCGTGCAGGCCTACGAGGGCGTGGTCATCGCCAAGAGCAACCGGGGACTCAACTCCTCGTTCACCGTACGCAAGATTTCGCATGGCGAGGGCGTGGAGCGCGTGTTCCAGACCTACAGTCCGTCGCTCGGGGCGATCACGGTGAAGCGCCGTGGAAACGTGCGTCGCGCGAAGCTCTACTACCTGCGCGAGCGCACCGGCAAGGCCGCGCGCATCGAAGAGAAGGTCTGAACGCCGCCGTGCCCGCCGCCGCGGTCTGGTGGCCGTGGCGCGCGCGTGCGCATAGCGGGGGCTCCGCGTGATCCGCGCGATCGGCAAGCTGCTGCACTGGATCTGGAGCGGTCTGGACGGGCTGCGGAAGATCCTGCACCTCGTCCTGCTGCTGGTGATCTTCGGCATCCTGTGGGGCGTTTTCTCGCGCTCCATTCCGCTGGTTCCGCAGAAGGCTGCGCTCGTAATCGCGCCCCAGGGTCCGTTGGTCGAGCAACTGACCGGAGATCCATTCGAGCGCGCGGTGGCCGAAAGCCTGCGGCAGCGGCCCTCGGAGACCCTGCTGCGCGACCTCATCGAGGCGATCAAGGCGGCGCGCGATGACGACCGGATCAGCTCGCTCTACCTCGACCTGAGCAGCCTTTCCGGAGGTGGACTGCCAAAACTGCAGGAACTCGCGGACTCGATAGAGAGTTTCCGCGGCAGCGGCAAGCCCGTCATCGCCTACGGTGACTACTACGACCAGCGCCAGTACTACCTCGCAGCGCACGCCGACGAGGTCTATGTCGACCCGAAGGGCGCGGTGTTCGTCGAGGGTTATGCCAACTACGGGCTGTACGTGAAGGACGCCGTGGACAAGCTCGCCATCGACTGGAACGTGTTCCGTGTCGGCGTGTACAAGTCGGCGGTGGAGACATTCACGCGCAACGACATGTCACCGGCCGAGCGCGAGGAGAGCCTCGTGTGGCTCGGCACGCTCTGGAGCACGTACAAGGATGACGTGGGCAGCGCGCGAGGGTTCGAGCCCGAGCGACTGCAGGACTACGCGGACGATGCGGCCGACGCGCTGCGTCGCGCCGACGGCGATCTGGCGCGCATGGCGCTGGAGGCCGGCCTGGTCACCGCACTCGACGGCCGTTTCGCCGTCGAGGAACGCCTGGCCAAGATCACGGGCGAGGACGAGGACACGGGCTTCGTCGGAGTCGACCACGACTCCTATCTGGCCAACATCCGCTCGCAGCAGGTGCTGGGTCACAAGGCAGCGGACAAGGTCAGCGTGATCGTGGCGGCCGGCGAGATCCTGCCGGGCGAGCAGGCACCGGGAGCCGTCGGCAGTGACACGCTGGCGTGGCAGCTGCGCGAGGCCCGCGACGACGACGACGTGAAGGCCGTCGTGCTGCGCGTCGACAGCCCGGGCGGCAGCGTGTTCGCGAGCGAGGTCATCCGCCGCGAGGTCGAGGGACTGCGCGAGGCGGGAAAGCCCTTGGTGGCCTCGATGAGCACGCTCGCGGCCTCCGGTGGCTACTACATCGCCATGGATGCCGACCGCATCATCGCGAGCCCGGCGACGCTGACGGGATCCATCGGCGTGTTCGGGATGTTTCCGACCTTTCAGCGAACGCTGGAGAAGATCGGCGTCCACAGCGACGGAGTCGGCACGACCGCGCTCGCCGGCGAGTTTCGCGGCGATCGCGCACTCGGTGATATCGGCCGCTCGGTGATCCAGCAGAGCATCGAGCACGAGTACCGTCAGTTCGTCGGCGCGGTGGCGAAGGCGCGCGACAAGACCCCCGAGCAGGTGGAGGCGGTGGCGCAGGGTCGAGTGTGGGCCGGTGCCGAAGCGAAGGACCTCGGGCTCGTGGACGAGCTCGGCGGCCTGGATCGTGCCGTCGAGGTCGCGGCCGAACTCGCCGGCCTCGGCGAGGACTACGACGTACAGTACCCCGAGGCGCAGATCGGCCTCGGCGAGGCGCTGGGCCTCAGGGTACGTGGTGCGATCGCCGCGCTCGTCGTTCCGCACCTGCCCGATTCGATGCTGCCGGCGCTGCCGCGCTCGCTAACGCCGCTGATGCAGGAGGCGCGCCGCCTCGCGCGCCTCGCCGATCCTCGCAATCTCTACGCCTACTGCATCGCCTGCATGGTCGAGTGACCCCGGCCGCGCAGGCTGCGTTCCTCAGCGAACGATCTGGTTCAGCTCGCCTTTGCGATAGCGCTCGGCCATCGCCTCCAGGGGCAGCGGCCTGATCTTCGAGGCCTGCCCGGCGCATCCGAAGGCCTCGTAGCGCGCCTTGCAGATGCCCTTCGCAGCCTTCTGCGCATCGACGAGGAACTTGCGCGGGTCGAACTCGCTCGGCTTCTCCGCCATGTGCCTGCGCATCGCGCCCGTCATCGCGAGGCGGATGTCGGTGTCGATGTTGACCTTGCGCACGCCGTGCTTGATGCCCGTGACGATCTCCTCGACCGGGACGCCGTAGGTCTCCTTCATCTGCCCGCCGTGCTTGCGGATGACCTCGAGCCATTCCTGCGGCACGCTCGAGGAGCCGTGCATCACGAGGTGGGTGTTCGGGATGCGCGCGTGGATTTCCTTGATGCGCTGGATGGCGAGGATGTCGCCGGTCGGCTTGCGCGTGAACTTGTAGGCGCCGTGCGAGGTGCCGATGGCGATCGCGAGCGCGTCGCACTGGGTCTTCTGCACGAAGTCGGCGGCCTGGTCGGGGTCCGTGAGCAACTGCTCGCGGGTCATGGTGCCCTCGGCGCCGTGGCCGTCCTCCTTGTCGCCCTTCATGGTTTCGAGCGAGCCGAGCACGCCGAGCTCGGCCTCGACCGTGACGCCGATCGCGTGGGCGAAGTCCACCACCTTGCGCGAGGTCTCGACGTTGTACTCGTAGGAGGAGGGCGACTTACCGTCCTCCATGAGCGAGCCGTCCATCATCACGCTGGTGAAGCCCGAGCGGATTGCGCCCATGCAGACCCCGGGCGACTGGCCGTGGTCCTGGTGCATGACGACGGGGATGTGCGGATAGGCCTCGACCGCGGCCAGGATCAGGTGGCGCAGGAAGGGCTCGCCGGCGTACTTCCGCGCGCCTGCCGACCCCTGCATGATGACCGGCGCGTCGACCTCATCGGCCGCCTCCATGATGGCGCGCACCTGCTCGAGGTTGTTGACGTTGAAGGCGGGCAGTCCGTAGCCGTGCTCGGCGGCGTGATCGAGCAGCTGGCGCATCGATACGAAGGGCATGGACGGTCTCCTCTGGTACCTCGTCCAAGCCTACGCGCTGCGGTGCAGCATGGAAGCCGGGGAATCCGAAACGGCACGCTGCGCGCCCTGCCGCCCGCGGCATGCCTCACGCGAGACCGATCCTGCCGCCGATGGCGAGGCCCGCGGTTCAGTCCCTCGGTGACGCATTGCGAGCCGCAGCGGATCCGTCGGGCCTGCGCTGCAACGTATGCGAGGGCAGTTCGCCGAAGCATCGCTTGTAGGCGCGCGCGAACTCGCCGAAGTGCCAGAAGCCCCGCCTGAGCGCTTCAACCGAGACTTGCGTCGACCGGGGCTCCGCCGCCAGACGGGCCGCGCGCACTCGGTGCAACCGCAGTCGTGTCAGGTATGCCACCGGCGACAGCCCCATGACCTCCTTGAAGGCACCCTCGAGAGTGCGCTCGCTGACGCCAGCAGCGCGGCACAG
>Ga0209254_10000223_pt1 | contig 41579 bp, 41 predicted proteins | sample FrelakmetDIP11DI_FD_187148 | JGI IMG/M metagenome (GOLD analysis project Ga0209254, IMG submission 187148) | Freshwater lake sediment microbial communities from the University of Notre Dame, USA, for methane emissions studies - DIP11 DI (SPAdes)... | ecosystem: Environmental > Aquatic >... | reverse complement strand
GGGGGGTTCTGCACCTACCGCGTTGCCGGGATTATGCATGAAAACAAAAAACTGTCTGCCGGACAAGCCAACAAAGCGCTGGGAGATTTTCTACAGGAACGATGGAAAGGGGCGCAGCCCATCCTGTGGGGCCAGCACCTTCGCCAATTCCAGCTTGATGAAGGCATCTACATGGGGTTGCTGGGGCTGGATAAACTTCCCACCGCTCTCAGCGGTCAGGACACTGGCCGGATTGCCGAAGTAGAAACTGAAGGGTACTTTGAAGTAGAAGAGGCAGCATCATGACCAGATACGACACAGTAGTCATTGGCGCAGGCACCGCCGGGTTAACCACTGCCTGCCATCTGGCCCAGAGTGGTCAAAAGGTACTGGTCGTGGCCAAAGGCATAGGAGCCTTGCTCCTGGCCTCCGGCAGCATCGACGTATTGGGCTTTCATCCGGCAGATTCACTCACGCCGGTAAAAAATCCCGCCGAAAAACTGGACGATTTTCTGGCCGACCGCCCGGATCATCCCTACAACCTGGTCGGCAAAGAGACCCTGAAAACCGGCATTGACCAATTTCTGCAGCTGGTCAATCAGGCCGGGCTTGACTATCAGGGAGACCTCAACCGAAACTGGATGTTGCCCAGTGGCATGGGCGCCGTTCACCCCACCTGCCTGGCCCCCGCCTCGATGGTCAAGGGCGATCTCAGCACCGACGAAAGCATGTTGATTGTCGGTTTCAATGAACTGCGCGACTTTTTCCCGGCCCTGATTGCCCAGAATATTAACGAACAAAAGCTGGGCGTTGAAGCCGGTTCCATCAGCCTTGAGATCAATATCCCGATTGCCGGGGCCATGAATGCCACCCCTATTGAACTGGCCCACGCCTTTGAGCAGGATGCCTTCCGTAATCAAGTCATCAAAGCCATTGCGGCTCAAGCCAAATCATATGACCGGGTCGGTTTCCCGGCGGCGCTGGGAATTAAACAGCATGCCACCGCAGTGGCTCACCTGGAAAAACAGCTCAACCGGCCGGTCTTTGAAATCAGCAGCCTGCCCCCCTCGGTGCCGGGCCGACGGCTGTATGAAGCGCTCAAAGCGGCCTTGCTCAAGGCCGGAGGCCGGCTTATTATCGGCAGCCAGATTGTTGAGGGGACCATTGAAAACGGCCGGATCACCCAGATTAGAATGGAAACCGCCAGCCGGCTTAAAGCCGTCATCGCCAACCACTACGTCCTGGCTACCGGCGGTATTTTTGGCGGCGGTATTTTTGCCGATGCCGAGGGCATGGTCACCGAACCCATTTTCAACCTGCCGGTGGCCGCGGATACCAACCGTCACCACTGGTTTGAAAAAAAATTCATCTCGCCCACCGGGCAGCCGGTGTTTAACTTTGGCGTCAAAGCAAACTCGCGGCTGCAACCCCTCAATGGGGACAGCCAACCTGTGGCCGAAAATCTATATGTAGCCGGCGCCGTCATTGCCGGCTCAGAATGGACCCGTGGCCGCACCGGCGAAGGCATCGCCGTGGCTACCGCCGCCGCGATTACCGCCCAAATTACCAGTCAGGCAGCCAAATCGCTGCGTTAAAGCTAACCCGTCAGGCGGCGTTTCCTACTCCTTCACGTTTGGCGATACACAGGAGTGACTGATGAGTACAGATACAGTTATAGACAAAGTGACCCACTCCATCTGGAATCAGGTGCAGTACTCAGCCGACCTATGCATTAAGTGTAACATTTGCACCTCGCACTGTCCGGTAACTAACGTAACTGACCTGTTTCCCGGGCCAAAATTTGTCGGCCCGCAGGCCCAACGTTTTCGCAACCCCAAAGATATTTCCGTAGATGCCAGCGTTGACTATTGCAGCGGCTGCGGTGTGTGCAGTATGGTCTGCCCGCACGGCGTAAAAGTGATGGAAATGAACGCCAAAGCCCGCTACAAGCTGTACCAGAAAAAGCCCATCCCCCTGCGCAACCGGCTGTTAGGTCGATCTGAGTTGTTGGGCATGCTGGGCAGCCCCTTTGCCCCTATTGCCAATTTTATGATGAGCGTGCGCCCCGTCCGCATTATCACCGAGAAAATGATGGGGATTCACCGCGATGCGCCCATGCCGATCTGGTCCTTTGAGACCTTCCGGGGCTGGTTCAAATCGGTGCACAGCAAATCGCCCAACCGAAAAATCTCACCCAAACGGGTGGCTTTTTATCACGGTTGCAGCACCAATTATTACGAACCCCGCGTGGGCAAAGCGGCCATCGCCGTGCTGGAACACAACGGTTATGAAATCCTGCTGCCCGATCAGGTCTGCTGCGGCCTGCCGATGCAATCCAACGGGGAATTTGGGGCGGCCTGCAAGAACGCTGAAAAGAACATCAAATCGCTGGTGGCTTATGCCAAACAGGGGATCCCGATTGTGGGCACCTCGACCAGTTGCACCCTATCGCTCAAGTCCGATTATCAGCACATTCTGGACATTGACACCGAAGAGGCCAGAATTGTCGCCGCCAACACCTACGATATCTGCGAATTCCTGCTGGACCTGGCCGATGCCGGTGAACTGAAAACCGATTTCAACCCGGTGGACTTCACCTTCCCCTACCACTCGCCCTGCCAATTACGCGCCCACAACATGGGGCTGCCGGCCATCGATTTGATGGAAATGATTCCCGGCGTAAAAGTGGACCACATTCAGGCGGAATGTTGCGGCATTGCCGGTACTTACGGCTACAAAGTGGAAAAATATGACATCGGGATGGCGGTGGGCAAGCCCCTGTTTGACCATATCAAAGCCTCAGGCTCAAAGATAGCCGTCTGCGACAGCGAGACCTGTCGCTGGCAAATTGCCGGGGCCACCGGCGCAAAAATGATTCATCCGGTTGAGTTGTTGGCCAAAGCCTACGGCTTGCAGGACTTCTATTTTAATTAAGTCTTTACTCGCGGGGCAATTGGCTTTCTCCCGACCAGTTGCCCCGTTATTTCGGGTTATGAAACCACTTGAGCGATGGGAAGCCCTTTGGGCACCCTACGATGAGGAAACCTATCGTGCTGCGCTGATGCACATCACGCCCCGTGACGTGGTGTTGGACATCGGCGCGGGCGATTTGCGTTTGACGAAGCGTGTCGCGGCGGTGGCGCGCCGCGTGTACGCGATCGAGCGCGATCCGGCGGTGTTGGCGCGATCCGATCGGGGCAGCTGGCCCGCCAATCTGGTCGTCGTCTGTGCCGATGCGTTGACGACAGCATTTCCGTCCGATGTGACGACGGCGCTCTTGTTGATGCGCCACTGCACGCGCGAACATTTTGCCGCTTACCTGCAACGCTTGAACGCGCTGCAGCGCTGCCGACGGTTGATTACGAATGCGCGTTGGAAGATGGATATCGAAGTGATTGATCTCCGATCGGGCGGGGCGTACGATCCCGATCGGGTGGGGTGGTATGCCTGCCGCTGTGGCTCGGTTGGGTTCACAGCGGGCGATCTCGGCGTCATCTCCCCTCAGGTGCTGGCCGAAGTGATCGATGTGGTGAATTGCCCGCATTGTGGAGCGTAGTACCTAGCATCCAGACCTATGGTAAACCTCGTCATTGTCTCGCACAGTCCCGCTTTGGCGTCTGGTGTGGTCGAACTCGCGCGCGCCATGACCCAGCAGCAGCCGATCGTGATTGCGACCGCCGCCGGCACGGGTGATACGCAGAATCCCCTGGGCACTAATGCCGAAGTGATTCAGCACGCTATCGAATCGGCTTACAGTGACGACGGCGTGCTGGTGCTGATGGATCTGGGCAGCGCTATCATGAGCGCTGAACTGGCGCTGGATTTTCTGCCGCCCGATCAGCGTGCCCGCGTGCGCTTGATTGCGGCGCCGGTGGTGGAGGGCGCCATCGCGGCGGCGGTGCAGGCTAGTCTCGGCGGCTCGCTCGATGAAGTGGCTGCCGAAGCGATGGGCGCGCTGGCGGCCAAGATCGATCAGTTGAGCGACTTTCAGCCGCAGCCACCGCTGAAGACCAAGGTGACGCATCCTTTAGCGGGGGCGCAGGATATCACCGTCACGATCGAGAATCGGCTGGGCCTGCATGCCCGGCCGGCAGCGCAGTTCGTGCAGACGGCGGCACGCTTCCAGTCGGACATCTTCATCGTGCGCGTGAGCAACGAAGCACGGCGCGCGAATGCCAAGAGCATCAACGCGGTGGCTTCATTTGGCGCCCGGCAAAACGAAGTGATTCGCATCACAGCCGTCGGCCCCGATGCGGGCGAAGCCTTGCAGGCCCTGCAAGAACTCATCGCAGCGAAGTTCGGCGAGAACGGCGAGGAAGTCGCTGCGCCGGTGACAGCCACCCCGCAGCCAGCTGCCGTTGAAGCGGGCACGTTGATCGGCGTAGCAGCTTCGCCCGGTTATGCCATCGGTCCGGCGGTGCTGCTGCACTTTGCAGAACCGCTTGTGGAGCGCAAATCGATTGAGAATGCGGCCAGAGAATGGGCACGCTTGCAGGCTGCGCTCGATGCCGTACGCACGTCCACCGAGGCGCTGCGCGATCTGATCGCACGCTCGGCCAACCAATATGACGCGGCGATCTTCGACGCGCACTTGATGTTCCTGAACGATCCGGATTTTCTGGACGGTGTGCGCCACACCATCGAGACGCAACACGTCAACGCCGAATGGGCGTGGCGCGAAGCAATTGCCTCATCCGCGCAGTCATTCGAAGCCATTGACGACGAGTACATGCGGGCGCGGGCGGCGGACGTGAAGGACATCGGCCGGCAGGTGCTGGCGCAATTGACGGGGCAGGGCAGCCAGGTGGAACTGCCGCATGCCGGCATCCTGATTGCGATCGATCTGGCACCGTCCGATACTGCGCGGCTCGATCGATCGAAAGTGCTGGGCATCTGTACTGAGCGCGGCGGCCCGACCTCGCACAGCGCGATTCTGGCGCGCACACTGGGCATTCCGGCGGTCGTGGGACTGGGTCCCAAGATCATGACCATCGCGGACGGCGCAAGCTTGATCGTCGACGGGCAGGGCGGCAACGTCTTGACTGCGCCAACGCCGGCGGCGATTGACGATTACACCAAACGTCTGAAAGACTGGCATCTGGCGCGTGAAACCGCCCGATCGGCCAGCGCGGCCCCGGCGGTGCTGAAAGACGGCACGGCGATTGAAGTGGTGGCAAATATCGGCAGCACCGAAGATGCGCGCGTGGCGCTTGACAACGGCGCAGAGGGTGTGGGCTTGCTGCGCACGGAGTTCCTGTTCCTCGATCGGCGCGACGCGCCCAGTGAAGAAGAACAGTTCGACGCGTATGAAACGATCGCGGCGGTGATGGGTGAGCGGCCCGTCATCGTGCGTACGCTGGACGTGGGCGGTGACAAGCCGCTGGCCTATCTCGATCTGGGCCGTGAAGAGAATCCGTTTCTGGGGCAGCGCGCCATCCGGTTGTGTCTCAATCGACCGGATATTTTCAAGACGCAGTTACGCGCCATTCTGCGCGCGACGCCCCAACACAACTTGAAGATCATGTTCCCCATGATCGCCGACGTCACCGAAGTACGCCGCGCTCGCGCGTTGTTGAATGAAGCCCGCGCAGAATTGCAGGCTGAGAAAGCGCCACTGGCCGATCGGGTGGACGTGGGCATCATGGTGGAGATTCCAGCCGCCGCGATTCTCGCGCATGCACTTGCACCCGAAGTCGATTTCTTCAGCATCGGCACAAACGATCTCACGCAATATACCCTGGCGGCCGAGCGCGGCAATCGGGCGGTGGCGCATTTGCAGGACGCGCTGCATCCTGCCGTGCTGATTCAAATCCGGCAAACGGTGCAGGCGGCTGACGCGCACGGCAAGTGGGTGGGCGTGTGCGGCGAACTGGCTGGCGACCCGGCGGCGATTCCGATCCTGATCGGTCTGGGTGTGAAGGAACTCAGCATGGCCAGTGGGTCCATCCCGAAGGCCAAGCAGATCATTCGCGGATTGATGCTCAAGGATGCGCAGATTGTTGCCGCACAAGCGCTGCAACAGGACACGGCAGAAGCCGTCAGGAAGTTGATCGAAGCCGCTTGAGTTCGAGTCGGTAATACACGGCCCTTGCCGCACTGCTGGCAAGGGCCGTTTCGATTGTATGCAATTCGCAATTCTTTCGTAACTCAACAAACAATTAAAGCGCGCATTGAGCAACACGCTGCCTGCTTCTAAGACGCTGTGAGAGCATGATTGCTATTTCGTAATGAAGTTCGGAACTCTTTTGTAACCCCGTTTTTTGCGTTGGCGCATACAATGAATGCACGAGGTGAATCCTATGCGTGCACAACAATTCTGGTTCGGGTTAATCATTTTTAGTGTGATCGTGCTGGCTGCGACATACCAGCCGGTTCAATCGAAGTCAACGCTGGTGGCGGCGGCGCCGGACGCGACGTATCAGGTCACTCCTTTTCCGACTCGCGCGCCGATGCCGACTCCGGTTTCTCAAAATGCATCGGGTGTGCAGTTGGCCGCCAACATCAGTCCAACTTGCGCCGGGGCGGCCCGGTACGGGTCACAGTGCGTGCAGCCCTATGCGGGCGAGTTTGTCGTCACCGCGCTCAATGGCGCAGAAGTAACGCGGGTGATGACCGATTATCGAGGGCAGGCAACGGTCAATCTGCCTCCTGGCAAGTATATTCTTGGAGTGAGGACGGAGAACATTTACCCGCTGTCCACACCTGTCAGAGTCAACATCCTGGCCGATCGCTATGCGCGCATTTCGTTACACCTCATGGCGGAAAGTCAGCAACAGGCGTGGCGCAGATAAGCGCTTATCCGCTCGAGAGTCTTGTGTCAGCCGTCCCTGGTGTTCTGCGCCAGGGACGTTTTATTTCCCGCCCATCCCCGTGTTAAACTTCGCAACGCAGGCGTAACGCTCGAACGGGGTAACTGCCAGCCGTCACACCGCACTGCACGCACGAAGTCCCCGCAGCGAAGCGGAGTGGGAATGAGTGCAAGTGTGCCCGAGTGCTTTCGCCTTCCCTTGGACGCCCCCGACTTCCCGGCGGGAAGTCGGACAGGGTGTACCCGCCGCAGAGCGGCGGAGGCGCGCTGGGCGTGTCGGGCATCCAGATCACTGCTGGCGGGCTTCGGGATTCCCGCTTACGACTTGCGGGAATGACATCGCCGCGAAGGCTGAGCAGTTACCGAACGGGAACTTCCCGGTAACGGATGACGTAGAACAGGTGTAAGCATCAGGAGGCGCTTATGCGTAAGAACATCTTGGCTGTCTGTGTACTGGCCGTATTGTTCGTGGCGAGTTGCCGCCCGACGCTGGCACCAACACCCTCGGCTAATCCGACATCACCCTTGCCGACGTCAGTTGCGCCGCAGAGCCTGCCCACGGCGACGCTTGGAGTGTCGCCTGGCCCCACTAGCCTGCCTGCGCCTGCGGCCTCTGGCATTCGCCTGACTGCGACGATGGGGCCGACGTGCCCCGGACCGGAGCGACCCGGTCAGGTGTGTTCGCAGCCGTACGAGGGGCTGTTCAGCGTGGCCGATGGCAGCGGAACGGAAGTGGCCCGCCTCACCACCGATCGGGACGGCACAGCCGCCATCGATCTGCCTCCGGGCGCCTATACCGTTACACCCAAGATCGAGGGTCGCTTCCCAGCGGGCGTGCCCACGGCCGTGACGGTTGTCTCCGGTCAATACATCGAGGTGAGCGTCGAGCTCGATACGGGGATCCGGTAAGTATGAATTTCGTTTCATCTATTGCGCGCCACAGGTACTCTGCTCTATAATGGAATCACCTCGAGGTGGATGAGAACCCAAAAAGGAGGATCACCATGCGTCACTTGAAATGGATCATTCTATTCGTCGTGGTGTTGTCGCTGGTTGTGGCTCCCGCTGCTTTTGCGGCGCCTGCGCCGCAGTACGGCCAGTGCGGCTACTGGTATCAGGTGCGTTGGGGTGACACGCTGAGTTCCGTTGCGCGCTATACGGGCGTCAGCGCGTGGGCCATCGCGCAGGCCAACGGCCTTGCCAATCCCAACTACATCTATGCTGGTCAATCGTTGTGGATTCCGTGCTCGGCCCCGCCACCACCACCACCGCCACCCCAGTGCGGCCCCTATCCCGGCGCTCCCCCGTGCCCGCCGCCGCCTCCACCGCAATGCGGATACTGGTACACGGTGCATTGGGGCGATACCCTGAACTCGATCAGCTATCGCACCGGCGTCAGCCCGTGGGCTATCGCGCAGGCTAACGGCATCTACAACCTCAATCGCATCTATGCCGGTCAGGCATTGTGGATCCCGTGCCCGTATTAGCCCAGTGACGCTTTAATGTTGAAGAGCAGCCCTGTCCCCGTGGCAGGGCTGTTTTGTTTCATGCTAAACTGGATGGCAACTCAGGGATAGGAGGAACACGATGAAGCGACGACGTTTCTTTAGGTCGATGCTGGCGGTCGGCCTGGCGGTGGCGCTGTTGAGCAGCATGCTGGGGGTGTGGCCCGCCCGATCGGCAAGCCGCCATTTAGGTTATGGCTTCAACGTCGCGGCATGGGATACGACGCGCTTGTCCGATATGGGTTTCAATTGGATCAAGGTTTTCGAAGCACCGCAGACGCCGCTGCCGCAATACGTGCTGCTCAGAGTGGAAGTGACAGCCGCCACCACACTCACCGATCTGCAAAACGACATCGCCGCCAAGCTGGCTTTCAGCAGCAACATACAGGCCTGGGAAATCGGCAATGAGCCGAACATCGACGCGAGTTACGGCTGGGGCGCGCCGCCGGATGCGGCGGCTTACAAAACCATGTTGTGCGCCGCGTATGCGCAGATCAAGGCCGCCGATCCCTATGCCATCGTCGTGTCGGCCGGGCTGGCTCCGACCGGCCGCATCGCTGGCAATTATGGCGGCCACCCCGGCCACAATGGATCGGCGCAAGACGACCGCCAATACCTGATCGAATTGCTCGACAACGGCGGCGGTGCCTGCCTCGATGCGGTGGGTTATCATCCGTACGGCTACAGCGCCGACTACGATGCAGCACCCGATGTGGCCTCCGCTGATCCCACACAGAACTGCGCCAATGGTTTCTGCTTTCGCAGCGCGGAAAAGATCTATCAGATCATGCAGCAGCAGGGACTCGGCGGCAAACGGCTGTGGGCGACGGAATTTGGCTGGATCACGCGTCCGCCCGATTATTGCTTGAGCGATCCGTCCTGGTTCGGTCGCGAGTACCAAATCGTAACCGACGAAAAGCAGGCATCCAATCTGGCCGGCGCATTTCAGTACGCGGACGTCCACTGGCCGTGGATGGGCGCCATGTTCGTCTTCAACCTCAACTTCGACCGCGACCCGCAGATTACCAATCTGTGCGAGCAAATGCGCTTCTACAGTGTGCAGGGCCGCCCAGCCGAAACCGCCTTGACCGACATGGCCAAGAACCCGGCCTTCCTGACCGGGCGGCTGAGGACCGACGTCGATCAATTGAGTTATCTGATCGGTGTGAGTGAGCAGCCGCTCACGATGACGGGTATTATCGGCTTGAGCAACTGGGGATGGGAACCTGCGATCTACACCGCTACCGCCACAGCGAACACCGCTGTGGTGCCCGTGATACTCAACCCTACGGGCACGCTGACTATCACCTCGCAAGCCATCGATCTGGCCATCACCAGCACGAATCGTGCGACCGGCGTTTACACGGGGCAGGTCACGGTCAATTGGCGCGCCGATCGGGTGGCCAATCCCACACGGCGGAACGTCCTCGTCACGCTGTATGTCGTCTCGGATGTGCAGCGGGTCTATCTGCCGTCGATTACGCGCTAGCAGACCTGACAAGCGGTCCACCGCGCTGCTGAACGGCTCGGATCGTCTGGACCGTCTGTCCGGTCTCAGGTCATTGTCAACAAAATTTTGTCACTTCACAACGTCGGGAGTATAATGACGGTAGCCAAACGTTGGGAGGACGCCGTCATGTCTGCATCAGGTATTGAGATTGTTGAATGCACCACGCCCCAACAGCGTGACGAATTCATCTTCTTTCAATGGGTGCCGTATCAAGGCAATCCTTACTGGGTGCCGCCGCTCATCAGCGAACGCCGCGAGTTTTATGACAAAGCCAGACATCCCTTCCATCAACATGCGGACGTAGCGATGTTTCTGGCGAAGCGCGGCGGCCAGACGGTGGGCACCATCTACGCCACAGACAACCGTGCACACAATGAATTCCAGCATGAAAACATCGGTATGTTTGGGGGCTTTGAATGTCTGAACGATCAAACGGTGGCGCACGCGCTGCTCGGTCGGGCCGAGGACTGGCTGCGGGCGCGGGGCCGCTCAGCCGTGCGCGGCCCGTTCAACTTTTCCACCAACGAAGAATGCGGCCTGTTGATCGACGCGTTTGACGACGCGCCGCGCGTGATGATGACCTATAACCCGCCTTACTACCGTGATCTAATCGAGCACGCGGGTTACACTAAGGCGATGGATCTGCTGGCGTATAACATTGAGGTGAATGCCAAGGTCGGGTTGGATCAATTTCCGCCCAAGTTGAAGCGCATCATGGACAAGACCATGCAGCGTGACGGCATCGTGATCCGCCAGATCGATGTTAACCATCTGGATGAAGAAGTTGCCCGAATCATCCCGATCTACAATTCTTCCTGGGCCAAAAACTGGGGCTTCGTGCCTATGACCGATGCCGAATTCGAGCATCTGACGCACGGCTTGAAGGACGTGTTCGATCCCGACCTGCTGTTGGTCGTGGAAGCCAAAGGACAGCCCGTCGGGGTAGCACTTACACTGCCTGATCTGTGCGATCCCTTGCGCCGGGCTTATGCCAAACCGGGCACGCCGGAATGGTGGACACTGTTGAAGTTCATGTTCAACTACAGAGTGCGCAAGACGCAGAAGTATATCCGCGTGTTGATCATGGGCGTGCTGCCTGAGTATCGCCGCAGCGGCATCGATGCCCTGCTCATGGCGACGACCGCCGACGCGGCGATGAAGAAAGGGTACACGCTGGGCGAGGCTTCGTGGATTCTGGAGAATAACGGCCCCATGCGGCAAGGGCTGGAAAACATCGGCTGGAAAGTCTATAAAACCTACCGCGTCTTTGAAAAAGCATTGTAGGGCGCAAAACGCAAGATGGTAAAACGCAAACGCGAACGGCCCAGGCAGGCCGCTCTCGTTTGCATCTGTAGTGCTTCGCACTGATTTGTGAAGATTTGTGTGAATTCTTGGATCGTGTTTTATACGCTGGCGGCCACACCCTCGCCGTACCCGATCAATTCCGCCACCAACGCCGGCAACGGCGATTCGGCGTAGACTCGCAACACGGGTTCCGTGCCGCTGGGCCGGATCAACAGCCACGAATCGTCGTCCATCAGATACTTCACGCCGTCGTTCGATCGCACCTCGCGCACATTCACACCCCCGATCGATCCCGGCGCCCCCTCGGTCAAACGCTTGACCATCTCCTTCTTCGCTACCGGCCGCGCCAGCGGCAGGTCTTTGCGCGCATAGTGATGCGGCCCATACTGCTGCTGCAAATCTGCAATCAAATCCTTCAGCGGCACACCGGCCTGCGCCACGATCTCCAGCAGCAGCAAGCCCATTAACACGCCGTCGCCTTCCGGGATGTGGCCGCGAATGCTGATGCCGCCGGATTCTTCGCCGCCGATCAACACATCGTCCTTCATCATCAAATCGGCGATGTGATTGAAGCCCACCGGCGTTTCGTGCAGCGGCAAATGGTAAGCGCGGCAGATGCGATCGATCATGAGCGTGGTGGAGACGGTCTTGACCACGCTGCCGCGCAGCCCGCGCTGCTCCACCAGATAGCGCAGCGCCAGGGCGAAGATCACATGCGGGCTGACAAAGTTGCCATCTTCGTCCACTGCCCCGGTGCGATCGGCATCGCCATCGGTCGCCACGCCAAACGCACCACCGGACTGCTGCACGGCCTCGACCAGTGCGTTGAGATGCGGCAGGATCGGCTCGGGGTGAATGCCGCCAAAGCCGGGGTTCATCTCATGGCGAATCTGGGTCACTTGCCAGCCGGTTCCGTCCAGAAAGTCGGGAATGTAATCGCGGCCGGCACCGTACATTGGATCGATCACCACCTTGCCGGGTTTAGCGCCGATCAGATTGCGATCGATCAATTTTTTCAAATGGTCTTCGTAAGCGGGCGCCGGATCGAAGCGCGCGATGCGGCCCTCGGCGACGGCGGTTCCCAGATCGGCGATGTTCAGCGAGAAAGGACTGCCCTTGTCCAGCAGAATCTCCACGCGCCGGGTATCTTCGGCCAGCGCGCTGCCGCCGTTGGCGGCTTTCAGCTTGATGCCGTTGTAGCGCGGCGGATTGTGGCTGGCGGTGATCATCACGCCGCCAATGGCCCCCTTATCCTTCACGGCAAACGAGACCGCCGGTGTCGGCGCATCGGCAATGGTCAATTGCACGATCAGATTGTTGCCAGCCAGCACGCGCGCCACCTCCACGGCATACCGATCACTCAAGAAGCGCGTGTCAAACCCCACAATGGTCTGCGCCCCCACGCCGCCGGTCTCGATGAAGTAGTCGGCGATGGCCTGCGCCACGCGGCGCACATTGTCAAATGTGAAATCTTCGCTGATGACTGCCCGCCAGCCGTCAGTACCGAAATGAATAGCCAAATCAATCCTCCTGAAGAATAAAGCATGTTGCTGAGTGATCAGTGACGCGTGATGTGCGATCGATTACGGTTAGCACATCACGCGTCATTCATCACGTTACCAGAATAAACAACAAGTCGTTGACGTTAGTTCCCGTCGGCCCGGTGATGATCAAATCACCCAACGGTTGAAAGAAGTGATAGGCATCGTTGTCGGCCAGCCGCGCTTGCGCATCCAGCCCAATCGCGCGCGCGCGCCTCACGGTGTCTCCCGTGGCGACTGCGCCCGCCGCATCCGTGGGACCGTCGGTGCCGTCGGTGCCCAGCGCGGCGATGAGCGTGTCGGGCAGTCCCTCGATGGCGATGGCCGCCGCCAGCGCGATCTCTTGATTGCGCCCGCCCAGCCCGCGGCCCTTGAGCGTGACGGTTGTCTCGCCGCCCATGATGACACAGGCCGGTTTGGGCACGGGCCGATTATACCGCGCAATCTCGCGGGCGACGGCCGCCGCGACTTTAGCCACCTCGCGCGCTTCGCCCTGACCTTGCGTGGTGAGCAGCAGCGCATTGAACTTCAACTGTCGCGCCGCTTTCTCGGCGGCTTGCGCGGCCTGCGCATTGCTGCCGATGATGACGGTCTGCACGCGATCAAACAACGGATTGCCGGGCTTTGGCGTGTCAGCAATTTCGCCTGAGGCGCCGTGGCTCAATCGGGCGTGCACCGCCGCCGGAAGTTGATCGGCCAGATCGTATTGCTCTACAATCCGCCACGCATCGGCAAACGTGGATGGATCAGGCACGGTGGGGCCTGACGCGATGACCGATAGATCGTCACCGATCACATCGCTGAGGATGAGTGCGACGATGGGTGCGCCCTGGGCTAAGCGCGCCAGTCCGCCGCCTTTGACCATATCCAGGTGTTTGCGAAGGGTATTGATCTCGTGGATGGTCGCGCCCGCGCGCAGGAGCAGCTGGGTGGTGGCCTGCAAATCGGCCAGCGTGATGCCTGCTGCCGGCAGTGTCAGCAGCGAAGATCCGCCGCCGGAGATGACGCAGAAAATCAGATCGCGCGGCGTGACGTCACGCAGCAGCTCGGCGAGATCGCGCGTCGCTTCCACAGAATTCCGATCGGGCACGGGATGACCCGCTTCGTGCACGCGAACGTGATCGGGCAGCGGCCGATCGGCATGCTGATACTTGGTGATGATGACGCCGCTGCTCAACCGATCGCGCAGCACCTCGCTCACGGCATCGGCCATGGGCATGGCGGCCTTGCCCGCGCCGATCAGGAAAACCCGATCGAACTCGCGCAGCGGGTAGGTTCGATCGGCCACCAGGATCTGATCGCCCATCCGTGAAACAAAGCGATATACCGCTTCTGCCGGATCGACAGCGGCCAACGCGGCCTGCTGAAGTTGATGCGCCACGGCGCGCAGATCAAGATCGATCATGGTCAATTCTTTCCGGTGCTCACAGCCGCAACTGCGGCCCGCGCCGCTTCGGCCGGCGTGGCACGCCCGGCCAGCACGTCTTCAATGGCCTTGCGCAGGAGAGGGCCGACGACATTTCTAATCGCTGCCGGTGGCGGCGGCAACGCTTGCGCCAATTGATCGCCGGTAAAGGTGGTGTACGCGTCAAACTGATCCCATTGCGCAAGGGCCGCAGCGCGGCCTGGCAAAACTCCCGCGGCACGCGTCCATTCGCCGTTGTTCTGCGGCGAGAGCAGGTGCTGCACCAGCCGCACGGCAGCGGCCTGACGGCGAGGGTCGGTGGTGACGATGGCATAAGCCCAACCCCGCCCGATGGGTTTAGCCGGTTGGACGAGTGCGGGCAACGCGCTCACTTGCAGATCGGGCAGGCGCGTTTCAACGCTCAAATAGCGGGTGGCGTTCAGGTTGGCGACGGATGTCCCGACGCCCCGCCAAGTATTCCACACCTCATCAGTGCTGTCCAGTTCGACGAAATTATCAGGCAGGATGCCGGCATCGCGCGCGCCCTGATAGGTCTCCAACAAGGTGCGCAGTGCGACCTCGTCGAGTATTGGATTCCCCTCAGAGTCAACGAACTTGCCGCCAGCCGAGAGGTAATGTGCCAGCACGGCATCGCTGACGCTGTTGTTGCTGCTGGCCAGGGCGAAGAAGTAACGGCGCGGTGTTTCCAATAGATCATTCCACGTTTTCGGCAGAGGCGTCGCACTGGTCGTAGCCAGGTGCTCCAGGTCGGCGCTGTACAACACGCCATATAGTTCGCCGTCAAGCGATCCGAGATCACGCGCGAACGGGTACAAATCGTCGATCAGTTCGGCGGGCAGCAGCGGCCCGATCGGCTGGATCAGACCCGATCGAGCGGCGGTTTCCAGATCGGCGGCATCCAGCGCGATGATATCAGGCAGGACAGTCGTTGCGACCGGACTGGCCGCGCGCAGCAGATCGAGCAACCCGCCCGGCCCGCGATCTTGCTTAATGGCGATCTGGCCCGGCGCCCCGTCGGTCGATTGGGCAAATTCGTTCAGCTGACGCTGCAGGACCTGATAGGCGGCGTTGTCTTCGCTCGTCAGGAAACGCGTGGGCAGCCATAGCGTCAACGTAATGGACGTGTCAAGAGCGGGTGTGGGCGGTGAAGGCTGCGGCGTAACGATCGGTACGGCAGCGGTGCTGGCAGGAGCCGTGGGCGTGGTGGTGTCTGGAGCAACAGCGCAGCCCGCGGCAGCCATTAGCAAAACGACGATCACGCTAAAGATATATCTACGAGCATGGAACAGGTTGGCAACAAATGGCGTCATGGTTATAGGCGCATCGATTATAGCACAGGCATTTCGCGAATAAGTCGCTGATCCACGACAGGCAATTGGTGCTATGATGATGATAACAGCGCGGCACAAATTCTTTGTTTCCATCAGGAGGAAACCATGAACGCCCGCAAGATTTTTGCACTGCTGAGTTTGTTCGTCGTTGCGATGATGTTGATCTCAGCTTGCAGTGCACCAGCTGCGGCTCCGCCGACACAGGCGCCCGCTCAGCCGGCTCAACCGGCAATTGCCGAAGTCAAACCGGCGGAAGCGCCCGCGGCATCGTCGGCTGATAGCAGTGTCGTCAAAAACCTGCCTGCTGCTGGTACGGGGGTGCAAGCCTCACCGTATCAACAAAACCGCATGATCATCAAGAACGGCGAGATGGCCTTGCTCGTGGCCGACACCGATCGGGCGATTGACCAGGCCACCAGTGTAGCCGTGGACACCGGCGGCTACATCGTCAGTTCCAAGACCTGGGTGCAAGATGGCTTCAAATATGCGGCCCTGACGATGGGCATCCCGTCCGATCAGTTCGAAGTGGCGCAGCGCCGTCTGCGCGGCCTGGCGCTGGAAGTGCAGAACGATTCGGCCTCGGGTCAGGACGTGAGCCAGGAGTATGTCGATCTGCAATCGCGTCTGACCAACCTGGAGGCCACGGCGGCGCGCATCCGCGAGTTCTTGGCTAAGGCCACCAAGGTCGCGGATGCACTAGAGATCAATCGGCAGTTGTCGGAGGTGGAAGGGCAGATCGAGGAAGTGAAAGGCCGCATGCAGTACCTGAAAGATCGATCGGCTTTCTCGACGATCGCGGTGGCGCTGAACCCGTTGGTGCCCACGCCCACGCCGTATCCAACGCCCACGCCGGCGGCCTGGCAGCCGGGCAAGACCGTCGAGGCGGCGGGCGATACGCTGGGCGGCTTGCTGCGTGGTTTGGTGGACGCGGTGCTCTACCTCGGCATTGTGCTGCTGCCGTTCCTGATTCCGATGCTGGCGCTGGTGGCGGTTGTCGTGTACTTTAGGCGGCGCAGGAAGAAGCCGGTGAAGCCAATATCGTCCTCAACAAACACTGAAAAGTAGGGTTCCGCGACGAGTCGTAGTTCTTGTTCCTTCAATTGGACGCCGATGAACACGGACAGTAATCTGTGCAATCCGTGTTTATCCGTGTCCAATTTGCTTCTCGCTTCCATTACGGCTACAATTTCACCATGCAATACAGCCTCTTTGCGCAGCCGGAAACCATCACCGTCAGCGAACTGACCCGTTATATCCGCGAGATGTTCGAGGTGGACTATCGCCTGCAGGACATCTGGGTGCAGGGCGAGGTGAGCAACCTCAGCCGCCCGTCGAGCGGGCATGTCTACTTCACGCTCAAAGATAGCGGCGCGGCCATCAAGTGTGCGATGTGGCGGAATTCCGTCACGCCCAACGTGCAGCGCCTGCACGAAGGCGATGCCGTCAGCGCGCACGGCAAGATCAGCGTCTATGAAACGCAGGGCGTTTATCAACTCTACGTCGACGCGATCCAGACGGCGGGCGTGGGCGATCTCTATCAGCAGTTCGAGCTGCTCAAGGCGAAGTTGCAAGCCGAGGGTCTTTTTGATTCCGATCGGAAACGCGCGCTCCCGGAAGTGGTACACGCCATCGGCATTGTCACCTCGCCCACGGGTGCGGCCTTGCAAGACATACTCAACATCATTCAACGACGTTGGCCATTGATGAAAGTCGTGTTGTCACCCACACCCGTGCAAGGCGATGATGCTCCTCCCAAGATCATCGCGGCGTTGGAACGGCTGTATCGGCGCGCTGATCTCGATGCGATCATCATCGCGCGCGGCGGCGGCTCGATCGAGGATTTGTGGTGCTTCAACGACGAGGGCGTGGCGCGCGCCATCGCCCGATCGCCTGTGCCGACGATTTCGGGCGTGGGCCACGAAGTTGATTTCACCATCGCCGATTTTGTCGCGGATGTGCGCGCCCCCACGCCCAGTGCGGCGGCGGAACTCATCACGCCCGATCAGGACGAAGTCCGCTCGACGCTGGACGCTTGCGCGGCGGCACTGGATGCGATCCTGTCCGATCGCATTCGACAATCGCGTCTGCGGGTGCAGCTCAACGAACGGGCGCTGGCGCATCTTTCACCGCGAGTGAAACTGGCGAATGCGCGTCAAAGGCTGGATGATGCCGGTAGCAGGATGCAAGATGCAATGTCACACGGCATCGTTCTAAGCCGCGAGCGACTCAAGAGTCTGGCGGCGCAGTTGAATGCTTTCAATCCGCTCAACGTGCTCGCACGGGGCTACGCTGTGGTGCGCAAAGAATCAACAGGCGAAGTGGTGCGCCGTGTGGCGCAGGTGACGGCAGACGAACAGTTGGTGATTCGAGTGAGTGATGGCGAGTTTAAGGCACGCGCCGACGAAGTATAATTAAGCGGGAGATCGAATGGTATATGGCAGTATTTACTACTCTTGAAAAGTCACCGGATCTCGTGCCAAGTAGGGAAGCAGCTGACCTCGCTCAGATCCAGGCGATTCTCATGTATGCGTTGCGTGGCAAAGCCTGCACGGTGTACTTGTTTGGCTCGCGCGCGACGGGCACGGCGCAGCCTGCTTCCGACTTCGATATGGCCGTGCTGGCCAATGAGGACATCAGCCGCGAGTTGAGTGTGGCGCGTGACATGCTGGAAGAATCAAACATCCCTTTCAAAGTTGACCTGGTGGATTTGCGACTGGCGGCGCCTGCTTTCAGACGCGCAGCCCAAGCACAGGGTGTGTTGCTATGGAAAAACTGAAAGAACGGTTGCAGTCTTGTGAAGCAGCCCTCGTTGCACTGGATGAGGCTCTGCGCTTGCCGTTTAGCGTCATTGTGCGAGATGCAGCCATTCAGCGTTTTGAGTATTCGTTTGAGAGCGCCTGGAAACTACTGAAAGAGTATCTGGAGATGCAGGAAGGCATTGTGTGTAATTCGCCCAAGGGGTGTTTCCGCGAGGCACTGCACGTTGGGCTGTTGACACGCGCAGAAACCGAGACATGTTTGATCATGACTGACGATCGTAACCTCACCTCGCATACCTATCTTGAATCACTGGCGGAACGCATTTACGCTCAACTGCCCGCCTATCTGACCGTCATGCAGTCTTTGGCAAAACAGATCGCGGCGCGAATCGAAAGAGCAAACGATGCCCAAAAAGACTAAACCCCAACCGATTACCGATCTAACTTTCGAGCAAGCCTTTGCGGAACTGGAAGAATCTGTTCGCACGTTGGAGCGCGGCGATCTGCCTTTGGAGGAATCGCTGGCGCTATACGAACGCGGACAGGAACTCTCGGCGTACTGTGCGAAACTGCTGGACGAAGCCGAATTGAAAGTGCAGCAGGTGGAAGCCAGCTAGTCACGCACCACGCAGAACGTATCACGTGTCATGTGCTTCAGATTGCGCAGCGCGTGAACCCAGCCGCCGCATAATCATCCCCAGCACGCCGCGCAATTCTTCACTGCGCAGCAACCACGCGACAACGAAGAACACGCCGCCACCGACGATCATTCCCCCAAAGGTGCGCACGATCACGCTGGCCGAGGCCGTCACCGCTAAGAAAAACCAAACTGCCAGTCCCATCAACACTGCCGCCATCGTCGTCTTGAGGGCGCTGCGGGCCACGCGGCGATCGTCGAGGCCGCCCAGCCGTTTGCGAATCACCACGATGAGCAGCAGCATCTCAATCGTGATGGCGATGGTGTTAGCCAGGGCGAGGCCGGGCACGCCCAGCACGCTGATTACGGCCAGGCTGATGATCAGGTTGATCGCCAGCGCGAGGATGCCCAGCAGCACCGGCGTCTTCGTATCATGCAGGGCGTAGAAAGCGCGCGCCAGAATCTCCACGCCCGAGTGGCCGATCAACCCCAGTGCGAACGCACCCAGCGCCGCCGCGACGAGCTCCGTAGAGGCTTCGGTGAACTGGCCGCGCTCGAAGAGCAGCTGAATGATCGGTTCGCGCAGGACCAGCAGGCCGATCGCGGCAGGAATGGCGATGAACAGGATCGATCGCAGGGTTGCGGCCAGGGACGATCGGAGTTGCTGAAACTGGCCGCGCGCATACTGATCGGCAAAGGTGGGGAAGGCGGCCGTCGCCACCGATTGTGCTACCACGCCTTGCGGCAACAGCATGATGCGCCAGGCGTACCACAGGGCCGAGACGGCCCCCGCGCCCAGCAGCGAAGCGAGGCTGGTTTCAACGAGGAAGTTCAACTGCACTACGGCCACACCGAAGATGCGCGGGAGCATCAGGCGCACCACTTCTTGCACGCCGGGGTCGCGGATCGCCAAGCGGGCCGTGTAGCGCGCCTTGACTTTGATCAGCCCTGGCACCTGCACGAGCAAATGCAGCAGCGCGCCGAAGATCGCGCCGATCGCCAGGCCGAAAACCCCCAGGGTCGGCGCCAGCACGATCGAGCCGGCGATGATCCCCAGGTTGTACATCGACGGGGCGAGGCCGGGCAGCCAGAAACTTTGGTGGGCGTACAGAATGCCCATCACCACGCCGCTGATGCCAAAGATGATGGGCGGAATGAGCAGGAGCCGTATCAACTGGACGGTGAGCTGCTGCATTTCCGCGTTGAATCCCGGAGCGAGCAGGTAGCGCACGATCGGCTCTGCAAACAGCGCGGCGAGAATGGCGGCGGCGATGAGGGTGAGGGTGACGAGATTAATCACCGCGCTGGCCATGCGCCACGCGCCCGGTCGATCTTCCCGGGCAAGATAGTCCGTGAAGGTGGGCACGAAGGCCGAGACGAGAATACCGCCCGCGATGAGGGTGTAGATGATGTCGGGAATGCGGAAGGCGGCGACGTAGGCGTCGTAGCTGCCGGAAGTGCCGAACTGCGCGCTGATCACCACATCGCGCAGCAAGCCCAGCAGGCGGCTGGCGAGGAACGTCACCATGACGATCAGGCTGGCGCGTGCGATTTGGCGGTTGCCGGAAGTGGTGGTGGTCACGGGCGGGGATTATACCTCTAGACGCCAAAAGCACCGATAGTCGCTGTCTATCGGTGCCCTGGCAAAAACAAGGAGGAGAAGAAGAGACGTTTTCGCCCGCTGCTCTTCAACCATATTTATACACCCGATCAATCTACTTAACTCGACTACCAGCCTACGCTTACCCTACGGTGTGGGCTTCTCTTACGTTTCTCTAACTTTGCTCTTGCACTTTTCTACCCTGCTCCGGCTAGACTTAACATGACCTTACTCGAATCTCAGAATCTGGCGCAGGCGTTGGGCCATCAAACGATGAAGCTGGAGCACCCACTGCTCAGTTTGATCTGCCAAACCGACGGCATTGTGCCGCAGGCCTTGCAGAAACTGAACCCAAACCTCAATCAACTGGCGGCGATCTTGGAGCGTGATCTCAACGCCCGACCGCGTGTGTCCGGCTCCAACGTTCAGGTGAGCCTGAGCCGCGCAGCGAACGACGTGTTGGAAGCGGTCGAGCGTGAAGGCAAATCGATGCGTGATGAACACGTCAACACCGAGCACATTCTGCTGGCGCTGGCGAAGTCCCACACCCCGATCGGCAATCTGCTCTCGGCGCGCGGCCGTTGAAGCGAACCATCCAGCGGTACGTGCAGGACCCGCTGGCGCTGAAGATTCTGAGTGGTGAGTTCAAAGAGAGTGATGCGATTGGCGTCGAGGCCGACCACGAAGGGTTGTAGTTTGAGAGAGAAACGGTAGTGGTATAAAGAAGGACGTGGGGACGAGGACATCTCGCCCTTACAGTTTTTGAGGCACCTGTTGGGGTATAATTCAACTGGACAGGCCCCATGACCCTCGATCCGCAAGTCGAACGGCGTTTGCAGACAGAGCAAAACCTCTGGCTGGCCACCGTACGCCCGAACGGCACGCCGCACCTGGTGCCGATCTGGTTCGTATGGGTGGCTGGAAAAATCTACCTGTGCACCGGGGCCGACAGCGTGAAGGTGCGCAACCTGATGCAAAACCCGCATGTTTCGATCGCGCTCGAAGACGGCAGCCAGCCGATCGTTATCGAGGGGCCGGCACATCCGATCGGGCGGCCACCCGCCGCCGTGGTTGACGAGTTTCAGCGCAAGTATGATTGGAATATCAAGACCGATGGCGAGTACACCCAGTTGATCGAAGTTCAACCGAAGAGAATTAGGGCGTGACCGCTCACGCACTACGCAGTACGCACTACGGAGTCATTCATCATGATGCGATTTGATCGATTTACGGAACGCGCGCAGGATGCTGCCAATCGCAGCATCGAGATACTGCAGCGCTATGGGCACAACCAGGTGGACACCGAGCACATTCTGCTGGCGCTGTTGGAACAGCCCGACGGCGTGGTGCCGCAAATCCTGAGCAAGCTGAACGTGGACGTCACGGCCATGCGTAACAAGCTGGAAGAGATTTTGCGCGCATCGCCCAAGGCCGCCATCTACGGCGGCGGCACAGGGCAGGTGTTCATCACGCCGCGCGTGAAGCGCGTGCTGGATCTGGCGCAGGAAGAGGCTAATCGCCTGAAGGACGAATACATCTCAACCGAGCATATCTTCCTGGCGATCAGCACCGAGCGCAACACGGCTTCGGCGCGGCTGCTGGCCGAGAATGGTGTGACGCGCGAGCGCATCAACGAGATGATCAAGGCGATTCGTGGCGGACAACGTGTGACCGATCCGGGCGCGGAGAGCCGCTATCGCACGCTGGAAAAGTACAGCCGCGATCTCAGCGCGCTGGCGAGGTCGGGAAAACTCGATCCGGTCATTGGCCGTGACGATGAGATTCTGCGCGTGGTGCAAGTGCTCTCGCGCCGCACCAAGAACAACCCGGTGCTCATCGGCGAAGCGGGCGTGGGCAAGACCGCGATCGTGGAGGGCCTCGCGCAGAAGATCGCGACGAACGACGTGCCGGAAACGCTGATGGGCAAGCGCGTGGTGGCGCTGGACCTGGGCGCGATGGTGGCTGGCTCGCGTTTCCGCGGCGAGTTTGAAGAGCGCCTTAAAGCAGTGATGGAGGAGATTCAACGCGCGCAGGGTGAAGTGATTCTCTTCATCGATGAACTGCATACCGTGGTCGGCGCGGGCGCGGCTTCCGGCGCGTTGGATGCGGGCAGCATGTTGAAACCGGCGCTGGCGCGCGGTGAATTGCAGTGTGTGGGCGCGACGACGTTGGACGAGTATCGCAAGTACGTCGAGAAGGATGCGGCGCTGGAGCGCAGATTCGCGCCGGTCTTTGTGGACGAGCCGAGCGTGGAAGAAACGATCGAGATGCTGCACGGCTTGCGCGATCGATATGAGGCGCACCACAAAGTTCGCATTAGCGATCAGGCGTTAATCGCGGCGGCGAACTTGTCGCACCGCTACGTCACCGATCGGCATCTGCCCGACAAGGCAATTGATCTGATCGACGAGGCAGCGGCCAAGCTGCGTGTGGCCCTGTTCACTCTGCCGGCCGATCTGAAGACGATGAAGACGGAGATCGATCGCTTGACCGCGGAGGAAGAACAAGCCGGTTTGTCGCGCGAGTACGAGCAGGCGGCGATTCTGAAGAGCAAGCGCCTGCAGTTGGAAAGCGACTTCAACGCTGCGCGTGAGCAGTGGCAGCGCGAGAAGAACATCGACGAGGTCGTGGACGAGCGTGACATTGCCGCGGTCGTGGCGCAGTGGACGGGCATTCCTGTGGCGCAGATGATGGAAACCGAGTCCGAGAAACTGTTGCACATGGAAGAACGCCTGCACGAGCGCATCATCGGACAGGACGAAGCGATCGCGGCGTTGAGCGATGCCATTCGCCGTGCCCGATCGGGGTTGAAGGATCCATCGCGCCCGATCGGTTCGTTCATCTTCCTGGGCTCGTCGGGCGTGGGCAAGACAGAGCTGGCCAAGGCATTAGCCTGGTTCCTGTTCGACGACGAAGATGCTTTGGTGCGCGTGGACATGAGCGAGTATCGGGAGCAGCACACGGTGTCGCGCTTGTTTGGCGCGCCGCCGGGTTACGTGGGTTACGACGAAGGTGGTCAGTTGACCGAGGCTGTGCGCCGCCGCCCTTATCAGGCAGTGCTGTTCGACGAGATCGAGAAGGCGCACCCCGATGTCTGGAACGCCATGCTGCAGATTCTGGACGACGGCCGCCTGACCGACGGACAGGGACGCGTGGTCGATTTTCGCAATACGGTGATTATCATGACCAGCAATCTGGGAACGGAGTTTGGCCGCAAGGGCGGCGCGCTGGGCTTTGTGCGGCCCGGCGATTCACCCGCGCTGGTGGCTGATGCCGGCAAGATCGAAGATAAACTCAAGGCGACGTTCCGGCCGGAGTTCCTCAATCGCATTGACGAGATTATCATCTTCGGCACGCTGTCGGTAGAGGACGTGGAAAAGATCGTCGATCTGCAAATGAAGGAGATCCGCGATCGGCTGCGCGAGCACGGCCTGTTCATCGAATTGAGCGAGGACGCGCGCCGGTGGCTGGCCCGCCAGGGCTACGACATCAATTTTGGCGCGCGGCCGCTGCGCCGGGCTTTGCAGCGCTTTGTGGAATCGCCGCTGTCGGTGAAGATGCTGAAAGGCGAGTTTAAGGTGGGCGATACGATTCTGGTGGACGCCACTGATGAGGGTGTGGTGTTTAGCAAGCTGGAAAATGTGAAGGTGGTCGAGGAAATTCAACCGGCCGTGTAGGAGGCGCATCATGGAAAACTATCAATTTACTGTGATTATCGAGCGTCAACCGGACGGTGAGTATCTTGTGACCGTACCCGCTTTGCCAGGCTGTGTGACGGAAGGACGGACTTTGGAAGAAGCGCGGACTATGGCCACAGACGCAATCGGCGCCTATTGTGCCAGCTTGCGGAAACACGATGAACCGATTCCCGTTGAGTCTTTTGATGAACAGTATATTGGGCGCTTGAGTGTTGCCGTAGGAACAGCCTGATGTCGCGTCTGCCGGTTGTGACTTCACGCGAGATGATCAATGCACTGCAACGGGCAAGTTTTGTCATTGATCATCAAACGGGTAGCCACGTCGTGTTACGACGAAGCCGAGACAATACACGCGTGATTGTACCGTTGCACAATCGCGATCTGGGGCGCGGGCTCACGGTAGCGATCATCAGGAGCGCTGGCTTGACGCGCGAAGAGTTTGTCGATTTGCTGAAATAGTTGCCGGCTCGATTGGAAGGCAAAAAGGGCGGCGATCATCAACGCGATGATCGCCGCCTGTGCGTTTGATCACGGCTTAACAGCCGGATCGCTCTCCACCAGAATGCGCGGACTGCCGCCGATGGGGGCGCTACCGGTGCTATCGGGCGCCACACCGCCGATCGTGCCGATGAAGTTCCGATTGGTGGCTAGCGGCAGCGAGATGGCGTAGGTGCCGCTGATCGGAAAGATCACCTGCAGCGATCCATCGGGAAAGAACAACTGCGCCGAGGGAGCCGTGGCCGTCAACACGACGGTGGCGTCGGTGTAGTAGCGTGTCCACATCACGACGATGCGCTCGCCGGTTTCCGGCCGTTTGAAGGCGATGATTTCTTGATGGCCGCTGATCCAATTGGTGGCGGTGATCGTTCTCCGATCGCGCCAGTAGGGTTGCACGTTCGTCAATTGATCGAAGACCAGCGGGTAAGTCTGATAAGACAGCCGCGGCGTGTTGTCGTTGCGCAGCAGGCCGTAAGCATCCACGCCACATTGATTGCCACAGTCGTCGAAGAGTTGGAACCAGACAAACGCCTCGGTTTTGAGCCAGGCCGCATACGCCGCGCTTTGAATCAGATAGGCCGCTTGCTCGTCAGGCGCGGCGCGGTACCAGCGGTTCTGCGGATCGTCGCAGGCCGGGAAGGTTCCCTCGCCGCACACGGGCACACCGGTTTCGGTCAGCCAGAGTTCGACATCCTGCAAGCCGTGGGAATCCAGCTGCGCCCGATCGGGAAACAGGTAACCGAAGGTCTGCCACGCCCAGAAGTAGTTGTGCACGGCGACCTTGTCCATGAAGTAGTGATTTTCTACTGCGGCGGGATCGGTCTTGATCAAACTAAGCAAGGCGCTGAACCAGCTGGACTTCTGCCAGTGCACCATGCCACCCAATACGATCTGCGCCTGCGGATCGGCCGCGCGCGCTGCGAGGTAGCCGACCTTCAGTAGCCGCGCGTAATCGGTGACGGTGCCTGTAAAGAACGTATCCAGATCAGGCTCATTCCAAATCTCCCAGTAGCGTACCCCGCGCGCATCGTTCCAGCCCTGTTGTTGTGCCAGAGTGCCGCCCGGCTTGTAACGATTCACTGCGGCGTTGACGAAATAGGCCCAGCGATTGTCGGGATTGATCGATTTGCCAGGGCCGGGTGTATCGCTGCCATCTTCGAACACGCTGAGATACAAGCCCTGCGGCGGTGACGTGACACTGGAAGGCGCCGAAGGCCGCTGCCAGGCTGATTCGTTTAGTCGAGCACGCAGACCATCGCCCACTTGCGGCGCAGGCGCGAGGCGACTGCCGCCCGTGTCCAGGCCGACCGGCGTAAACATCAGAATGGGCAGCACGGTCAGGCCGTGGTTAAGGTCGGCGCTGATGTTGTTGTCAGCCGCGGCCCAATCGTACACGCGCGGCTGTGTGACCGCCTGAATTTCGATTTCATGCCAATACATGGGCCAACGATTGAGCCGTCCATCGATGGCCAGCGCGCGCTGGTAGCGCGTTTCATTTCCGCCGTATTTGGCCGAGCTGATGAAAGCCAATCCCACCGGCGGTGCGCTGGGCACAGGAAAGATCGAGGCATAGTTTCTGGCGATCAAGGGCAGATAGGTTTGATTCAGCGACTCGGCAACCAGCACGGAGATCGGGATCGTGATCGGCGCACCGATCGTCGTGCTGGGTTCGGCCGTGACGATCAAATAGGCGGTGTAGTTCCCTGTGGTTACAGTCGGATTCACGTCGATCTGTACACTCACGGTTGCTTCGTTCGTGCCGCTCAGCGGCACGACGATCGGCTGTATCTCTGCCGCTGGGCTGATCGCAATCGACCACGTGAGCGTCGTGCCTGCTGTGGCATTGCGGATGAACAGTGCGCGCGTGTGCGTCACAGAGGTGCTGAGTGGTGTTAGGATGGTCAAGGCCGGCGGATCGATTTGCAGTTGCGGGGCATTGTCCGCCGATCGGGTGGGGGCAGCCCCGAGGGCGTTGATCGTCAACAGCAAGACAGCCAGTGTGCCTGCCAGCACGACAATAAGACGCATCATCGGCAATCTCCTATTTCATTTGGCGGATTCAGCTGAACCGGGTTAAGATTCAGCCATCTTGATTCGGTTTCGGGTCAGATACCCAGCGGCTTGCCGCGCATCCGATTCCTTAGTCCTTGTGATACCGCGCGGCTTGCCGCGCGTGTAGTTCATTTTAACCGAGGTGGGTAACATGGGCTTATTCGAGGGGCAGGTGGCGTGGGTGACCGGCGCGGGTCGAGGGATTGGCCGCGCCACAGCATTGGCATTGGCGGGACAAGGCGCGGCCGTGGCGCTGGCGTCTCGCACGCCGAGTGAAATGGAAGAGGTGATGGCCGAGGTCCGCACGCGGGGCGGCATTGCGATTACGTCGCTGCTCGACGTGAGCAACTGGGATATGGTCCATTGGACAGCCCAGCAGATCGAAGCGGCGCTGGGCCCGATCGATATTCTCATCAACAATGCGGGTGTGCTCGATCCGCTGGGCAAACTGTGGGAAACCGATCCGGAACAGGCGGGGCGCTTATTCGACATCAACTTGTCAGGCGCTTACTACTGCATGCGGGCCGTTTTGCCTGGCATGGTGAAGCGCGGGCGCGGCGTGATCGTCAACGTGAGCTCGGGCGCGGCGGCGAGGGTGGCTCCGGGGTGGAGCGTGTATGCGGCTTCCAAAGCCGGACTGGATCAGCTCACACGCAACCTTGCGATTGATCTCAAGGGATTGCCCATTCGCGTCTATTCGATATATCCGGGCCTGGTGGAAACGAGAATGCTGGAGACACTGCGAACGGCCACGCCCGATCAGCTGCCGCCCGATCGCCGGCAGTATTTCGCCGATCAAACGGAAGCAGGCCAGGTGCTGTCGCCTGAGGTTCCGGCACGCACGATGGTCTGGTTGTGTTCGCCGCAGTGCGATCTGGAGAGCGGGGCAGTGATCGACTTGCGGCGCCAGCCGGATTTGCAGACGAAGATCGATCGGGTATTAGGCGATAACGAGTGATGAGTAACGAGCAACGACGGTTTTTGCTCGTTACTCATCGCAAGTTGGAGCGTTTAATCAGCTGTCTCTTCCACCGCGACTTCCACTTCTTCCGGTTCTTCCGGCCGTCGATCGAGCAGCTGCACCGTCTGTGCAATGATGTTGGTGCGGAAATGGGTTTCGCCCTTTTCCTCCCAGCGCTCGGTGTGCAGGCGTCCATCGACATAGACCAGACGGCCCTTCTTGAGGTAGTTCAAGCAAATGTCGGCCAGCTTGCCCCAGGCGTTGACCAGGAACCAGTCGGTGTGTTCCTGCTTTTCGCCGGTGGCCGATTTCCAGGTGCGGTTGACGGCGAGGGTGAAAGTAGCATACTTCTTGCCGTTGGCAGTAAAACGCGCCTCCGGGTCACGGCCCAGATTCCCGATGAGCTGCACACGATTGAGCGACGGCATGTTGACCTCCGAGTATAATGGAATGGCTGTATTTTAGCACCGGGGCGGAGAAAATTGAAATGACCGAGTTGCCCGATAGTCTATTACTGCAGGCGCGCGCACTGATCAATCAGGCGGTGGCTGAAGCGATGGCCCAGGGTAAGCCAGCGATTCAGGCATTGTATTTTGTGACGTATCCCGCCGAAGACGTGACGCCCGAGGTTATCCGCGCGGCGATCGATACGATGCGGCAGGCGACGCCTGCCGGTCGTGCCGAGCTGCACTTCACGCCCAAGCCAGGCCGCTATGTGTGTTGGAATTGCTGCGGCCTGCGTTACGAAGCGATCGACGGCGTGTGCCCCAACTGCGGCCACGAAGGCCTCGTCATTCCGATGGAGATGGTGGTGGCGTTAGAGAGGATCGAGGTCTAACAAACCTCCCGGAAATTCATAACTTCCGGGAGGTTTTACTTCTACACCGGCTTCACCCAAATCGTTCGTGCCGCCTTCAACCCCAGCGCGATCGTTGTGCCGCCCTTCTTGAAGGTCACGACGCCGGTGTACTCGACCACTTCCTGCACAGTGATGCGCGAGCCGGGGATCAGGTTTTGCTTCTGCAGATAATTCAGCAGCCGGGGATCGCGTTCGCCTTCTTCGGTGATGCGCAGAATCTCCACTGTTTGGTTCGCTTGCGTGTTATCAAGCGTGATTGCATCCGGGGGCAGCTTGGTACTCATCATGCCCGGGATGGGATTGCCGTGCGGACAAGCGGTGGGGTGTCCCAACGCCGCCAGCATCTTGTCTTCGATCAACGGCGAGATGGCGTGCTGCAAGCGCTCGGCTTCGCGATGCGCCACGGCCCATTCGATGCCCAGAATGTCCGACATGAAGCGCTCGATGATGCGATGCCGCCGGATCGACGACTCGGCGACTTCGGCCCCATGCTTGGTCAGCGCGATTTCGCCGTCGATCTTCACCAGGCCGTCGCGTGACATGCGTTGGAGGGTCTGCGACACGGTCGGCGGTTTCACCCCCAGCCGATCGGCCAACCGCGCGTTGATGATCTTCTGCCCCTCATCGCGCATGTTGTAGATGGCTTCCAGATAATTCTCGTACGTCTCCGTCAGTTTGTAGTCGATCGTCATGCTCCCCCGCGTGTGGAATCTTCCGAAAAGGCGATAACCCCCGGAAGGCTTTGGCGATTAGGCGTGTGGTCGAAAGCCTAACACGCTGGCAACCGCGTTGACAATTCGTTTTCGGCTTTCTAGAATCCCTTGGCAGGGGTTAGTATAACCTAATTTTGCTCAGGGAGACAAGACTATGTTAGCGGGATTCCTCCTCGCACTGCGCGAGGGTATTGAAGCGGCATTGATCATCAGCATTGTGTTGGGTATGTTGAAGAAGATGAATCGCTACGATCGCGCGCCGGCGGTGTGGCTGGGTGTGACGGGGGCCGCGCTACTCAGCGTCGCCGCGGCGATCATTCTGAGCATCGTTGGCGCAGAGTTTGAAGGCGCGGCTGAGCAGGCCTTTGAAGGTTTCACGATGTTGTTTGCCGCCGCGGTGTTGACGTGGATGATTTTCTGGATGCAGAAGCAGGGCCGCCAGATTCAGAAGGGACTGGAAGCGGATGTGCGTGAAGCATTGTCGGGCGGGCAGACGGTGGCGTTGTTTTCGGTAGCGTTTTTTGCCGTGCTGCGTGAAGGCGTCGAGCTGGCGCTGTTCCTGACGGCGGTAAATTTCACGGCACCGGCGGTGGGCGGTGAAGCGCCCATTCTTGGCTGGCTGGGCGGCGTGCTGGGTTTGATCGCTGCGGTCATTATTGGGTGGCTGCTCTACGAATCCGCGATCAAGCTGAACTTGCGGCGCTTCTTCCAATTCACCAGCATCGTATTGATCCTCTTTGCGGCCGGGCTGGTGGGCCACGCAGTGCATGAATTCAACGAACTGGGTTGGATTCCTGCGGTGGTGGAGCACGTGTATGACATCAATTCGATCGTGCCGGAGACCACGACAACAGGCCAATTTCTGAAAGCGCTGTTTGGCTACAACGGCAATCCATCTCTGACAGAGATGCTAGCCTACCTCGGCTACTTCGTGGTGGTATTGGGGCTAGTGTGGTACTTCAATCGTAAAGCGACGGTGGAAACGAAGGCGCAAGCATAGAGCTGTTCACGCAGTTCGATGTGATACAATAAATGTGGCGAGGGCAACCTTGCCACATTTTTTGTTTGCTGAGGGAAAGCCATGGAGATTTTTGAAGCGATTCACACCCGTCAATCGATCGGGCAGGTGAAGCCTGATGCGGTGCCGCGTGAATTGATCGAGAAAATCCTCACGGCGGCCGTGCAGGCGCCCAATCACTACCAGGTGCGACCGTGGCGCTTCGCCGTGATGACTGGCGCGGGCCGCGAGAAATTGGGCGAAGTGATGGCGCAGTCCACTAAGGCGGCCCATCCTGAAGCGACCGAAGAAGAGCTGCAAAAAGATCGCGTCAAGCCGCTGCGCGCGCCCGTGGTGATCGCTGTTGCGGCCGATAAGCCCGGGTTGACCAAAGCAAAGGAGATCGAAAACGTCTGTGCGACTGCGGCCGCCGTACAGAACTTGTTGCTCGCTGTACATGCGCTGGGCCTGGCCGCGATGTGGCGCACTGGTCCCTCGGCTACTGATCCGGCCATCAAGCACTTCTTCGGCTGGGAACCCGATCAACATCTGATCGGCTTTGTGTACCTCGGTTATCCGCAACATGAACTCACACCGCCGGCGCGGCCCTCGTTTGAAGATCGCACGGCGTGGATGGAATGACCCTCACCCCGGCCCTCTCCCAGTGAGGGAGAGGGGGCAGGATGAAAACATGGATTCACGTTTCAGTGTTTTGCGTTCGTTGAAGATCGGCTCATTCAACTTCGGCTCGGCGCTGGTGGATATTCTCACCGCGTCGGTGTGGAATCGCGTCATGATCACCGATCTGGGCGCGGGCGCGACGCCGGTTGCGATCTTGCTGGCGCTGCGTTACTTGTTGGCGCCGCTTTCTATCTGGGCGGGATTCCGATCGGACACCAAGCCGATCGGGGGACTGCGCCGCACGCCCTATATTTGGATGGGTCGCGCCTTAATGCTGCTAGCGGTGATCCTGCTGCCGATCAGTCTGGCGCAACTCTCGGTGGATCTCAGCAACCCGATCGGGTGGTTGTTGGCCCTGCTGATTTTTATCGCTTATGGCGCGGGCACGGCGATCTCGGGCGGGCCGTATTTGGCGTTGATCCACGATCGGACGCCGGCGGCCAAGCGCGGCCTGGCGATCAGCATCGCGCAGACGCTGCTGCTGCTGGGCTTTGCCATCTCGCCGATTGTATTTGGCCGCTTGCTGCCGACGTATTCGCCGGAGCAATTTCAATCGCTGGCGATCTTGACCGGCATTGCTGCGGCCCTATTCTGGTTCTTTTCCATCTTTCGCGAAGACCGCAAGGTGACGGCGACCGAAGTTGATCAACGCGCTGAGCAGCCGCGGCTGGGCGTGATGTTGAAGCGCATGTGGGCTGATCGGCGCGCGCGGCGCTTTGCGATCTTTTTGTCGCTGGGGGCGATAGCCTCGTTCGCGCAGGACGCGGTGCTGGAACCGTTCGGCGGCGATGTATTTGGGATGAATGTAGAACAGACCACGCGCTTCACCGCCTACTTTGGCACAGGCGTGCTGGTGCTCATGATCATCACGGCCATCGTGACGCGCAAGCGGCGGCCTGAGCAGCAAACGCGCCCTGCCGTGATTGGGCTGAGCGTGATGATCATCGGGCTGGCGCTGCTGGCCGTGGCCGGGCTGGCCTACATCCGCTGGTTGATTATTCCGGCATTGCTGGTGTTTGGCGGGGGCTTCGGCGTGTATACCATCGGCGGGGTGAGTCTGTTGATGGCGATGACGACCGAGAAGGAAGCAGGCGCGTATCTGGGCCTGTGGACGATGATCCAACTCATGTCGCGCGGTGTGGGCATTGGGTTGGGCGGCGTGGTGCGCGATGTGATGCTGGCATTGACCGGCGCAGAGGCGTTGGCCTACGCCAGCGTGTTCATCCTGGAAGCGATCGGACTGGCGGTGTGCATCGTTCTGGTGCTGCGGCTGGACGTGGTGGGCTTCGCGCGTCAGCAGCAGGGCGGCGAGTTTGCTGCCTCGTTCGCGCTGGCGGACTAGCGGCAGGCAACGCTCCAGGGGCGCTAGACGGCAACCGGTAACGAGTGACGGGAAATGCGGCAATGTCGCGCATTACTCGTTACTCGTTGTGCTTTTCCATGACAACCGTAACCCATGATCGGGACGGTTGTCACTCCCCGCAGGTGTCCCCTTGGCGTATCCTTGTTGCAAGTCAGTTGCAATAAGGATCGCGTATGACTCAGTTTGTCGATCAAGCCAGACAAGCCATAACCGCCGAGGGCGGGCGCATGACGGAACAGCGCCAGATTATCCTCGACGTGATTGACCGTTCCCGCGAGCATCTCACCGCCGACGACATCACCACGCGAGCGCAGCGGCTTGATCGGAGCATCAACCCTTCTACAGTTTACCGCACGCTGACGCTGCTTAAAGACCGCGGCCTGATCAAGTCGCGGTATTACGATCAAGACTCGCACCGCGAAGTCTTCGAGCCGACGCCCAACACCGAGCACTATCACTTCACCTGTACGCGCTGCGGCAAGGTGCTGGAATTTGAATCAGAGCACGTGCCGGCGCTGCGCGCGCAGCTGCAAAGCGAGTTTGGCGTGGAAGTGCGAACGGCCTGCTTGTGCCTGACGGGGTTGTGTAGGAAGTGCAGGGGAAGCAAGTAGGCAAGGAAACATAGACAAGTAGACAAGGAAACACGCTATGTGCGCAATTGGATTGGATGAACTTCCTGCCGGCGGGGAAGCCGAGATCGAATCATTGAGCGGTATCGGCTCGATCGTGGGCCGGTTGGCCGCGTTAGGCTTCGTGCCCGGTTCGCGCGTGTCGATGGTGCAGAATCGCGGGCGCGGGCCCATCATCGTGAGCGTGATTCATACGCGCGTGGCACTGGGCCGCAGCGAAGCCGGCAGCATCCGCGCGCGGAGGATCGATTGATGGGCGGATCATGCTGCGAAACGGACGGTGCCACTGCGCTTGATCAAGTCCGCGTGGTGGATCGGTCTGTCACGCGGATTCATGTTGCACTGGCCGGACAACCAAACGTCGGCAAGTCCACCGTTTTCAATTTGCTCACGGGACTTAATCAACACGTAGGAAACTGGCCGGGCAAAACGGTCGAGCAGAAGATCGGCACGACGACCCACGACGATGTGACCCTCGACGTCGTCGACTTGCCCGGCACTTACAGCCTCACAGCGAATTCTCCGGAAGAACTCATCGCCCGCGAATACATTCTGACGCAGCGCCCTGATGTGATCGTCGCCATCGTCGATGCGGCTATCCTGGAGCGCAGCCTGTATCTCGTCGCTGAACTTGTGCAGTTGGGGGTGCCGCTGGTGGTGGGTCTCAACATGCTTGATGTGGCGACGCAGCATGGCATGCGGATCGATGCGTCGAAACTGAGCGAGACGATCGGCGTGCCGGTGATCTGCCTGGTCGCGGCGAAGAAGGTCGGGATCAATCCGCTGATGGAGGCAACGCTTCAAGCCGCGCGAGCTGCAGCCATCCCGATCGATCTGCCCGCCCTGCCAGAACAAACGGAAGCAGCCCGCGCGGAAATCGAGCGCTTGATTGCGCCTGAATTGCCGGAAGCGTATTTCTTGCACTGGGCGGCGTTGAAGCTGCTGGAGCATGATGCAGCGTTGATCGATCAGCTGCGGGGTCTGCTTAATCCGATCGAATGGGCGCAGCTTGATCGGGTCTGGCAAGCCAACGCCGATGCGCCGATCGTCATTGCGGGCGAGCGCTATGCGTGGATCGCGGGCGCGGTGAAAGCCGCGGTCATCCGCCAGCCTGCCGTCTCGGCCACGTTCACGGCGCGCATCGATCAGGTGGCGACCGATCCGCTATGGGGCCTAGGCGTGTTAGCCGGTATTCTGGGACTGCTTTTCCTGACGACGTACATGATCGGCGCGCCGATTCAACAATGGCTGGATGTGACCATCGTCGGCGGATTGTCGCAAGCGGCCAGTCTGTTGCTGGCCAATGCTCCCGCGTGGCTCCAAAGCTTCGTGATCGACGGTGTGCTGGGCGGGGTGGGCACGGTGTTGACCTTTGCGCCGATCTTGATCATCTTCTTTGCCGGGTTGGCGATGTTGGAGGACGTGGGCTACATGGCGCGCGCGGCGTACATGATGGATGGCTTCATGCGCTTGATGGGCCTGCACGGCAAGTCGTTTCTGCCGTTGTTTCTGGGCTTTGGCTGCAATGTGCCCTCGGTGGCCGGCACGCGCGTGATCGAAGCGCCGAAAGCGCGGCTGCTGACGATCGTGATCATGCCGCTGGTGCCGTGCACGGCGCGCCTGGCCGTGGTGGCGTTCATGACGCCGGCGTTCTTTGGGCTAGGCGCACCGCTGGTGGCGCTGGGTCTGGTGCTGTTAAGCCTGATTGTCCTGGGAATCGTGGGGGCGGTGTTGAACCGCACGATCTTGAAGAGCGAGCAGAGCGCGTTCATCATGGAATTGCCGCTGTATCATCGCCCGAACGCGCGCACGATCGGCTTGCTGGTGGGGCAGCGGACGATCGGATTTGTGAAGCACGCCGGGTCGTTGATCTTGATCATGTCGCTGATGGTGTGGGCGTTGGCGAATATCCCGACAGGCAATATCGAGACGTCGATTTTGGGATCGATCGGGAAGGCGCTGGAGCCGATCGGGGCGCAGCTGGGCCTGTCGTGGCAGCTGCTCGTCGCGCTGCTGGCGTCGTTCATTGCGAAAGAGAATGCCATCGCGACGCTGGGGATTTTGTACGGTACGGGCGAAGACACGGCGAATCTGGCGACGACGCTGAGCACGGCGATGGTGCCGGCGGCAGCGCTGAGTTTCCTGGTGGTGCAGATGTTGTTCATTCCGTGCGCAGCCACGGTGGGCGCTATTCGACACGAAACGCGCTCGTGGAAGTGGACGCTGTTTACGATCGGGCTGCTGGCAGGGGTGTCGTTTGGTGCAGGGCTGTTGGTCTATCAAGTGGTGAGTCGCATCGCGGCATAATCTAAGGAGGAGACATGTTCAACAGGCTGCTGACAATCTTGAAGCGGGGCGGCACGGTAACAGTCGATCAGATGGCGCGCGAGCTGGAGACATCGCCGGAAGTGGTGAACGGGATGATCGATCACATGACACGCCAGGGCTGGCTGCGTTCGATGTCGGCGAGCTGTGATTCGACCTGCGGTGAATGCCTGTTTGCGCGCGATTGTACGCGGGTGGAAACGGGCAGGGTTTGGCAGCCGGTATCACTCGATGTGAACCTGAACAAGCGGCTGGGAGCGGATTGACCGATCGGGTGATCCTCGTTACAATCGCGGCATCTCACTTGAGGGGATTGACACGATGACATTGCCGCATGGTTTGTATTTTGAGGACTTTGAGCCAGGATACAAGGTGACTACCAACGGTCGCACCATCACCGAGGCCGACATCATGTTGTTCGCGGGCGTGAGTGGCGACTGGAATCCCATGCATACCGACGCCGAGTATGCCCGGAAAGAAATGTTTGGCGAGCGGGTAGCACATGGCTTGTTGGGCCTGTCGATTGCTTCGGGCCTGGCGATGCAAACTGGATTTCTTAATCATACGGTTGAGGCGTTCACCGGCCTCGACTGGAAGTTCCGCGCTCCGATCAAGTTCGGCGATACGATCGTCGTGGAAGCGGAGGTGAAGGAGAAGAAGTTGGCGCCGGGCGGGGCTTCCGGTTTTGTGGAATTCAATGTGGTGGTCAGGAATCAACGCGGGGAGCGTGTGCAGCGCGGGACGTGGATGATCGTGGTGAAGTGCAGGCCGAAGGAATGAGGCAAGAAGCAAGATGCAGGATAGCCGCTGACGCGAGGCGTGGCGGCTTTTCTGATCCACGCATCTCACGAATCTTACGAAGTTTTTGTGTCATTGCATGAAGTAGTTTTATCAGGAGCGGGCTGTGCCTACGCAAGTGCTGAATGGGTTGTATCAAATTGTGGTTCCCACGCCGTTTAAGGTGGGGCCAGTGAATTGTTACGTGACAACGACTGCGCCGATCACGTTGATTGATACAGGGACGAAGTGGGACGAGTCGCGTCGCGCGGTGCAGACCGAGCTGGCCGAGTTGGGTTTGAAGACCGAGGATGTGCAGCGGATCCTCATCACCCACGCGCACGCGGATCACTACGGGCTGGCAGCGGAGATCGTGCGCGCTTCCGGCGCGGAGGTGTGGACCCACCGGCATAATCAGGCGATGCTGGAGGCCTACGAGACGATCCGCGCACAGCGCGATGCGTTTTACATGCAGCTCATGACGGAGGCGGGGGTGCCGTTGGAGCAGCGGCAGCGCGTGGCCGACAGCCGCCGGGGCGGCAATCGTTATGCGGAGGGGGTGCAGATCGATCGGACGTTGGAAGAGAGCGACGAGATCGAGTTGGCCGATCGGGCGTGGCGAGTCTATCACACGCCGGGGCATGCCGGAGGGTTGATCTGCCTGTTCGATCCACAAGCGCGCGTGCTGCTGTCCAACGATCATCTGCTGCGCGACATCAGCAGTAATCCGGTGGTGGAGCCTGATCCCGAGGGCGGGCCGCGTCCCCATCGGTTGGTGCAATATATCCAGCACATGCAGCGGATGGCAAGCCTGGAACCGATCGTGGCCTGGACGGGGCACGGGCATGAGATCCACGATGTGCACAAGACGGTGCGGCAGCGTCTTCATTTTCACGAACGGCGCGCGCAGCGAATCTTGGATCTGATCGGGGCGGAAGAGCGATCGGCCTATCAGATTGCCGAGCCGTTATTTGGGCGACTGGATGGTATCGATGCATTTCTGGCGCTGTCGGAAACGATCGGGCATCTGGATTGGCTGGAGGAGCAGGGACGCATCGAGGCGGTACAGCACGACGGGGAGATCCACTGGTGGAAATCTTCTGGACACGGATGACACGGATTGAGGGGATCGATCCGGATGATCAGTGAACAAAGAGCACTCGAAACAGCGTCGAGGGCTCTTTCATGTTGACTGGCCCACTTGTTTCCTGATCAACACTGAAACGGCGGGAAGAGGAACGGGAATACCGAACTGAACGATCGGCAGTCGATAAACGACCAGGCCACGAAGCCGATCATGCATACTACCAAGATTAAAGCCAGACAGCCCACACCCATCAAGATGGTGCGGCGGTTGTCGGCTTTAGCAGGTGCGGCGTATTCGGGTAGCGATGCTGCATATTGTGGCGGCGGCGCATACTGCGGCGGCGGAGTGTAAGCCTGCTGGCGCACGGCAGGCGGCGCTTGAACGGGCTGCTGAGCTTTGGGCGACGTGAAAGCCGGCTGCGTGGGCGGCGCGTAGTGGGCCGCATCGCTGACGACAGTGGCCTCTTCGCTGACCGTCAACGGGGCTTGCACGGCCAGCACAATGGTGTCTGCCAGCCCGATCATATCGCCGTTGGACAGCAGCACGGGCGCAGTGACCCGTTTGCCGTTGACGTAGGTGCCGTTGGTGCTGCCGATGTCTTCGATGAGATACGACGTGCCCTGGCGCGTCAACTGCGCGTGGCGGCGTGACACCTGCGGATCTTCGATGACGATCTCGTTGCCGGCTTCACGCCCGATGATGTAGCTGTCCTGGTCGAGCTCGAAGACGAGGTTGGGGCGGGGTCCTTGCCGTACGTTGAGTGTGAACGACATCTCGCTCTCCGTGTGTGAGGATCACGCGAGAGTATAGGCGGAATTCAGGTCAAAGTCAAACTCTCTACATTGGGCTGGACCGGCGCACAGCGACGAAGAATCCCGCGTCTTGTGCGCCGGGAGCGAGAGACGCGAATTCGTGATTGCCTGTCAGAAATCACTTGCGCTATAATTGTGACGGTCAATACGCGATTTCAAACCAAACTCTAAGGAGGAAGCCATGGGTACTGCCGGTCAGCAGAATATTGCCGCCAAGCAAGGCGCTGAAGATGCAGGCAAGTATTTTCGTTACATGTCCGAGTTTGTCGGCTTCACTGCCGAAGATGCCGATACGATCCGCCAGACCAAGCCCGTCATCGAGAAGCATCTTCCTTATATCGTCTCCAAGTTTTACACCCATCTCCTCCGCTACCCGCCAACGCGACAATGGTTTCTGAAGAGCGACGGTACGATCGATCAAGAGTACCTGGAACTGCGCATGCGGCATCTGACCAATTTCTGGATGCGCACGGCCTCAGGCGTGTTCGACGACGAATACGCGCGCTACGTCGATTACGTGGGCCGCGCTCATACGTCACACGGAGCCGATCCGCACATTTACATCGCCGAGCGCTATGTGATCGGGCAGGTGGGGTTTATCCAGCATGCCGTCAGTGACGTAATCATCCGGGAACTGCATCCGGTCGATCCCGATCTGGCTTTCCGCGCCGAGGAAGCGTGGGACAACTTGATGATGGTGCTGCTCGAAATGCTGTCGCGCGCCTATTACACCGAGCGCACGGTCGAGACGTATGAAGCGCTGCTGCCGGTGAATCAGGCCGAAGTCGAGAAGCTGGCGAAAGCGGCCTTTGAGATCGAGATGGGAAAAGAAAAGCCTGTCACGTTGAAGAAAGTCAGCGTTTCCCGGGCGGCCGACATTCCCGACGGGGAGCGCAGGATCGTGACGGTCGATCACTTGTCGATTGGCGTGTTTCATCATCATGGGAAATGGTACGCGCTGCGCAACAGCTGCATGCATCGCGGCGGGCCGGTATGCACCGGTTCGCTGGTGGGCGATACATTGACTTGCCCGTGGCATGGTTTTGAGTACAATGTGACGAGCGGCCAACTGCTGGTCGATCCCGCCGCGTTTCTCGATACGTACGCAGTATTTATTGAAGAGGGCAGTGTGGTGTTGCAGGTGCCCGAGGTCAACGCCACAACCCCATCCCGATCGGAGGTCAAACCCATGCAAGACAACGAATTCAAAACCAGTGAAGTCCCGCCCGGATCGGCCTTGTTGGTGGGCAATGTAGCCGTGTTTAACGTCGATGGAAATCTCTACGCCACACAAGATGAATGCACGCACCGGCAAGGCCCACTGAGCGAGGGCGAGCTCGACGGATCAACAGTGACTTGCCCGTATCACGGTGCTCAGTTCGATGTGTGCACAGGCGCAGTACTGCGCGGCCCTGCCAAGGAGCCGCTCAAGACTTATCGCGTAGTGGTGGAGGGCGAAATCGGGCGAGTAGAGGCCGGTTAGTCGCAGCGCAGCAGATAGGACACAACGAGTGAGGCACGCGAGCACTTCCGGCCTCACTCGTTTTTCGCCAGCAGTTTGGCCTCGGCCAACCTCATGGTCGCTTGCCGGCGCGCCCAAAAACTGTCCGAGGTGAAAACGATCAGCGCCAGCCACACCAGCCCGAAGCCGACGAACTGCGTCGGCGTGAACGCTTCGCCGAAGATCAACACGCCAATCAGAAATTGCAGCGTGGGCGCAATGTATTGCAAGATGCCGATCAGCGACAGAGGAATGAGCCGCACTGCCGAAGCAAACATCAACAGCGGAACGACGGTCACGACGCCCGCGCCGACGATTAGCAAGGTTGAGACGCCGTCGGTGTGCAGAAAAGCGCCCTGGCCGCGCACCTCCGCAAAGATCAAATAAAGCAGCATCGGCACAAAGAGGGTGGCCGTTTCCAGCGTCAAACCGTGGAGCGCGCCCAGCGGCGCCATCTTTTTGACCAGACCATATAGCCCGAACGAAAACGCCAGCGTCAATGCAATCCACGGCGGCGAGGCGTAGACCAGAGTGAGATACGTTACTCCGGCGGCAGCCAACCCCACGGCAATCCACTGCATCCTGCGCAACCGTTCGTGCAAAATAAACACGCCCAGCAGCACGCTCAACAGTGGATTGATGAAGTAGCCCAGGCTGGTTTCGACGATGTAACCGGCATTGACCGCCCAAACGTAAGTGCCCCAGTTGATGCTCAGCAGCAATCCGGCGACGAAGTAAATGCGGACGGTGCGCCAGTGGAACGCCTCCGATCGAAACGCGCGCCATTGCCGCAACACCGCAAGCACGATAGCCAGCAGCAAGAACGACCACACAATGCGATGTGCCAGCAGTTGCAGCGCGGGCACTCCATGCAGCCACTTCCAATAAATGGGGAATAAGCCCCATGCCGTGTAAGCCCCAATCGCAAGCCACACACCTTTTTTCATCTACGCGTCCCTGCTCTTTCTTGCGCCAAATTGCGCGCAAGTATAGGCGCGATTGGGTGGATGGTCAATCGTGATGACGATCGAGACGCCGGATTTATGGCGGCCAACGAAAACCCGATCGAGCCACACGCCCGATCGGGTTGTGCATCATTCGTCAGGATTTAGGCATCCAAAGCGTTTCCCGGTCAACGCGAGAAACACTGCTTCCAGCTTCGGTTCCAGAATCACCGGCGCTGCGAGGTCGCCCAGCATGTCTCGCAGCGCGCGCGGCGTATCGAGCGCGACGATGCGGCCCTGATCGATAAGGGCGACGCGCTGGCACAAGCGCTCGGCTTCTGCGCTGTCGTCCGTTGCATACACCACGGTCAGGCCGCGCCGATTGAGTTCGGCCACGGTATTCAGGATGAAGCTGCGGCTCTGTGGATCGACGTTCACCGTCGGCTCGTCGAGTAAGAGAATCTCCGGTTGATGCAGCAGCGCGGCGGCGAGGCTGATGCGACGCTGTGCGCCGCTCGCAAGTTTGTCCACGCGATCATGGCAGCAAGCGTCAAGGCCGACCAGCATCAATACTTCTTCGACGCGCTGCTTGAGCTGCTTACCGTTGACTCCGTGCAGGCAACCATAGACCAGCAGATTGGCTTGGATCGACAGCCTGGGGTATCGCACCGATTTCTGCGAGACGAATCTGACGCGGCGCTTGATGTCGTTGGGCTGGCGGAATAGATCGAACCCGGCGATGGTGGCGCAACCGCCGCTAGGTTTTAGCAGGCACGACAGCATGGAGATGATGGTCGTCTTGCCCGCGCCATTAGGCCCCAGAAACCCGAAGATCTCGCCGCGCCGAACGGCAAAACTCATGCCGCGCACGGCGGGCTGATCGCTGCCGGCGTAGTGCTTGACGAGGTGGTCGGCTTCCACGATGTTGGTCACGATGATTCTCTTTGCAGGTTTCTGAGTTCCTAAAGATCTCGGAAACTTTAGGCATCCTACTTGCAAAAATCGATCGGGCTGTGGCGCACAACCGGGCGATTGGCAATCACGGCTTGAGCAGGCTGCGCGTGATCATCGAGTCCTGTGCTACAGGGCCGGGAGCGCTGGTTTGAGCACCATCAACCCTACCGCGATCATAGGTGTTGCCAATGCGACCAGTCCCCATAATTCCCACTCGCGCGACCAGACATGATAGCGAGCTTGATCGAACTGTCCGCTTTCGGTGCCCGCATGCGCCAGAGCGGCTAGCTTTACCTGTAGAGGTGCAACACGAAAAGTGAAGGCTAG
>Ga0209254_10000222_pt1 | contig 41604 bp, 46 predicted proteins | sample FrelakmetDIP11DI_FD_187148 | JGI IMG/M metagenome (GOLD analysis project Ga0209254, IMG submission 187148) | Freshwater lake sediment microbial communities from the University of Notre Dame, USA, for methane emissions studies - DIP11 DI (SPAdes)... | ecosystem: Environmental > Aquatic >... | reverse complement strand
TGGCTACAGCTCCGGCAGCCCCGCGCGCGGCGCGCGGCGCTTCGCCGCCTCGATGAGCACACGCCGCTCCTCGACCGAGAGGTCCGCGGCGGCGCGCTTGAAGGCCTGCTGCAGGGCGTGCTGCATGGATGCGGTGCGCGTCTGCACCTCGCGGAAATGCCGGTCGAGTGCGGCGCCGTCGGGCTGCGGACGCAGCAACTCCTCGGCGGCGGCGGCGCGCGCCTGCTGCACCGCCTGAAGGTCGCGGCGCACGTCCGGCATCGCCCGGCGCAGCTCGCGGCGCACCGCTTCGCGCTTGGCGTCCGGAAGCGGCGCGAGCGCGGCCTCGAGGTTGCGCTTCGCCTGCACGCCCTGCGCCGCCTGGCCGCCGATGCGGCCCGCGACCACACCCGCGAGAAAGAGGTTGAGCGCGACCGAGACCGCGAGCGCGACCGCGATCCAGTTGCGCCGCCCGGCGAGCGCGCTCACAGCCCGATGCCCGGCGCGGCGGCCGGACCGACGATGAACAGCGTCACGAGGTCCGCGCCGGGATCCGCCGGCGCCTGCATGAAGCCGACCGCGAAGCCGAACACCGCGCTCGCCGCGAATGCGGCCGCCGACCAGGCGGCCACGCGGCGCCGGCGCGGCTGCTCGTCGAGGACCGCCTCGGCGATGCGACCGGCGAGCGCGGGTGCGGCCGGCTCGGGTACCCACGCATCGAGGAAACCGTCGGTGCGCGCCGCCGCAGCGAGAATGGCCGCGCCTTCCGCGGTTACCGCGCAGCGCGCGTGCAGCGCGCGGTCGGCCTCCGGCCAGCGCCGCGCATCCGCGCCGTACGCGTCCGCGCATGCCCTGAAGCGTTCCATGTCGTTCGTCATGACCTTTCCTTTCGTCCCCGTTCAGTGCAGCTCGCGCTGCATCGATTTCTTCAGCGCCGCGCGGCCGCGCGACAGCAGCGATTCCAGCGCCCCCTCGCTCACCCCGAGCGTGGCGGCCGCGTCCGCCTGCGAGAGCTCCTGGTAGTAGCACAGCACGATCGCGGCGCGCTGCCGCGCCGGCAGCCCGGCAATGGCGGCGCGCACGCGGTCGGCGCGCTGCGCGGCGGCGAACGTCGCTTCGCCGTCCGGCCGGCCGTCGGGCAGTTCCTCGTCCACTTCCTCGGTCGGCATCGCGTTGGCGCGGAAGTGGTCCATACAGAGGTTGTAGAGCACGCGGTAGAACCAGGTGCGGAAGCGCGCGGCGGGTTCCCATGCCGCCGCGCCCTGCCACACGCGCAGGAACGCCGTCTGCACCAGGTCCTCGGCATCGGCTCGTCCGCCGAGCATGCGCTCGACAAAGCCCACGCCCCAGCCGGCATGGCGGTCCACGAGGCGGCGGAACGCGCCGGTATCCCCGCGCGCCACCGCCGCCATGATCTCGTGATCCTCCTCTGAGCCGTCCGCCATCCGTCGCGGGTCAGTTCGCGCGGTCGGGCGTCACGTCGACGGTGCGGGTGTTCCCGCCGTACCCGGTCACCGACTTGCTCAAGGTGCCCGTTTCGGGATTCCACGCATTGCTCGACGAGCGCGTGTAGGTCTTGCCGTCCGGCGCGGTCACAGTGGTGTCGAAGCCCTTGTTGGCGGCGTTGTACGTGTTCGCGCTCGTCGTCGTCGCGCCGTTCGGGCCGACCCAGGTGGACGATGCGCTTTTCGCGTCGCGATCATAGACCGTCGTGCCCTGCGCCTGCCTGCCGTTCGCGCCCGTGACGGTGCGGTCGTAGGTGCGGGTGTCGCGGTCGTACGTGCCGGTCGCGGTGCGCGTGCGGCCGTCGGCACCGGTCACCGAGCGGTTTACCGCCCCGGTGCTGCGGTCGTAGGTGCCTGCGGACGTGCGCGAGTACGTGCGGCCCTCCTGGGTGGTGATCGAGCCCTGGCGGCCGAAGGCGCCCGGCGAGCGGTCTGCGCTGCGCTGGTAGGTGCCGGTCTTGCCGCCGCCGGTGGCATAGCTGCCCGAGCGGGCGCGCTCGCGCGCTTCCGCGTCCGGCGTGGCGAGTGCGACGGCCACCAGGCCGGCCAGGAGGGAGAGCGTGAGGGAGGCTTTCATGACGTGTCCTTTAGAAGGGAGGGTCGATTACTGGGGCCGCGCGGCGCGGCGCTCCTGCATGCGCTGGCGCACCTGCGCCTGCTGCTCGGGCGAGAGGGTCTCGTAGCGCTCGCGCATGCGCTGCTTCGCCGCGGCCTGCTCGTCGGGCGACATCGACTGCCAGTGGTCGCGGGCCTGGGCGCGCGCCGCTTCACGCTGCTCGGGCGAAAGCTGCTGCCACTGCTCGCGGGTCATCCGTTCCTGCGCAGCCACGGCGCCCGCGCCCGCCAGGGCGGTCATCGCGAGCAGGGCTGTAACGATTCGTTTCATCTTCGGGCTCCTGTGGGTGTTACGGTCGGTTGTGTCGTCCTGCGCCCCTTTAACGCGGCCGGGCGGCGGCTTCCTTCGGTGTGTGCGGCCGCTTTCCGCAAGCGGTGTGGCATGCGTCACACCGGCGCCGCAATCCGCGCTGCGCGGCGAAGGATTTCGCGGGCTTCATGCGTTGAAAGGTCAACGTCGATACAAGGAACGACCGTGAACCGTGATGCCGTCATTGCCGTCAACCGCTTCGGCCTGGGCGCCGCCCCGGGCGAGCTCGCCGCCGTCACGCGCGACCCGCGCAGCTGGCTGCTGGCCCAGGTGCGCGGGCCGGCTCCCGATTACCCGCAGCTCGCCAGCCTCGCCGGGTCCGACGAGCTGCTCAAGGAGTTCCCGCGCTGGCTGATGAAGGTGCGCGCGGAGCGACGCGGCGAGATGACTCCACCGATGCGCGGCGAGGTGACTCCGCCGATGCGCGGCGAGGCGCAGGCCCCGATGCAGGAGCGTCCGCAGCAGGGCGTCGAGCATAGTTTCGGCAAGCACTTCTTTCCCATCGCCGCGAAGGAGATCGGCGCGCGTTTCGGCGTCGCCGCGACGACGCCTGCCCCGTTCCACGAGCGTCTCACCTGGTTCTGGTCGAACCACTTCGCGGTGTCGGCGGACAAGCCGACGGTATTCGCGGTGGCCGGCGCGTTCGAGCGCGAGGCGATCCGGCCGAACGTCAACGGCCGCTTCGTCGACCTGCTGCTCGCGGCGACGAAGCATCCGGCCATGATCCTGTACCTGGACAACAACCTCTCGGTCCGGCCCGGTTTCCAGCCGCCGCAGGCGGCCGAGCGCGCCAACCTGCCGCGCGCGACCGGGCTCAACGAGAACCTCGCGCGCGAGATCCTCGAGCTGCACACGCTGGGTGTGAACGGCGGCTACACGCAGGCCGACGTGACCACCTTCGCGCGCGCCCTCACCGGCTGGACGGTCGGCGGCATGTCGGACACCGGCTTTCGCTTCGCGCCGCGCCGGCACGAGGCGGGCCCCAAGACGATTCTCGGCCGCACCTACGCGCAGGAGGGCATGGCGCAGGGCGAGTTGATCCTGCGCGATCTCGCGGCGCATCCGGCGACGGCGCGGCACGTCGCGACCAAGCTCGTGCGCCACTTCATCGCCGACGATCCGCCGCCCGCCGCGGTCGAGCGCGTCGCGCGTGCGTTCACGGACTCCGGCGGCGAGCTGCAGGTGGTGTACGCGGCGCTGGTGGGCTCGCCGGAGGCGTGGGCGCAGCCGCTTCCCAAGCTCAAGCAGCCGATCGAGTTCATCGCCTCCGCATTGCGTGCGGTGCCGCCGGCGCGCGAGGCGAAGCCCGAGGCGCTGTTCCTCGCGCTGCGGGAGATGGGCCAGCGGCCGTTCTTCCCGCCTTCACCGCAGGGCTGGCCGGACACGGCGGCCGCCTGGGCGAACGCGGACGGCCTCTGGAAGCGCATCGAATGGTCGACTGCGCTCGCCGAGCGCGTCGGCACGCGCGTCGACCCGCTCGCGATCGCCGAATCGACCTACGGCCCGGCGCTCTCGGAGGCGACCCGCCTCGCCATCATGCGCGCCGAAAGCAAGCAGCAAGGTCTCGCCCTCGCACTGGCGAGCCCCGAATTCCAGCGGAGATAGCCATGATCACGCGACGCGATGCGTTGAAGACCTTCGGTGTCCTCCCCACCCTCGCTGCCTTTCCCGGCCTCGCGCTGGCGCAGGGTGCGCCGGGCGAGCGGCGGCTGGTGTTCGTGTTCCTGCGCGGCGGGCTCGACGGCCTGTCCGCGGTGCCGGCGTACGGCGATCCGGACTTCGCGCGCCGTCGCGGCGAGCTCGCGGTGCCGGCGCCGGGCGAGCCGAACGGTGCACTGAAGCTCGATGCCACCTTCGGCCTGCATCCCCTGCTGCCCGAGATGCACAAGCTCTACGCTGCGGGCGAGCTAGCCGTGCTGCATGCGGTCGCCTCGCCGTATCGCGACCGCTCGCACTTCGATGCGCAGAACGTGCTCGAGAACGGCACCGCCAAGCCGTATGGCCGCGACAGCGGCTGGCTCAACGTTGCACTGGCGGAATCCGCGCAGCGCGGCGGCGGCGTAGCGCTCGGGGCGAGCGTGCCGCTGGTGCTGCGCGGCGCCGCGCCGGTCACGTCGTGGTCGCCTTCGGTCATGCCGTCGCCCGATCCCGATTTGCTCGACCGCCTCGGCCGCCTCTATCGAGACGATCCGCTGCTAGCCAAGCCGTTCACCGCCGCGGTGGAGACGCAGGCGCTCATGGAAGGCCAGGCCATGCGCGACGGCGGCGCAGGCGGACGCGGCGCGCCCGTTGCCGCGCTGGTGCAGGCCGCGGGCCGCTTCCTCACCCAGCCGGACGGGCCGCGCGTGGCGGCCATCGACTTCGGCGGCTGGGACACGCACGCCAACCAGGCCGGCGACGTCGGCCCGCTGGCGCGCAACCTGCGGCAGCTCGATCGCGCGATGGTGCAGCTCAAGACCGCGCTAGGGCCGGCATGGAAGCACACCGCCGTCCTGGTCGTGACCGAGTTCGGCCGCACGGTCGCGCCGAACGGCTCGCGCGGGACCGACCACGGCACGGCCGCGGCCGCGTTCGCGCTCGGCGGCGCGGTCCGCGGCGGCCGCGTGATTGCGCAATGGCCGGGTCTCTCCGACCGCGACCTGCACGAAGGCCGCGACCTTCGCGCGACGCTCGATCTGCGCGCGCTGTTCAAGGCCGCGCTCGCGGCGCAGCTCGGGGTGAGCGAGTCCGCGCTGGAGACGAAAGTCTTTCCGGACGGCCGCGCCGTGCGACCGGTCGAGGGGCTGTTCGCGTAGATCCGACAGGGACTGCGGCGCGGCTGGACAGGGACGGCTGCGCCGCCCACAATCGGCGCACTTCCGCCACGCCGCCCGCGCCTTGTCGCCGCCCGTCGAACGCTCCCCCGAAGGACTCCTGCTCGCACCTGTGCGAATCGTGCCGCTCGGGCGGCCGTTCGAGTGGCTTGCGATGGGCGTGCAGGACTTCGTGCGCGCGTTCGGCCCGAGCCTCTTTCACGGCTTCATCGTTGCCGTCGCGGGGCTCGCAATCCTCACCGTGGGCCTGCGCGTCTGGTACGTCCTGCCGGGCGCGGTGTCCGGTTTCGTGCTGGTGGCACCGATTATCGCCACCGGGCTCTACGAGCTGTCGAGGCGCCTGCTGCGCGGGGAACGGCCGCTGTTGCTGCACGCGTTCGCAGCGTGGCGCCGCGGTACGCGGCCGCTGGTGTGGATGGGGCTCGGGCTCGCGATCGCCGCCACCGCTTGGGTGCTGGTGTCGAGCGTACTGGTCGCGCTGTTCGTGAAGGCGCCGATCACCGGCCTGGAGGACTTCCTGCGCCACGTGGTGCTGTCGGAAGGCTCGAACCTCTTCTGGCTGTGGATCGCGCTCGGCGGGCTGGGCGCGTCTTTCGTGTTCGCCGCCACCGCGGTGTCGGTGCCACTGATGCTCGACCGCGACATCGACACGCTCTCCGCGGTGCTCACCAGCGTGCGCGCGGTGGGCGAGAACCCGGTCGCGATGGCGCTGTGGGCGGCGATCATCATGGCGCTCACCGTGCTCGCCATGGCGACGCTGATGCTCGGCTTCGCCTTCGTCGTGCCGATCGTCGGGCACGCCACCTGGCACGCGTATCGCGACCTCGTGGACGCGGACGGCCTGCCGGCGCGGCACTAGCGAGGCGGCGCGGGACGTGTTCGGACTCACCGAGGAGCGCATCGCCGAGATCGGCCTCACCTGGGGGCTGACCGGCTTCATCGGCTTCATGCTGTTCATCATCTGGGACCTCGCCCGGAAGTCCAAGGCGGGGAAGCTGGGCACGTTCGTGCTGTTCTTCGTGCTCTCGTTCGGGATGCTCGGCTTCATCGCCAAGGCGATCATCCAGTGGATGCTCGGAATGTGAATACCGCACAGCGGCGGCGTGAGCAGTGCCCGCGCCCCGCGCAGTCCCGCCCCTAGTCTTGGCACAAGGGCCGGCCGCACGGCCGGTCCATGCAAGGGAGGGAGCCATGGGCACGTCCGACATCGCAGCACCGAAGATCCTGCTGATCGACGAACAGCCGATCGTGCGCGATGCGCTCGCGCGCCTCGTGGCGGAAGCCGATCCGCGCGCCGTCGTGCTGGAAGCACCCGACGCGGAGGCGGGCGCTGCGATGCTCGCGGCGCAGCCGGACGTCGTGCTCACGATCCTCGACGTCGGCATGCAGGCCGCAGCGGCGCCGGTGCTGCTGCGCAGGCTCCGGGGCGAAGCCATTCCGCGGCCGGTGCTGGTCATGGCGGCGGAAGACGACCCGGCGCTGGCCCGCGTGGTGCTCGAGGAGGGCGCGCGCGGCTTCGTGTCCAAGCGTGCGCCGACCGCCCTGCTGCGCGAGGTGCTGCGCCTGGTGCTGGCCGGCGGCGTCTACGTGCCGCCGGCCGCGGCGGGCGTCGCGCCGCCAGCGCCGCGCGTGGCGCTCGCGATAGCCGTGCGCCCGACCGCGCGCGCGCCGGCGGTGCGCCTCACCGCGCGCCAGCGGGCGGTGCTCGCGCTGCTGCTGCGGGGCCGTCCCAACAAGCTGATCTGCCGGGTGCTCTCGCTGCGCGAAGGCACGGTCAAGACCCACATCGCCAACATCTTTCGCGAACTCGACGTGCGCAACCGCACCGAGGCCGCCTATGCGGCGGTGCGCCTGGGCATCGAGCTGCCCGATGTCGAGGAGCACCCGCCCCGCGCCGCACCGGCCCGGCCGCCGCTCGAGCTGGTGGCGAAGCGCGCCTAGCGCGGCGGATTTCGCGCGAGCTTTGCGGCCGCGCGGCGCACCGTCGCCAGCCGCGCCTCGATCATCGGCGCCACCATGGCGCGCACGCCGGCAAGCGTCTGCGGATCGGCGGTCTCGGGCGTGCCGCCGCTGAACGGCGGCTTGGGGTCGTACTCGAGCAGCAGCTGGATCTCGCGCGCCTTCGCCTCGCCGGCGAGCGCCGCCACCACCGCGAAGGCGAAGTCGAGCCCCGCCGTGACCCCGCCGCCGGAGATGTGCTTGCCGTCGACGACGATGCGCGCGGGGTCGGGGATCGCGCCGAACTCGGCGAGCATGTCGCGCGAGAGCCAGTGGCAGGCGGCGCGCTGCCCGACGAGCAGCCCTGCGGCGCCGAGCACCAGCGAGCCGGCGCAGACCGAGGTGAGCAGCCGCACTTCCGCCGCGCGGCTGCGCAGGAAGTCGAGCACCGCGTCGTCCTCCATCAGCGCGTTAACGCCCGGCCCGCCCGGCACGCAGATCACGTCGAGCTTCGGGCAGGACGCGAAATCCGCCGTGGGCTGCAGCGGAAAGCCCGCGTCGCTCAGCACCGTTTCGCGCGTCTTCCAGATCCAGTGGATGCGCGCGCCCGGAATGCGGGCAAGCACCTCGAAGGGCCCGGTGATGTCCAGCGCGGTGATGCGCGGAAAGACGAGCAGGCCGATGTCGCAGCCGGCGGAGTCGGTCATGGCGGGTCTCGTGGCGGGGCGGGAGTGCGCATACTATTCGCTTCCCCGGTTTGCGCAGGACATCCGCTCGTGAACGACATCTCCTGGCCGCGCATCGCGGTCTTCGGCGCCGGCGCGGTCGGCTGCTACTTCGGCGGCATGCTGGCGCGGGCGGGCGCGCCGGTGACCCTGATCGGGCGCGCGGCGCACGTCGAGGCGATGCGTCGCGACGGGCTGCGCATCGAGGCCCTCACCTTCGACGAGAACGTACGCGTCGCCGCGGCGACCGACCCCTCCGCCGTCGCCGGCCACGACGTGGTGCTCTTCTGCGTCAAGTCGGGTGACACCGAGGCGGGCGCGCAGGCGATCGCGCCGCATCTCGCGCCGGAGGCCATCGTGGTCAGCCTGCAGAACGGCGTGGACAACCCGGCGCGCATCCGGCCGCACGTCGCGGTCGAGGTGCTCGGCACGGTGGTCTACGTGGGCTGCGAGATGGCCGGCCCCGGGCACGTGCGGCATACCGGGCGCGGCGACCTCGTGATCGGCGGCGCGCGCGGCTCCGCGGCAGGTGCGCAGCGAGCGCGCGAAGTCGCCGCGCTGTTCGAGCGCGCGGGCGTCCCCTGCGTGGTCTCGGCCGACGTCGACGCGGACCTGTGGATGAAGCTGATCGTCAACTGCGCCTACAACCCGCTGTCGGCGCTGGCCCGGCTGCAGTACGGCCGCATGCTGGCGCAGCCCGAAGGCCCGGAGCTGATGCGCGCGGTGGTGGACGAGGCCATCGCGGTGGCGCGCGCCGAGGGCGTGAACCTGCCCGCCGAAGGCGTCGTGGACAAGGTGCTCGCGGTGGGCCAGGCGATGCCCACGCAGGTGTCCTCCACCGCGCAGGACATCCGCCTCGGCAAGCGCACCGAGATCGACGCGCTCAACGGCCACGTCGCGCGGCGCGGCGCCGCGCTCGGCGTGCCGACGCCGGTCAACGCCACGCTTGCGCGGCTGGTGAGGCTGCTGGAGGCTGCGACCGCGACCACGCCGCGGTGAGGTCGGTCGAGTCCATCACCAGCCCGAGATGCAGCGACACCATCGCGAGCGCCGCGGCTTCAAGCGTGGCGTCGGTGCCGCGCACCAGGTCGTGCAGCACGATGACAGGATAGCCGCGGTTGGAGGCGTCGAAGGCCGCGCCATCTTGGTGCCGGGGTCACTCGGTGCCGGCGTTCGTCGCCGCCAGCTCCCACACCCGGCACGGGCTGAGCGGAATCTCGTCAAGATGGATGCCGCGCGCCGGCAGGCCCAGCGCATCCTCGATCGCCTGCGCGAATAGCGGGCCGCCGGGAATGGCCCCGGCCTCGCCCACGCCCTTGATGCCCAGCGGATTGAGCGGCGAGGGCGTCACGGTGTGCGCGAGCTCGACGTGCGGCACCTCGAGCGCGGTGGGAAGGAGGTAGTCGGCGAGCGTCGCGTTCAGGAGCTGGCCTTGGTCGTCGAAAGCGAGCTTCTCGTAGAAAGCGTTGCCGATGCCCTGCGCCACGCCGCCGAGCACCTGCCCTTCCACGATCAGCGGATTGATCATGGTGCCGCAGTCGTGCACCACCACGTACTTGCGGATCTCGATCTGCATCGACTCCGGATCGACTTCCACGATCATCGCGTGTACCCCCGCGGCGGTCGCGCCGCTTTCCGGCCCGAAGTAGCTCACCGCCTCCAGCCCCGGCTCGGTGCCGGGCGCGACCGCGCCGCGCATCGGGTTGGCGAGCGCCGCCAGCGCGCCGAGGCGGATCGCGTGGTCGGGCACGCCGGCCACGCTCACCTTGCCGTCCTCGATCACCAGATCCTCCGGCGCGCATTCGAAGTGCTTCGCCGCGGTCGCGAGCGCCTTCGCGCGCACCGCCGCGGCCGCGCCGTGCACGGCGTTGCCGGCGACCACCGCGCCGCGGCTTGCGAACGTGCCCGCGCCCCAGTAGAACTGGTCGGTGTCGCCAGTGATGACCTCCACGTCGGCGATCTCCACGCCGAGCTGGTCGGCCACCACCTGGGCGAACGCGGTGAAGTGCCCCTGGCCCTGGGTGCCGATGCCGGTGAGCACGCTCACCTTGCCGCTGGTCTGCACCTGCACCTTCGCGCCCTCGTACGGGCCGATGCCCGTGCCCTCCACGTAGCACACCACGCCGATACCCACGTGCCGGCCCTGCGCACGCAGCGCCGGCTGCTCCTCGGTCACGAACCGTCCGTAGCCGACGAGATCGAGCGCCTTGTCGAGCATCGGCGCGTAGTCGCCGCTGTCGTAGGAGAGCGGCTCGAAGTCCTGGTAGATGATCTCGTTGTGGTACGGAAAGGCGTTGGGTGGGATGAAGTTGCGGCGGCGGATCTCGGCGCGGTCGAGGCCCAGATCGTGCGCCGCCGCGTCGAGCAGGCGCTCGATCACGAACACGCCATGCTGGCGGCCGGCGCCGCGATAGGGCGTGACCAGCGTCTTGTTGGTGAAGACGGCGGTGAACGTGCTGTCGTACGCGGGCACGTGATAGGGCCCGAGCAGCGTGCACTGGCTGTTGAGCGGCACCGTCAGGCCGTAGGGGTCGTACGCGCCGGTGTCGTGCAGGAACACGTCGCGCACGCCGAGGATGCGGCCCTCGGCATCGACCGCGATCTCCGCGTCGTGGATCTGCTCGCGCTCGTGGGAGGTGGAGAAGAAATGCTCGGCGCGGTCCTCGATCCACTTCACCGGGCGGCCGAGGCGCATCGCGGCCCACGGCACCAGCACCTCGTCGGGATAGAACAGCATGATCTTCGGCCCGAAGCCGCCGCCGATGAACGGCGCGACCACGCGCACCTGCCGCTCGGAGAGGCCGAGCATCTCGGCGAGCCCGTTGCGGATGGCGATGGGCGCCTGCGTCGTGTCCCAGACGCTCAGGCGCGCGGCGGCTGAGTCCCAGTCGGCGACGACGCCGCGCGTCTCCATCGGCATCGAGGCGCCGTGGTCGTAGCGGTAGCGGCGCCGGATGATGCGATGCGCGCGATTCGCCGCCGCCGCGTAGTCGCCCTTCTGCTGGCGCACGTGCGCCGCGACGTTTCCGGGCACGTCGTCGTGCACGCGCGGCGCGTCGGGGCGCGCCGCCTGCTCGAGGGCGGCCGCTACCGGCAGCGGATCCCATTCCACCGCCACCAGCGCGGCGGCGTCCTCGGCGAGGTAACGGCTCTCCGCGACCACCATCGCCACCGGCTCGCCGACATGCCGCGCCTTGTCCTTGACCAGCGGCACCTGGGTACGCTCGTTGAACACCGACCCGGCGACCGGCGGCGGCGGGACGATGAGCGGGCCGGGACGCCAGTACTCTCCGAGGTCGGTGGCGGTATACACCGCGGCGACGCCCGGATGCGCACGCGCCCGCGACGGGTCGATGCCAGCGAGCCGTGCGTGCGCGTACGGGCTGCGCACGAACGCCGCGTGCAGCATGCCGGGCAGCCTGATGTCGTCCACGAACTGGCCTCGCCCGGCGAGGAGCCGCTCATCCTCGTTGCGGCGGACCGGCGCGCCGAAGAAGCGAGTGGTCATGCGTTGCGCCGCGTCGCGAGCAGCACGGCCGCCACGATGTGCTGGTAGCCAGTGCAGCGGCACAGATTCCCCGACAGCGCCGCGCGGATGTCGGCTTCGTCGGGATGCGGGTGCGCCTTGAGGAACGCATCGAGCGTCATGAGGATGCCCGGCGTGCAGTAGCCGCATTGCAGCCCGTGCGCCTCGCGGAAGGCCGCCTGCAGCGGCGCGAGCTCGCCCGGCGCGGGCGCGAGGCCCTCGACCGTGGCGATCGCTGCGCCGTCGGCCTGCGCGGCGAACATCAGGCACGACCGGATCGGCTCGCCATCGAGCTGCACCGTGCAGGCGCCGCATACCCCGTGCTCGCAGCCGACGTGGGTGCCGGTGAGCCCGAGCTCGTGGCGGATGAAGTCCGAGAGCAGGAGTCGCGGTTCCACCTCGCGCTCGTGCCGGACGCCGTTCACGACGACTCGCACGCGGACGCGGCCGATCACGTCGTGATCCTTCCCGCGGGCCGTCCGCGCCACCCGCCCGGGTCGCCGCCTTCCGCGCGGCTAACCGCGAGGGCGAGCGCGCGCCGCACCAGCACGCCGGCGAGATGCCGCCGATAGTCGGCGGTGGCGTGGACGTTGGCCGGCGGATCGATTTCGCGCCCGGCCAGCGCTGCCGCCTCGGCGAACCCCGCCTCGCTGCCGCGGTGGCCGGCGAGTACCCGCTCGGGCGCAGCCAGGCATACCGGCGAGTTGCCGGCGCCGCAAAGCACCGCGCGCACGCGGACGCACCGCCGGGCGTCGTCGACGGTGACCACCGCGGCGATGCCGACGATCGCGTAGTCCCCTCGCCGCCGTGCGATTTCCATGAATGCCGTGCCGGTACGCGGCGGCAGGGCGGGGACGTCGATGCGCACGAGCATCTCGTCGGGTTCGAGCGCCGTCGCGAACACGCCCGTGAAGAAATCGCGCGCGGCGATCTGCCGTTCGCTGCCGGCCGAGCGCACGTGCAGGCTCGCGTCGAGCGCCACGGCGGCCGCAGGGAGCTCGGAGGCCGGATCCGCCTGGGCGAGATTGCCGCCGAGCGTGCCGCGATTGCGGATCTGCGGATGCGCGACGTACGTCGCGGCCTCGGCGAGAGCCGGCGCGTGGCGGGCGACGTTCGGATCGTGCTCCAGCGTGCGATGGCGCGCGAGCGCGCCGATGGCGAGCACGTCGTTCTCGCGCCGCACGTCGCCGAGGCCCGGTATGCGATTGAGGTCGATCAGCACAGCGGGCTGCGCGAGGCGGAAGTTCATGGCGGGTACCAGGCTCTGGCCGCCGGCGAGAAAGCGCGCCTCGTCCCCGTAACGGCGTTTCGCGGCGAGCGCGTGCTCGACCGACTCGGCAACCACGTAATCGAAGGGCGCGGGCTTCACGACACCACGTCTTGCAAGGGCGATGCCAGGCGTGAGGCGTCGCTGCCGCCCACGGGAACGCGGCCCCGTCGGCGCATGGCTTGCCCCGTTCCGGCGCGGGCCGCCCCTGTCTGGTGCGTCGCGGACCGCCCCGGGTGGCTATCATTGCGGTCTGCTCGATCACCTATCGCAATAACGAGGAACCGCCCGATGATCCCTTTCCTCCGCCTGCTGGTCGCGACGCTCGGCTGCGCGGCGTCGCTCGCCGCGGCCCAGACCTTTCCCGACAAGCCGATCCGCGTCGTGGTGCCGTACCCGGCGGGCGGCGGCATCGACCTCATCGCCCGCGCTCTCGGCGCCGAGCTCAACAAGCGCTGGGGCCACGGCTTCACGGTCGAGAACAAGCCCGGCGGCAGCACCATTCCCGCGGCAGCCGACGTCGCGCGCGCAGCCCCCGACGGGTACACGCTGCTGCTCACCACCGACTCCACCATGTCGGTCAATCCGCACCTCTTCTCCAGGCTGCCCTACGACCCGGCGAAGGACTTCGCGCCGGTCACGCACCTGATCAACCTGCACCAGCTCCTGCTCGCACATCCCTCGGTGCCGGCGAACAACCTGAAGGAGCTGGTCGACCTCGCGCGGCAGAAGCCGTCCACCATGAACTACGCGTCGTACGGCAACGGCAGCCAGCCGCACCTCGCGATGGAGACATTCAAGCAGCAGGCGGGCATCGACATCGTCCACATTCCCTACAAGGGCATCCCGCAGGCGGTGCCCGCGGCGATCGCGGGCGAGGTGCAGTTCACCTTCTCCGGCGCGGCGTCGTCGCAGGGCCACATCAAGGGCGGGCGCCTCAGGCCGCTCGCCATCGGCGGCGAGAAGCGGCTCGCGCTGTTGCCGGACGTGCCGACCTTCACCGAGCAGGGCTATCCCGGCGTGCCCGCGAACGCGTGGTTCGGCCTGTTCGCGCCGGCCGGCACGCCGCCTGCGATCGTCGAGAAGCTGCAGCGCGAGATCGCGGCAATCCTTGCTTCGCCGGAGTTCAAGGCGAAGGAAGTGGACGCGAAGGGCTACGAGCTGGTCGCGAGCACGCCGGCGCAGTTCGCCGCCTTCCTGCGCGAGGACAGCGCGCGCAGCGCCCGCGCGGTGAAGATCTCCGGCGCCAAGGTGGAATGAGCGGCGCGTGGGTCTGGCGCGGCTACGACCAGACCGCGCTCGACCGCGAGTACGACAGCCGCGCGACCGTTCCCGACTACACGATCTACACCCGGCGCTACGCGGAGCTCACGCGGGAGGCGAAGGCGTCGCTCGCCGTCGTCGAGAACCTGCGCTACGGCGACGGCGCCGACGAGCTGCTCGATCTCTATCCGCCACGGGAGACAGGGGCGCCACTGGTGGTGTTCGTGCACGGCGGCAACTGGCAGACGCTCTCCAGGGCCGACAGCGGCTTCGGCGCGCCGGCGTTCGTCGCGGCGGGCACGGGCTTCGCGGCGCTGGAGTTCTCCCTGGTGCCGCGGGTCACGCTCTCGGACATGGCGGCGCAGGTGCAGCGTGCGCTTCTCTGGCTGCACGATCACGCGGCGGAGCATGGCTGCGATCCGCGGCGCATCCACATCGCCGGCCATTCGTCGGGCGCGCAGCTCGTGGGGCAGATGCTGGTCGCCGACTGGGGCGGGCGCGACGTCGTGAAGAGCGCGACCTTCATGAGCGGTCTCGGCGACCTCGAGCCGGTGCGCCTGTCCTTCCGCAACCGCGCGCTCGGCTTCGGGCCGGACGACGTCGCGCGCTACTCGCTGGTGAAGCGCAAACCGACGGTGCACTGCCCGCTCATCGTGGCCGTCGGCGAGCGGGAGCGCGACGAGTACCACCGGCAGTCGCGCGAGGTCGCGGACTTCTGGCGCACGCACGGCAACCCGGTGGAGCAGCACACCCTCGCAGGGCGCAACCACTTCGACGCAGTGCTGGAATGGGCCGATCCGGCGAGCGCGCTGTTCGCGGCGTGCGTGCGGGCGGTTCAATCCGGATAGCAGTGCTCCGGCCCCGGGAAGGACCCGTCCTTCACCGCGGTCACATAGCGGCGGATGGCGTCCTCGATGCCGGTCGCGCCGGCCATGAAGTTGCGCACGAACTTCGCCTTCTTCCCGGCGGGGACATCGAGCATGTCGTGCATCACCAGCACCTGGCCGGAGCACTTCGCCGAGGCGCCGATGCCGATGGTGGGCATCTTCAGCGCGGCGGTGACGCGCTCGGCGAGCGAGGCCGGGATCGCCTCCAGCACCACCATCGCCGCGCCCGCCGCCTGCAGCGCCAGGCAGTCGTCGAGCAGCCGGTCGCCGGCCGCGCCACGCCCCTGCACGCGGAACCCGCCGAGCTGGTGCACCGACTGCGGCGTGAGGCCGACGTGCGCGCACACGGGAATGCCGCGTTGGACCAGGAAACGCACCGTCTCCACCATGGGCGCGCCGCCCTCGATCTTGACCATCTGCGCCCCGGCCGCCATCAGCGCGGCAGCATTGCGGAACGCCTGCTCCGGGCTTTCCTGGTAGCTGCCGAACGGCATGTCGGCAAGGACGAAGCCGCGCGCGCTGCCGCGCGCGACGCTCGCCGTGTGGTAGGCGATGTCGGCCAGCGTCACGGCGAGCGTCGAGTCGCGCCCTTGCACCACCATGCCGAGCGAGTCGCCGATGAGCAGGATGTCCACGCCGGCCGCGTCGCAGACGCGCGCAAAGGCCGACTCGTAACAGGTGAGCATCACGAGGCGCTCGCCGGCGGCCTGCATGCGGGCGAGATCGGTCAGGGTGAGGCGCTTGTCCATGGCGGTGTCGCGGTTGGCCGGGGCGACCATTCTATTTGCTAGCGCTACGCGAGGCGAAGCTCCGCCCGCACCGTCCCTGCCCGCTCGTGGCGCAGGGTGATCTCGACGGCGGCGCCCTCGGCCGCGCGCACCACCCACTCGACCTTCACGCGGTCCTCGGTGGCATCGCCGCCCCAGCCGGCCCAGCTGGTCGGCATCACGGGCTTGTAGGCGCGGCCCTCGAGCTGGCCGAGTTCCTCTCGCGCCTGGCCGGTCACCAGGGTGGCGCCCGCCGGCAGCGCGATCTCCGCGACCACGCCGCGCACGATCTTGTTCTTCAGCGCCCGCTGCGTGACGCAGCTCGGCAGCCAGCCGGTGTTGTGCGCGACTGCGCGCACGCGCCAGGTGTCGGGGCCGAGACGCGTCACGCCCGCCTCGAGCAGCTCGAGCTTCGGCGACACCAGCAGGTGGAAGACGAGCCATTGGGGGAACTTCGCCAGCTCCTGCTCGAGCAGCGCGTGCGGCGGATTGCTCCAGGTATAGAGCGAGTCCCAGCCGCCGAGCTCGATCTCGCCGAGCTGCGGATGGCGGAACGGATACCAGGGCACGAAGCCGCGGCCTGCGAGCGTCGTGTCGTTCCAGGCGAGCAGCTTGTGGTCGTCTTCCTCGGGATGCTCGCGATACCACTCGATGAACTTGTACTCCTCGATGCCCGCGGCGCGCTGCGGGCTCCAAATCTCGACCGTCCAGGCGAACAGCCCGAGATGGTCGTAGGCCCAGTCGTCGAAGGAGCCGGTGATAACCTCCTTCGGGTGGTAGCGGAAGTCGTGGTACACGGAGATGTTCGGATAGCCGGTGAGCTCGGTTCCCTTCGCGCCCAGCTTCTGGTAGGTCCACAGGTCCTCGGCGGGCAGGGAGTCGTCGGCCTGGTGCGAGTAGGGCCGCAGCAGCACGCCGCTGTAGGTATGGAACAGGACCGCGCCGGTGAGATTCGGGTGCGAGGCGATGAACTGCACTGCCGCCCGCACCTCCGGTTCGGAGGTCGGGTACGGCCCCGCGCCCTGCTGCTCGTGCTCCTGCCGCCAGCCCGCGGGGAAATTGCGATTGAGGTCGAGGCTTTCCTTCTTCGGCGCGAGCTTGTACGTGGCCCCGTCGTAGCCCTCGATGGTGCCTTCGGGCAGCAGCCGGTAGTAGCGGCCGCCGGTCTCGGTCGGATCGCGCCGGACCATCAGCCGCGCATCGCGCGCAGACGTCTTCCACGGCCCGTTCGGATCCGGCACGCGCATGGTGAGCACCCGCCCGTCGCTGTCCACGTCCTCGCGCACCAGGCCCGCGACCGGCTCCTCGTCGTGCGGATAGGGGCGCGTACTGGACCGGATGAGCCTGGGCACGTCGGCCAGCGCCCATTCCGCGCCGTCCGGATTGACCCGCGGGCAGACGTAGAACACGCGCGTGTCGAGGCAGCGCGTGACCTCCGCGTCGGTGCCGTAGCGCGTGACGAGATAGTCGATGAAGTACAGGCAGGCCATCGAGCCCGACACCTCGGTCGCGTGGATGTTGCCGTCCACCCACAGCGCGGGCTTCTCGTGGTCGGGGCCGGTGTCGAAGCGCGTGACCTTGGCGAGCCAGATGTCTCGGCCCTCGTAGCTCTCGCCGATGCTTTCCAGGCGCAGCAGCGCCGGATGCTGCGCGGCGAGCGCCTCCAGCGCGTTCACGAGGGCGTCGTAGCGGAGGTAGGTGTCGAAGCGCATGGGCATGAAAAGAGGGGTATGCGGACGGCAATTATCCGCCGTCGGGTGGATAGCGCTCGCCGGTGCCTCGCCAACCCGGATCCCGCCCGATTCTGGCGGATCGGGAGTACGCTACTCACCGTGGCATTTCGCTTCGCGAAGCAGGCCGTTTCCTGGAGATCGTGATGCCTGAGTTCCGCCTGCTCATCGCGTTGCTCTGCGGCGCGCTCGCCGTTGCAGCCGGCGCGCGGGCCGCGGACACGACTGCCGTGGCGGCCGCGATGAGTGCTGCGGCGGTCGCCCTGGTCGATGGCGCCTCGCCATCGCAGCGCGAGCGCCTGCTCCAGCCTTTCCGCGACGAGGCGCGCGCGGAGTGGCACTACACCCCGCGCACCCGCACCGGCCTCGCACTCAAGGAGATGACCTCGGCGCAGCGCGCCGCGGCGCAGAAGCTCCTGGCGGCGGCGCTGTCGGACGAAGGGCTCGCGAAGGTCCGCGCGGTCATCGCGCTCGAGATCGCGCTGCGCGAGTTGGAGGCCTTTCCGTTTTCCCGCGATCCGGAGAACTACGCGTTCGCGATCTTCGGCGTGCCGGACGCGCAGGCGGCCTGGGGCTGGCGCATCGAGGGTCATCACCTGTCGCTGCACTTCACCGTGGATCGCGACCGGGCGGTATCGACGCTCCCGCAGTTCCTCGGCGCCAACCCGGCGGAGGTGCCGCGAGACATCCCGGACGGCCCGCGCAAGGGCGAGCGGGTGCTCCGCGAGGAGGAGGATCGGGCGTTCGCGCTGCTCGCGTCGCTCTCGCCCGCCCAGCGCGTTACGGCGGTCTTCAGCGACCGCCCGTTCGGCGACATCGCGACGCGCAACGCCGCGAAGGTCGACCCGCTCGCGCCGGTGGGCGTGAGCTTCGCCGCGCTCGATCGCGCGCAACAGGCGCAGCTCCTGCGGATCGTCGAGACGTTCGCGCGGGTCGTCGAGCCGTCGCTCGCCGACCAGCGCCTCGAGCGGGTGCGCGCGGGCGGGCTGGATGCCATCCGCTTCGGGTGGGCCGGCGCGACGACGCGCGGCCAGCCGTACTACTACCGCATCCAGGGGCCGCGATTCCTCATCGAGCTCGACAACTCCGGCGGCAACCACATCCACTCGGTGTGGCGCGACTTCGACGGCGACTGGGGCCGCGACGTGCTCGGCGAGCACTACCGCAAGGCGGCGGGCACCCGTCACCGCCACTGAGCGGCGGTCGCGCGTCCGCCGCGCGGATCAGCGGGGATCGAGCCAGCCTTCCCGATCCTGGCCGCGACCCTCGAAGAGGTGTTTGCCGCCGCGCTTCGCCATGCGGAAGGTTGACTTGCCGCACTGCGCTTTCGGCTCGAGTTGCGCCGAGACGATGAGCTGCGTACCGTCGAAAGTTCCGGTCATGGGCGCATTCTTCGCGCTGCACATCGGCCCCGCGAAGCTCATCGTTCCCTCGATGGATCCGTCGGGGTTCTGCTTCGCGATCTCCAGCGACCACTCGAAATCGATCGGCATGCGCCCGGCCTGTTGGCCCATGCCGATCCAGCGGCCCTTCAGCGACGAAGGCAGCGTGTCCTGAGCGGCAGCCGGGGCGAGCGGCAGGAGCGCGAGTGCGACGTACAGGAGCAGATACCTGATTCCGCGAGCCATGGAAGTCTCCCTTCGACGACGAGATACTTCCAATCTATCCGGCCCGCCGGACGCCCGCCATTCCCCGTTCGGATAAGCGTCGTGGGCAGCGCGGCCTACGCGGGCCGCCGCCAGAACGCGAGATGCGGCGCGGTGAGCTCCGGTTCCAGCTCGCCGAAGGGTCCGTGCACCCGGATCGCCTTCTGGCCCCGTGCGAATACCTCGCGGCAGGGGAGTGCGAGCGTCGGGTTCTCGGGATGGCTGCCGGTGAGGGCGAGCAGGCGTTCCTCGGTGGCCCCGTATACGACCCGGCCGATGTTCGCCCAGTAGATCGTGCCGGCGCACATCGCGCAGGGTTCAAAGGTCGTGTAGAGCGTCGTGTCCCGGAGCGCGTCCGGCCCGAAGCGCGCGAACGCCGCGCGCGCGAGCGTGGCCTCGGCGTGGTTGACGGTGTCGAGATTGCCCTGCTCCATGAGCACCGTCTCGTGGTCCGCAGCCACCAGGATGGCGCCGAACGGATGATGCCCCGCGTCCCGCGCGTGCAGCGCAGTGGCGTTTGCACGGCGCAGGTGGGCGAGCATCTGCTCGTGCGTGGGGTCGCTGCGGTCGTCGGACATGCGCCGGAGTTTGGCATGCCGCCGCGGCCGCGTCAGCCGCGGCGGCATGCGCACGCTCAGCGCCGCGTGACGACGACCTCGAGGTACTCGCCGGGCACGACCAGGGATCCGGCGCCGCCGGTGTTCATGTCCTCCAGCAGCGCGACGATGTCGTGCTCCAGCGCGGCCTGCTTCTCGGGCGCGAGCGCGGCGAACGCCTTGTGGGTAGGCCCGTAGTAGTCGCGGAACACCTGCACCCAGTGCGCCGGCGAGCGGTAGCGGAAGTTGAAGATCGCGCGGCGGGTGCGGATGTCGGCGGCGTGCGGGCCGAAGAGCTCGGCGACGTGCGATTCGGTGCCCCAGAGCGCCGGCGACGCGAGCCCGGCCGGCGGCGGCAGGTAGGCGCCGATGACGCGGAACAGCCGGCCGATGAAGCCCTGCGGCGTCCAGTTCGCGAGGCCGACGCGGCCGCGTGAGCGCACGACCCGCACCAGCTCACCCGCCGTGCTTGCGTGGTCCGGGGTGAACATGGCGCCGAAGGTGGACAGCACGGCGTCGAACGCGCCGTCCGCGAAAGGCAGGTTCTCGGCGTCGGCGACGCGGAAGTCCACGTCTAGGCCTTCGGCGGCGGCGCGGGCGCGGCCCTTCTCGAGCAGCGCGGGGACGTAGTCGGTCGAGGTGACCTGCGCGAAGCGGCGCGCCGCGGCGAGCGTCGCGTTGCCGTTGCCGGCGGCGACGTCGAGCACGCGTTCGCCAGCGCGAATGTCGGCGGCCTCGGCGAGGGCCTCGCCGACGATCTGCAGCGTGGTGCCGATCACGGCGAAGTCGCCGCTTGCCCAGGTGGCCTGCTGGCGCTGCTTGATGGCGGCGAGGTCGGGGGCGGGCGATGCGGAAACCGCGGCGGCGGTGGCGGGGGCGTTCATGGCTGTTCTCCTGGTGGGTGCGTCCGCGGTCGCGAACGGCTGTGCGCATTGTGGGCGGCGGCGTATGCTCTTTACCCTGCCGAGCGTCGCGCGGATTTGCGTGCGCGTCCGGATCGGCGCGGGCGGTTGCCCGCGCGTCCGCGCGGCTTGCTCGATCGTCCCGTTATCGTCCGCGAGAGGCCCGCGTGACCGGCGACACCCTGTCCGACGTACTGCGCACAGTCCGCCTGCGCGGCGCCGTCTTCTATTTCGTGAGCGGCAGCGAGGCGTGGGCCGCGCACGCGCCGCCGGCGCGCGACATCGCCGAAGCCGTGTTCCCCGGCGCCGAGCACGTCATGGAGTACCACGTGGTCACCAAGGGCAGCGCCTGGGCCGCAATCGACGGGCAGGCGCCCGTGCGGCTGGACGAGGGCGACATCGTGGTGTTCCCGCACGGCGACGAGCACGTGATGACCAGCGCCCCAGGCCTGCGGCCCGAGCCGTCCGACGCCGGCTGGTATTTCGCGACGCGCCGCGACCCCAAGCCCATGCCGGTGACCTATCACGGGGTTGACTCGTTCTCCGTCGAAGAGCCGCCCGGGGATGCGCCCAACAACCTCGTCTGCGGGTTTTTCGGCTGCGACGTGCGGCCGTTCAATCCGCTGATCGCGAATCTCCCGCACCTGCTGCACGTGCCGGCGGGCGGGGACAGCCTGGAGACCGCGATGCTGCGGCAGGCCATGCAGGCGTGGCGGGAGCGGCGTCCGGGCAGCGAGGCCATGCTGGAGCGCATCAGCGAGATGATGTTCGTGAACGCGGTGCGCCGGTATCTCGAGAGCCTGCCGGAGGAGAGTCTCGGCTGGCTCGCGGGCCTGCGGGACCGCCACGTGGGCCGCGCGCTGTCGGCCCTGCACGCGGAACCCGCACGCGACTGGAGCATGGAGCTGCTGGCGAGGGAGGCGGCGCTCTCGCGCTCGGCGCTGCACGATCGCTTCGCGCAGCTCGTCGGTCAGCCGCCGATGCAGTACCTCACGCAGTGGCGCATGCAGGTGGCGGCGCGGCTCCTGCGTGACTGCCAGTCGACCGTCGCGGCGGTGGCGCTCGAGGTGGGCTACGAATCGGAGGCGGCGTTCGCGCGCGCCTTCAAGCGCCAGACCGGCAAGCCGCCGGCGGCGTGGCGCCGCGAGTCGCGGGCGGCGGCAGACCGGAACGCCAGGGGAGCCGACGGCGGCGCAGGATAAGATTGAGGCTTGTCGAGTTGCTCCACGGGGGCTGGGATGGAAGAGCAGGACAAGACGGGCGCAGGCGGCTACTCCGAGGACCGCATACGCGCCGAGGCGAGCGAGACGATCCGCTCCGGCGACGACATCCGTGCCCACGTCCGCGAGCTGACCCTCGCGGCGCTCAAGGACCGGCGTTTCGACCGCGCCGGGATGCGCGAGGTGGTGCGCGCCGTCACCGAGGGCGTGGCGAGCGGCGCGGCGAAGAGCCGCGTCGACATGCGTTCGGCGATGGCTGACGCGCTTTCCGGACTCGACCTCGCGTTGCGCACCTCCGCCGAGGCCGGCTATGCAGCGATCAAGCAGCTTTCCGCCACCGGGCGCAGCTTCTCCGACGCAGAGCTCAAGCAGGCGCTGGGCTACCTGCGCAAGCTCGAAGACGACTTCCTGAATACCGTCAGCGACGTCGCCGACAAGGCGAACGCCCAGGTGCAGCCGCCGCTGCGCGAAGCGCTCGCCAATACGCGCCGCGCCGGCACGGCGACCGGCCGGCAGGTCGCCACCACCATGGGCGACTTTGCGCAGAAGTTCTCGATCGCGTCCGTCGACGCCACCGTGGCGGGACTGGAGGTGGCCGGCGAGGTCGGCGCGCGCTTCGCCGCGCTCGCGAGCGGCATCCTCTCCGGCATGGCCGAAGCCATGCGCCCGCCCGCGCCGCCGCCCGCGTCGGCTGCGCCTCCCGCCGCCGCTCCCGCTCCCGACGCGCCGCCCCGGAAAGACTGATGCTCAAGGCCACCCTGGGGGTGATGCGGGACTTCCCGCGCCTCCAGGAAATCTCCGGCGTCCTGGTCCGGCTCGGCCTGGGGGACTTCGTGCGCCGCCTGGGCTTGACCGGCGCCGTCGGCCGCGCGGGCCAGCTGTTCGGCCGCCCCGCGCCCGAGGTCGAGAGGCTCGAGCCGGCCCAGCGCGTCCGCCTCGCGCTGCAGGAACTCGGGCCGACCTTCGTCAAGCTCGGCCAGCTCATGGCGACGCGCGTCGACCTCTTCCCGCCCGAGTGGACGGCCGAGTTCGAGCGGCTGCACAGCGACGTGGCGCCGGTGCCCTTCGAGGAGCTGCTGCCCGAGCTCATCAAGGCGCTCGGGCGCTCTCCGTTCGAGGTCTTCCGCGACCTCGACACGACGCCGCACGCGTCCGCTTCGATCGCGCAGGTGCATCTCGCCAAGCTGCAGGACGGCACGCCGGTGGTGCTCAAGGTTCGCCGCCCGGGCATCCGGCCGAAGATCATGGCCGACCTGCGCCTGCTCGCGCATTTCGCCAGCATGGTCGAGTCGGAAATCCCGGAGGCGCGCCGCTACCAGCCGGTGCAGATCGCGCAGCAGATCTCGCGGTCGCTGGAGCGCGAGATGGACCTCGCCATGGAGGCGCGCAACATCGAGCGCTTCTACGCGGACTTCGTCGGCGACCCGTACGTGGTCATTCCCAAGGTGTTCCTGGAGCTCACCAGCGAGTCGCTGAACGTCCAGGAACACATCGTCGGCATCGCCGGTTCCGACGGCGCGGCGATCAGCGCGGCGGGCCTGGACCGCCGGCTGCTTGCCGCGCGCGGCGCCGAGGCGATCCTCAAGATGATCCTGGTGGACGGCTTCTTCCACGCCGACCCGCATCCGGGCAACGTCATCTACCTGCCGGGCAACCGCCTGGCGATGATCGACTTCGGCATGGTCGGGCGCCTCTCGCCGATGCGGCGAGACCAGGTGATCGATCTCCTTTACGGCATCGCGCGCATGGACCAGGCGCCGATCATCGACGTTCTGATCGACTGGGCCGGCGACGCGATGGTCGACGAGGCGGCGCTCGCCGGGGACGTGAGCGAACTGCTGGCCGAATACCAGGGCGTGCCGCTGAAGGACATCCGCATCGGGGTGATGCTGCGCCGGTTCACCGGCATCATCCGCGACCACCACATCGTGATGCCGTCGGACCTCACGCTGATGTTCAAGGCGCTGATCACCATGGAGGGGCTGGCGCGGCAGTACGACCCGGACTTCCACATCGTCGACCACCTGGAGCCGCTGCTGAAGCGAGTGCTTGCCGAGCGCTACCAGCCGCGCGCGCTGCTCCAGCGCGGCCGCTCCGCGATGACCCAGGCCTTCGACGCGGTGGGCAGCGTGCCCCGGGACATCGCGCGCCTGGTGCGCGAGGCGCGCCGCGGCAAGCTGCGCGTGGACGTCGACGTGAAGCGCCTGGAGCGCTTCAGCCGCCACCTCGACGCCACGGTCGACCGCCTCACCATGGGCATCCTCACCGCCTCGCTGGTCATCGGGTCGGCTATCGTGATGAACGTGCCGGAGGGGCCCTCCGTCTTCGGCATTCCGGTGCTCACGGTGATCGGCTTCGCCGGCTACACCGTCGCCTTTCTGAATAGCGCCTGGATCATTTTCGGCATCTGGCGCGAGAGCAAGAGGGAGTAGCCACACGACCGGCAGCGCCGCGACCGCTGCTGCAGGTCACCGCGCCCCGGCGCGCGTGAGGATTGCCACCATGTCGCCATAGCCGCGTGCCCGGGCGAGCGCGAGCGGGGTGGTGCCGCTGCGGTCGCCGAGGTTCACGTTGGCGCCGGCGTCCACCAGGGCCTTGAGCGTCGCCGTGTGGCGCGCGCCGCCGTCGCCCAGCACGATGGACTCGATGAGGGCCGTCCAGCCCAGGTTGTTCACGTGGTCGAGCGGCGCACCGGCGCGGACGAGCTCGGCGACGATTTCCGCATGCCCGAGGTGCGCCGCCGCGATCAGCGCGGTGCCGTCGTAGCGGCTGGTCACGTTGGTGGCGCGGTTGCCGAGTGCGAGCGCGACCTGCATGGTCGCGAGGTCGTTCGCCACGGCCGCGATGGTAACCATGTCGTACCGGTCGTTCTCCAGGGCGTTCGGATCCGCGCCGGCCTTGACCAGTGCGCGCATGGCGTCGTGCCGCCCGCGATAGGCGGCGACGTGCAGCGGCGTGCGCTGGTAGCGGTCCCGTGAGTTCGGGTTGGCCCCGCCTGCCACGAGCCGCGGGATCTCGGCCGCGTCGCCGCGGGCGGCGGCGGCATGCAGACCGGCGTAGGCCGCGTACTCGGCGGCGGTCGGCGGAATCTGGGCGGCGGCGGGCCACGAAGCACCGAGGGCGCCTAGCGCGAGCAGCAGGGGAGCGAGCTTCATGGTCGTCTCCGGGTCGACGATGGACGCCATTCTGCGGCCGTTTCGGGCAACCATCTGTCGATTAGCCGACGACGCCACCGTGGCGGCGTGCTGGCGCTCCGGATATGACAATCGTTTTCAATTCGAGACAATCGTTTTCAATTCGACCGTCTCTCCGCCGCGCGACCCGAGGTAACGTAGGACACGTTGAGTTCAATATTCCTCGAGGTCAAGATGCGCATCGGACGCTGGATTGCTGTATTCGCCGCATCGGCGGCCCTGTTCACGGGCGGCCTTGGTGCACAGGCTGCCACCCTGAGCTGGGATCTGTCGACGTTCACTCAGGGCGGGACTAACGCCGGCAACTACGGCAACTCGTACAGCAGGTCTCTAGGCGGCGTCACGCTGACGGTCACCGCCTTCGCCACCACCGGCGCGTTGGGCGCTTTCGAGACCGCGAACATCGCGAACTGGGGCGGCGGCAGCGGCTTCGGCGTGCGCTCGCGCAGCCCCGAAGGCCTGGGCGCGAGCTCGCCGAACCACGCGGTCGACAACAACGGCCCGACGGAGATCCTGCTGCTCGCGTTCTCCGAGAGCGTGGCGCTGACGGGATTCACGGTGGGCTGGTTCAGGGACGATGCCGACCTGTCCCTGCTGCGCTGGACTAACGGCGGCGTGCCCGCTATCGCCGGCACCATCGCGGACCTGATCGGCGGCCCGTGGGACCTCGCAAGCCATCACTCCGGCGCGCCGGCGGATATCGGCAAGCCGACCAACGTCGCCGCTGCGTCTCGCTACTGGATCGTGTCCGCCTACAACAGCGGCTGGGGCGCTAGCAATGCGAACAATTTCACCCCTGACACCACCGCTGACTACTTCAAGTTCCTCCAGGTGACATCGGAGACTGGCCGCCCGCCGGGTGAAGTGCCCGAGCCCGGCTCGCTCGCGCTGCTGGCGCTCGGCGTAGCGGGACTCGCGATGATGCGGCGTCGCGGCCGCGCCTAGCGCGGCACGGCGGACGATGAACGGCGCCTGCGGGCGCCGTTCTCGTTTCAAGCCCGCGGCGGCACGATCGGCGCAGCCCGTCCGCGGCGGCCGAGCCTCAGTCCGCCTTTGCGCCGGTGGCCTTCACCACCTGCGCCCATTTCGCGATTTCCCGCTGCATGTGCGCGCCCAGATCCGCGGGGCTGCTGCCGATCAGCGTCATGCCCTGCTGGTCGACGAACGCTGCTCGCACGTCCGGCAGGGCCAGGATGCGGCGCATTTCGGCGTTGAGCTTGTCGATCACCGCGGCCGGGGTGCCCGCCGGCGCGTAGGCCGCGAACCACGGCGCGATCTCGTAGCCCGCGACGCCGGCCTCGGCCATGGTCGGCACGTCGGGCGCGATGGCACTGCGCGTCGTCGTCGTGACGGCGAGGCCCTTCACCTTGCCGGCGCGCACCTGGGGCATCGACGAGGCCACCGTGTCGAACAGCATGTTCACCTGCCCGGCGAGCAGGTCCTGCAGCGCGGGCCCGGGCCCCTTGTAGGGCACGTGCACGATGTCGATCCCTGCGAGCGACTTGAACAGCTCCGCCGACATGTGCCCCGAGGTGCCCGATCCCGGCGAGGCGAAGTTGAGCGTGCCGGGCCTTGCGCGGGCGAGCGCCACCAGCTCCGCCACGCTGGACGCCGGCACGGAAGGGTGCACCAGCAGGATGTTGGGCACGCTCACCAGCAGGCTGACCGGAGCGAAGTCCTTCACCGGGTCGTAGGGGAGCTTCGCGAACAGGCTCGGATTGATGGCGTGCGTGCCGATGTGCCCCATCATCAGGGTGTAGCCGTCGGGCGGGCTCTTCGCGACCTGCTCGGCCGCGATCATGCCGCTCGCGCCGGGGCGGTTGTCCACCACCGCGGGCTGCCCCCATTGCTCCTGCATCTTCTGCGCGACCACGCGCGCGAGCCGGTCGGTGACGCCGCCGGGCGGGAACGGCACGACGATGCGGATGGTCCGCGCGGGATAGGCGGCCGCGTCCTGCGCGGCGACTGGCGCGGCGAGCGTGGCGAGCGCGGCGGCGAGCAGCGCGGCGACGATGTGCATGAGTCCTCCTCGTGTCGGCGGGCGGCGGGTCTTGGCGCCCGCGCGTTGCGAGGATAGCAGCCGCGCCGGGGCCTGCTACAGTCCTCGCGGCACATTCGGGAGGGTCCCATGAGACTCGCAGGCAGGACGGCGGTGGTGACGGGCGCGGCGCAGGGCATCGGGCGCGCGCTGGCGCAGCGGCTGGCGGAGGACGGCGCGGCGGTGGTGATCGCGGATCTTGCCGGGGCGGAGGAGACGGCCGCGCGGTTCAACGCCGCCGGTCATCGCGCCCTGGGCGTGCGCGCCGACGTGACCTCGGCGGAGGACATGGCGCGCATGGCCGAGGCGGCGCGCGCAGCGTTTGGCGGCGTGGACATCCTGGTGAACAACGCCGCGTACTTCTCGCCCATCGTGCCGGGACCGTTCGAGGACATCGACCCGGCCGAATGGCGGCGCGTGATGGACGTGAACACCCTCGGCCTCTTTCTCGCCTGCCGGGCGTGCGTGCCCGACATGAAGGCGCGCGGCCGCGGCCGCATCGTCAACCTCGCCTCGGGCGCGCCCATCAAGGGCGTGCCCTACATGCTGCACTACGTGTCGAGCAAGGGCGCGGTGATCGCGTTCACCCGCGCCCTGGCGCGCGAGGTCGGCACCCACGGCATCACCGTCAACGCGCTGGCGCCGGGTTTCACGCTCTCGGAGAACATCGCCAACAACCCGGACCACGTCGACAAGTTCCGCGAGGTGATCCTCAGGAGCCGCGCCATCCCGCGCGACGAGTACCCCGAGGACCTCGGCGGCGCGGTGAGCTTTCTCGCCAGCGACGACGCCGCGTTCGTCACCGGGCAGACGCTGGTGGTGGACGGCGGGTCCGCGATGGTCTGAACGGGCACCGGCGGGATGACATTACGAATTTTGATGCATCGCAACATCAGATGTGGTCTACTCGCGGCTTTTTGCAAACTAGGAGCTTCGCGATCATGACCACCGTCCTCTTGCTGTGCGGCCCTCTCGCCGTCGTCTTCGGCGCGCTCTACTGGGTGATGTCCTTCCACGATCGCCAGGAAGCGCTGGACCGCGAGGAGTGGGCGAAGCACGGCGTGCGGATCTAGCAGTACCCCGTCACGCGTCCGCGAGAAACAGGGCGGGGTCGACCGCGGCCCCGTTCAGGTAGACGGTGAAGTGCAGGTGCGGCCCGGTCACGCGGCCGGTCGCACCGACCTTCCCGACCGGCGCGCCTGCCGCGAGCGACGCACCCGCGGCCGAGTCGATCGCGGAGAGGTGCGCGTAGAGCGTGAGCACGCCCTGGCCGTGGTCGAGGATCACGGTCTTCCCCGCAAAGAAGTAATCCCCTGCATCGATCACCCGGCCGGGCAGCGCCGCGACCACCGGCGTCCCGGTCACCGCCGCGATGTCCATGCCGTTGTGCGGGCTGCGCGGCTGGCCGTTGAAATAACGCCGCAGCCCGAACGAGCTCGAGCGCCGTCCCGGCACCGGCTGGGTCATGGCGAGGTCCGCCGGCGGCGTCGGCGAGAACGTGCTCAATACCCGGTCGAGATGTGCGCGCTCGCGCTGATGGCGGGCGAGATCCTCCGGCGAAAGGTCCACCTTGGCCTGCGGCACCTTGAGGTGCTGCTCGGCGTACTTGACCGGCTCGACGTCGATGGCGAGGCGCTCCGTGGTGCCGTCGGCATGCTCGGCGGCGAGCCACAGCCGCTTGCCGGGTTTCGCGTCGAGCGGGATTCCCACCAGCGCCGTCCAGGTCCCGGCTTCGCGCAGCACCAGCACCCGCCGGTCGGCGAGCGTCGCGCGCGGCGCCGCGGCACCGCCGAGCGCGACTCGCGCGATGCCGCCCGGCACGGCCGCACTGCGCGGCAATGGCGCGGCGCGCATCGTCGCGGGAAATGCCGCCGCGGCGACCAGGGCGCCAGCGAGGCGGCGGCGGGCGGGCCGGGCGGGGGAGGAGGGTCGAGGCGGGGCGGACATTCGAGGCGGAACGCGACGCTTCCGGGAGTGTCGCGCGGAGTCGCCCGCCTGTCCATGACCATGGGCGGCCGGGTCCGGCAGCCCGGCACGACTGGCTGTAACCTTCCGGCGCCGACCGGCGAATAATCAGGGGAGGACGAATGAAGGACGCGGAGCCGCGACTCAGGGGCCTGCTGGTGCAGGGCCTGGAAGGTGACGCGGTGGCTTACAAGGCGTTCCTGCGCGATCTGGCGTCGCATTTGCGCGGGTTCCTGCGCCGCCGGCTGCAGCGCATCCCGGACGAGGTCGAGGATCTGGTCCAGGAAACGCTGCTGGCGGTGCATAACCAGCGGCATACGTACGACCGGAATCAGCCGTTGACGGCATGGGTGCATGCGATCGCGAAGTACAAGCTGATCGACTACCTGCGCCGGCGGTCGGGGCGCGAGGACGTCACCGAGACGCTGGACGAGGAGCTCGAGGTGTTCGCATCGGTGGACAACGAGGCGGCGGATGCGCGGCGCGACGTCGTGAAGTTGCTGGCGGGGCTGCCGGAGAAGCAGCGTGTGGCGATCGTGTGCATGAAGCTCGAGGGGCTGTCCGTGATCGAGACCGCGGCGCGGACGGGGATGTCGGAATCGGCGGTCAAGGTGTACGTACACCGGGGCATGAAGGCCCTGGCTTTGATGATCGGGAGCGCGGAACCATGAGAACGGACGAACTGGTCGATCTGCTCGCCAAGGGCGAGGTGGCGGTGGACCCGGGCGCGTCGCTGCGCCGCGCGTCGGTCGCGTTCGCCGGCGCGGTCGTTGTGTCGGCCGTGCTGATGGTGTGGCAGCTCGGGGTGTTGCCGGTGCTCGGCGAATACCTGCGCGAACCCATGTTCTGGGTGAAGGCCGGGTTCGCGGTGGTGCTTTCCGTTGCGGCGATCGCCGCGGCCTTGCGCCTCGCGCGGCCGGGCGCGAAGCTCGGCGCGGTGGCCGCCGCGCTCGCCGCGCCGTTCGTGGCGCTGTGGCTCCTCGCCGCCTTCAGCCTCCTGCGCGCGGCGCCGGCGGAGCGTGGCTCGCTGCTCTTCGGCGAGACCTGGGCGGAATGCCCGTTCTACATCACCCTGCTCGCCGCGCCGGTGTTCGTCGGCGCGCTCTGGGCCATGAAGGGCTTCGCGCCGACCCGCCTGCGCCTGGCCGGCGCTGCCGCCGGGCTGGCCGCCGGTGCCACCGGCGCCGCGGTCTACTCCCTTCACTGCCCGGAGCTCGCGGCGCCCTTCCTCGGCACCTGGTACGTGATCGGCGTGCTGATCCCGACGGCGGCGGGTGCGCTCATCGGGCCGCGCGTGCTGCGCTGGTGATCGCCGCTTCGTAGCGCCGCGATGAACCCGCGGCGCGCGGCGTTGTCTTCCCTGCAGGAGCCGAAGGCGCCGAGGAGGACCGATGAAGCGAACCCTGCCCTGGATCGTTGTCGCCGCCGCGGCGCTGGTAGCCGCGGTCGTCTGGTACTGGTGGCAGCGCCAGGAGCCGCCCGCCGCGCCGCCTCCCGTGCCGCGCGCGGAGGCGCCCGCACCCGCTCCCGAGGCGCCGGCCGTGCCGCCGCCCCAGGGGCAGCATCCCATCGAGCAGGCGAAGCCTGATGCGCCGCCCGCCGCGGAGCCGCCGCCCGCGATGGCCGACAGCGACAAGGTCATCCGGGACGCGCTGGTCGGTCAGCTCGGCCGCGATGCGGTGCTGTCGCACCTCAACGTGGGCGACTACGTCCGTCGGGTCGTGGCGACGGTCGACAACCTGCCGCGCAAGCACGCCCCGGCGCGGCTCTGGCCCGTGACGCCGACTGCCGACCGGATGCTGGCGGCCGAGAAGGGCGACGCAGCCTTCATCGATCCGGCCAATGCGCGCCGCTACGACGCCGTCGTGAGCATGGTCGCCGGCGCCGACACCGGGCGTCTGGTCGCGCTGTATGTGCGGCTCTATCCGCTGTTCCAGCAGGCCTACGCCGACCTCGGCCACCCCAACCGGCACTTCAACGATCGCGTGGTGGAGGTGATCGACCACCTGCTGGCAGCGCCGGAGGTCAAGGGCCCGGTGCAGGTGGTGCGGCCCGAGGTGAAGGCGCCCATCCCGGGCGAGCAGGGGCCGCCGCTCTGGTCCTATGCCGACCCGCAGCTCGAAGGGCTCTCGGCCGGGCACAAGATCATGGTGCGCGTGGGGCCCGAGCACGCGGCGAAGCTCAAGGCCAAGCTGCGCGACGTGCGCCGCCAGATCGCCGCCGCGCCGGTGAAGGGCTGATGTCGAAATCGCCGGAGGTCGCGCATCAATAGGTCAGGCGCGGCGCTCCCGCCGGCCGCAACCTTCCGATCGGAGACCACCATGCAATACATGCTCATCATGCGCGAGACCCCCGCGGCCGCGGCGCAACGCAACGATCCCGCCCAGGCACCCGCCTACTGGGGCGCCTGGATGGCCTATGTTCAGGCGGTGCACCAGTCCGGCACATTCGTGAGCGGCGCCGGCCTTGAGCTCGCCGGGGCGACGCTGCGACTGCGCGATGGCAAGCGCCAGGTGCAGGACGGTCCGTTCGCCGACGCGAAGGAGCAGCTCGGCGGCTTCTTCGTCATGGAGCTGCAGACGCTCGACGCGGCGCTCGAATGGGCGGCGCGCAGCCCGGCCGCGGCGTGGGGCAGCGTCGAGGTGCGCCCGGTGATGCCGCCGCCCCCGCAGGGCTGATGCACGCGGAGGACGCGGCGCGGGGCGCCGCCGAGCGCGTCGCCCGCGGCGCGTACGGACGCCTCGTCGCCTATCTCGCGTACCGGTGGGGCGACGTCGCCGCCGCGGAGGATGCGCTCGCCGATGCGCTGGTGCGCGCGCTCACCGCCTGGCCGGCTGCCGGCGTCCCCGACTCGCCGGAGGCGTGGCTGATGACCGCAGCGAAGAACCGGCTGCTCGAGGCGGCGCGCCATGCGCGCGTCCGCGCCGATCCTGCCGTTGCGGTGCTGTTCGAGGAGGAGGCCATGCCCGAGGCGCCGGACTTTCCCGACGACCGCCTCCAGCTGCTCTTCGTGTGCGCGCACCCGTCCATCGACGCGGCCCTGCACACGCCGCTCATGCTGCAGACGGTGCTGGGTTTCGACGCCGCACGCATCGGAGAGGCTTTCCTGGTCGCGCCCGCGTCGATGGGGCAGCGGCTCTCGCGTGCCAAGGCGAAGCTCCGCGAGGCGCGCATTCCGTTCGAGGTCCCCGGCCGCGACGAACTCGCCCCGCGAATCGATGCGGTGTGCGCCGCGATCTACGCCGCCTACGGCCGCGCCTGGGAGGACCCGAGCGGACGCGACGCCGGCAGCGGCGAGCTCGCCGGCGAGGCGATCTACCTCGCGCGCCTGCTCGTGCACCTCGCGCCGGGCGAGCCGGAGCCGCGCGGGCTGCTCGCGCTGATGCTGCACTGTGAAGCCCGCCGCGACGCGCGGCGATCCGATGAGGGCGAGTACGTGCCCCTGTCGGCGCAGGACACGGCGCGCTGGTCAGCGCCGATGCTCGACGAGGCCGAAGCGCAGCTCTCCGAGGCCGCGATTGCGCACCGCCCCGGCCGCTTCCAGCTCGAGGCGGCGATCCAGAGCGCGCATGCGCAGCGCCGCCTCACCGGGGAGACGCCCTGGCCGGCGATCGCGCTGCTCTACCGCGCGCTTGCCGCCGTCGCACCGTCGATCGGCGCGCAGGTCGCCCACGCGGCCGCCGAGGCCGAATGCCGCGGACCCGATGCGGGCCTCGCGTTGTTGGACGCCGTGGCGCCCGAGCGCGTCGCCGACTACCAGCCGTATTGGGCGGTGCGTGCCCATCTCGCCGCGCAGGCCGGACGCGCGGACGCGGCCGACGCTTATCGCCGCGCTGCCGGCCTCGCCGAGGACCCGGCCATCCGGCGGTTCCTGCAGCGCCGGCTGGATGCGATCTGCACGGAGTAGCATTCCGCATCTGCCCTGCACGATGTGAGTCGCCATGGACGCCGCCACCCTCCTCACCGCCGACATCGGCTACGCCGTCGACACCGGCGTGAAGCCTGTGAACGAGACGCTCGCGGCCGGCGCGGCCATCCGCCGCCATACCGGCGCGTTCGAGAAGCGGCCAATGCCGATCGCGGATGCGCGCCGCTTCGCCGAGCCGGCCCAGCTCGACCGCGAGGGCTTCACGCTCGTGCCGCACGCGACCGCGGTGCGCGACTTCATGGATCCGGCCGAACTCGAGCGCGTCTACTACCCGGAAGTGATCGCGTTGATCCTCGAGCTCACCGGCGCGGTCCGCGCGCACGTCTTCGACCACACGCTGCGCACCGGCGACGACGCCGAGCGCGCCGCGCGCAACATCCGCGAGCCGGTGCTGTGGGCGCACAACGACTACACCGACTGGTCCGGCCCGCAGCGGCTCCGCGAGCTCCTGCCGGATGAGGCCGAGGCGCTGCTGGCGCGGCGCTTCGCCATCGTGCAGGTCTGGCGCGCCATCGACCGGCCGATCGTCGCGAATCCGCTCGCCATCGTCGACGCGCGCAGCGTCGCGCCCGCCGACCTCCTGCGCGCCGAGCGGCGCTATCCGCACCGCGTGGGCGAGACCTACCAGCTGCTTTACAACCCCGCGCATCGCTGGTGCTTCTACCCGCGCATGCGGCGCGACGAGGCGCTGGTGTTCAAGACCTATGATTCGGCCGGCGACGGCCGTGCGCGCTTCGTGCCGCACACCTCGTTCGACGATCCGTCGGCCCCGGCCGACGCGCCGCCGCGGCGGAGCGTCGAGGTGCGCGCGCTTGCGTTCTTCTGAAGGAGCGATGGCGTAAGATGCGCCTGAGCGCCGCGGTGCCGCGGCGCGTCCCGCAATCCTTCCCCCGCACGCGCATGTCCGAACTCGGCAACTGGTCCTTTCCCGCCAACCTGCAGCCGCGGCAGGAAGATCTCGCGTTTCCGCTCGGGCCGGTGCTCGATGCGGTCGTGGGCCTGCGCGCCGAGGCGCCGGAGGATGCATTCACCGCTTCCATCCTGGGCACCGAGCGGTTCGGCAACGGTGTCGTGATCCGTGGCGACGGCCTGGTGCTCACCATCGGCTACCTTGTCACCGAGACCACCAGCGTCTGGCTCACCGGGAACGACGGCAGCGCAGTGCAGGGTTATCCGCTCGCCTACGACCAGGTCACCGGCTTCGGCCTGGTGATGCCGCTCGGGCGGCTGAACGCGCCCGCGCTGCGGCTCGGTTCCATCGCGCACGTGGATCGCGGCAGCGACGTGCTGGTGGTGGGTCATGGCGGCCGCGCCCACGCGCTCCAGGCGAAGATCGTCGGCAAGCGCGAGTTCGCCGGCTACTGGGAGTACGTGCTCGACGAGGCCCTGTTCACCGCGCCCGCGCATCCGCTCTGGAGCGGCGCGGCGCTGGTCGGCACAGACGGCGCGCTGCTCGGCATCGGCTCGCTGCTGGTGCAGGAGCAGGTGGACGGCGAGTCCACGCAGGGCAACATGTTCGTGCCCATCGACCTGCTGCCGCCCATCCTCGACGACATGACACGCCTCGGCCGTCCCGCCGGACCTCCTCGCGCCTGGCTGGGCATCTACGTCGGCGAGGACGACAAGGGCCGCCTGGTGGTGAACGGGCTGGCGAGCGGCGGCCCCGCCGACCGCGCCGGCGTGCGGCTGAACGACGTCGTGCGCGAAGTAGGCGGGCAGCGCGTGGCGAGCCTCGCCGAGTGCTTCCGCGCGGTGTGGCGCGGCGGGCCCGCCGGCAGTGTCGTGGCCCTGACGCTCGCGCGGAACGGCACGGCGGTGCACGTCGACGTGCCCTCGGCCGACCGCAACGACTTCCTCAGGAAGCCCGCGCTGCACTGAGTGCGGCGCGGCGCGCGGCGCGGTAAGCTTCGCGCACCCTGTACCGCTGGAGGACACCCATGCTGAAGCTGTACTTCGGGCCCGGCGCCTGTTCGTTCGTTCCCCACGTCGCGCTGGAGCTCGTCAAGGCCGCGACCGGCGAGGAGTTCGAGGCGCAGCTGGTCAAGCTGCACAAGGGCGAGCAGTTCACGCCCGAGTACCTCGCGATGAACCCGATGGGCCAGGTTCCCGTGCTGGTCGTGGAGGGCAAGCCGCTCACGCAGATCATCGCGATCTGCGATTACCTCGACCGCCGCTATCCCCAGGTCGGCCTGCTGCCCGCCGCCGGGTGGACGCGCGCCGAGGCGTTGTCGCTGTTCGCGTGGATGAACAACACGGTGCACTCGACCTTCACCCACGTCTTCAAGCCGAACCAATTCGCCGAGGACGAGGCGGCGCGCAAGGAAGTGCAGCGCGTCGCTCTGGCCGCCTATCGCACCTACATGGGCCTGCTGCAGGAGCGCGTGGCGAAGGCTGCGCCGTATCTGTTCGGCGAGCAGCTCTGCGTGCTGGATGCCTACGCGCTGACGCTGTTCCGCTGGAGCGGGCTGGGCGGCATCGACCCGGCGGACTTCCCGGTGTTCCGCGCCTACGTGCAGCGCATCGCGGAGGTGCCGGCGGTCGCCGCGGCGCTGGCGCGCGAGCGCGTGCCGCTCGACATGTACAAAAAAGCCGCCTGACGCGAGCGATGCTCTCCGGCATCGACGTCCACACCCACATCGTGCCGGAGTCGTTCCCGCGCTACGCGGGCGCGGTCGCCGACGCGCCCTGGCCAAGCATGCAGCACGACGGCTGCGGCCACGCGCACGTCGTCATCTCCGGCCGCAACTACCGCACCGTCCCGCACACCTGCTGGGACGCGCGCGCGCGCGCGGCCGAGATGGACGCCATGTCCATGGCGTGCCAGGTGCTCTCGCCGATGCCCGAGCTGCTGTCGTACTGGCTCGAGCCGGCCGACGGCCTGGCGATGTGCCGCTGGCTCAACGACACCATCGCGCGCATGGCCGCCGACGTGCCGGAGCGCTTCCTCGGCCTTGGCGCGGTGCCGCTGCAGGACCTCGACGCGGCGATGCGCGAGCTCGGCCGCGTGGTGAACGAGCTCGGCCTCTCCGGCGTGGAGATCGGCACGCACGTCAACGGCGTGTCCATAGGCGACCCGCGCTTCGAGCCGTTCTTCGCCGAGGCCGCGCGGCTCGGCGCGGCGGTGTTCGTGCACGGTCTCAGGCCCGCGGGCATGGACCGCCTCGTCGGCCCGCCCATGCTCGAGCAGGTCGTCGCCTTTCCCGGCGACGTGGCGCTCGCCGCCGCGGCCATGGTGACCGGCGGCACGCTGGAGAAGCATCCGCTCCTGCGCATCGCGCTCTCGCACGGGGGCGGCGCGTTCGCCATGGTGCTGCCGCGCCTGGAGCACGGCTGGAAAGTGTTCCCGGCACTGCGCGAGGCCATCCCGAATGCGCCGTCGACGTATGCCAATCGCTTCTACGTCGACACGCTGACCTACGCCGCGCGCACGCTGCAGCTGGTCATGGAGACCTTCGGTCCGGACCGCGTGATGATCGGCACCGACTATCCGTTCGTCATCGCCGACGGCGATCCGCACGCCACCGTGGACGCGCTCAAGCTCGACCGGGCCGCGGCGCAGGCGCTGCGCGAAGGCAACGCGCGGCGGTTCCTCGGCTTGAGCTGACCGGCAGCGCTCAGTGGACCGATCCGAGCGTCGCCGGATCGGCCATCAGCAGCACCGCGTTCCCGCTCGCCGAGGACTGCGCGTACTCGCCGTACTGCCGGCCGACCAGCGGGCCGCGGTCGGCGGCCATGGCGCGCAACGTGCCGAGGAGCGTCGCGAGCGGGCGACCCCCCATTTCCGCGCCGACCAGCCTGCTGTAGTCGCCGAAGCCGGCGATCGCCTCCTCGATCGCGCCGCCGCGCAGCCGGTCGATGAACGCGCGATCGGCTGCCATGCGCTCGGGCGCGGGCCAGTTGTGGCGGCCGCGCACCAGCACGTGGGCGAACGCGGTGCTGGCGAGCAGCACGGCGCGGCGCCCGAGGCGCTTTGCCGTCGCGTGGATCACCTCGCCCGCCTTCATGCACTCGGCGTGGTCGGACATCAGCACGCTCGGCAGTCCCACCACCGGCACGTCGGCATCCGGATCGAGGTGCGACAGCGGCACGTAGGTCCCGTAGTCCCAGCCGTAATGCTCAGAATCGTTGCGCGACGAGGGCACGCCGGCGGCGTTGAGCGCCTCGACGAGTTGTCCGGCGTAATCGGCGTCGCCGCGATAGCGATACGAAATGCCGGGAATCAGGTTCGGCGCCTCGTCGGCGACACACACGCCCTCGTGCAGGGGCTGACAGGTGGTGACCCAGTCGAAGGTGGCGACCCAGTGTGCCGACACGATCACCCACAGGTCGGGCCGCAGCGTGCGGCGGATGGCGGCGCCCATCTCGCGCTCGCCGGCGACCAGCGTCTGCTGGAAGTCGGGGGTGATCTCTGCGCGCCCGAGCGTGGGCACGTGGGCGACGACGGCGGCGGCGACGATTCCGGACATGACGACCTCGGAATGGAGCTTGCAAGCATTGTACGGCCGCGGGGGAGGGGCGAGAATGCGTGCACCCCCGCACAGCACAATAACCGATGCCTTTCGAAGCTCCCCAGCGGACGCTGCCGCGCCCGCGGGACATCCTCGCCGATTTCCTGAGCGGCCCGTATCTCGCCGGCGCGCTGATCGGCATGGTGTTCGCCGCGACCGCGCCGGTGGCGATCGCGCTCGCGGTGGGCACGCGCGGCGGCCTTTCGCCCGGCGACCTTGCTTCGTGGCTGTTCGCGTCGTTTTTCGTGAACGGCCTGGTCACCATCGGCATGTCGTGGTGGTACCGGCAGCCGCTGGTGTTCTTCTGGACCATCCCGGGCATGGTCCTCCTCGGGCCGGCGCTCGCACGCGCCAGCTACCCCGAGGTGATCGGCGCCTTTCTCGCCACTGGCGTGCTGATGCTGGTGCTGGGCTTCACCGGCTGGGTGCGGCGCGCCATGGACGCCGTCCCCATGCCCATCGTGATGGGCATGGTCGCAGGCGTCTTCCTGCGCTTCGGCGTCGATCTCGTGTACGCGATTCGCGACGCGTTCCCGATCGCGGCGCCGATGGTGGCGGCGTTCCTGACGCTTTCGGCTTCGGCGCGCGCCTCGCGCGCCCTGCCGCCGCTCTTCGGCGCCATCATCGTCGGCGCGATCGCCGTCGCGGTCCTGGGCCGCTTCGACACCGGCGGTGCGGGCTTCACACTCGCACGCCCGAACTTCTACCTGCCGCAGTTCTCCCTGCAGGTGATGATCGAGCTGGTGGTGCCGCTCGCCATCACCGTGCTGGTGGTGCAGAACGGGCAGGGCGTCGCGGTGCTGCGCAACGCCGGCCATCGGCCGCCGGTCGACGCGGTCACCGCGGCCTGCGGCGCGGGCTCGATCGTCACGGCATTCATGGGCGCGGTGTCCACCTGCCTCACCGGACCGGTCAGCGCCTTCGTCATCGGCGCCGGCGACAGGCGCGGCCACTACGCGGCCGCCATCCTGATCGGGCTGATGGCGCTCGTGGTCGGTCTCGCCTCGCCCGCGCTCACCGGCCTGATGCTCGCCACGCCCAAGGCGTTCATCGCGACGCTCGCCGGGCTCGCCATGCTGCGCGTCCTCCAGTCCGCCTTCGCGGTCTCGTTCGGCGGTCGGCATGCGCTCGGCGCGCTGGTCGCGTTCCTGGTCACGGTGGCAGACGTGCCGGTATTCACCATCGGCGCGCCGTTCTGGGGCCTGGTGTTCGGGTACGCAGCGTCGCGACTGCTGGAGCGCGGGGACTTTGTCAGGTCCGCCTGACCGGCCCGCGGCGGAACTCCGCCGCCAGCCAGTCGCGGAAGGCGGCAACGTGCGGCAGGTCCGCACGGTCGCGGTTCAGGAGCAGCGAGTACCGATAGCCGGTCCGCATGCGCAACTGCGGGAACGGCACGACCAGGTCGCCGCTAGCCACCAGTTCGTCGAGAAAGGGCGTGCGCACGATGGCCGCGCCCTGGCCTCGCGCGGCGGCCTGCACCGACTGGTCGATGTAGGTGAAAAAGAGCCGTGCCGGCGGACTGAAGGGCGCCAGCCCGTTGGCGTCGCACCACGCGTCGAAGTTGGTGAAGTGCGCGCTGGGCAGCGTGTCGTCCGGTTCGATGAGCGGCAGCGCGCCGAGCGCCTGTGGCGTGCGCAGCCCGCCGGGTAGCGCGGCGAGCAGGCGAGGCGACAGCGCCGCGTTCGCCTCTTCCTCGAGCAGGGTCGCGTCGCCGGCGGGCGTGCGCGTGAGGCGGATCGCCACGTCCACGTCCACGTCCGAGCGTTCGAGGTCCACGAACTGGTCGGCGGCATCGATGCGGATGTCGATGCCCGGATGGTCGCGCTGGAACGCCGCGAGGCGCGGTCCCAGCCATAGCGACGCGAACGATGCGTAGGTGGCGATGGTCACGCGCGGGGCCGCGCCGGTGCCGCGGAGCTGCGCGACGGTGCGGTCGATCTCCACCAGCGCGCCGCGCACTGCGGCGTGCAGCCGCTCGCCCGCGGGCGTGAGCTCCAGCGCGCGGGTGCGCCGCACGAACAGCGGTTTTCCGATCTGTCGCTCCAGCGCGGCGATCTGCCGGCTCACGGATGACTGGGTGAGATGCAACTCGGCCGCCGCCAGCGTGAAGGAAAGATGACGCGCCGCGGCCTCGAAGCCGCGCAGGCCGGCGAGGGCGATGGGGCGGGGGCGGCGGCGCGGCGCGGCGACCATGCGAAGATCATACATGCATAAAGTGCATGCGTCTCCTGCATTCTTTTCGCTTGAGCCCGACCGGCAGCGGGAGTGCAATGCCAGTCGGAGCAACGGCGCATGCGCCGCGTGCATGGACGGCGGAGGGCGGCATGGAACGGACGCTGCAGGTGGTGCAGACGCTGCGCATGGCGCGCGGCGAGGTGGGCCGCGTGGTGCCGCGCCGCGGGACCGTGGTGCGGGTGCTTCGCGGCCGCGTGTGGCTCACCGCTTACGGCGGCGGGCGCGACTGGGCGCTCGATTGCGACGCCGTTCACCCGATCGAGACGCCGGGCGTCGCGGTGCTGGAGTGCGCCGCTCCCGCGATCATCGAGGTGCTAGCGCCGCTGCCGCGGTGGCGCGCAACCCTTGCAGCGGCAAGGGCTTCGGGACGCCTTGCCCGGTGCCTCAGTGTCTCTGTGGTTCGCTCCGCGTTCAGAAGGGGCAATCCGGCCTGAACTGCGGCGCGCGCTTTTCCCGCAGCGACTTGATGCCCTCGTGCACGTCCGGACCGGTGAAGCCCAGGAATTCCAGCGCCAGCGACGTGTCGAAGCTCGGTCCCGCCATGCGCAGCCAGTTGTTGAGGCTGTACTTGGTCCAGCGGATCGCGCTCTGCGAGCCCGTCGCGAGGCGCTTCGCCACCTCGAAGGCCTTGGGGAGCAGGTCGGCCTCGTCGACGCATAGCGACACGAGCCCGATCCGCTCGGCTTCCTCGCCGCTCACCGGGTCGCACAGCATGAGGTAGTACTTCGCCTTCGCCATGCCGCACAGGAGCGGCCAGACGATGGCAGCGTGATCGCCGGCAGCGACGCCGAGGCGCGTGTGCCCGTCGATGATGCGGGCGTTCTTCGCGGCGATGGAGACGTCCGCGAGCAGGCCGGCGACGAGGCCGGCGCCGACTGCGGGGCCGTGCATCGCCGAGACCACCGGCTTGGAGCAGTTGATGACGTTGTAGACGAGGTCGCGCGCCTCGCGCCACACCCGCGCGCGCACGTCGAAGTCGTCGGCCATGTCCTGCACCAGCGAGAGGTCGCCGCCGGCGGAAAAGCCCTTGCCCTCGCCGCGGATGAGCGCGACGCGCGTCTCGGGATCGGCATCGACGTCGCGCCAGATCTCGGCGAGCTCCCGGTGCATGCCGTGATCGGCGGTGGAGAGCTTGCCCGGCGCCCCCATCACGATTTCCAGAATGCCGTCGGGATGGCGGTTGAGCGTGAGGCTCTTGTAGCGGTCGTAGCTCATATGCGCTTCTTCCTCTCTTTCCAGTACGGTTCCTTCAGCACGTTCTTCTGAATCTTTCCAATGGGCGTCTTCGGGACCAGATCGAACAAGGGGGCACACCCCCTTGTATATCCCCCGAGTCGGGGACGCCGATCTAGATTTTCTTTCGACGTTCCTTCCAGTACGGTTCCTTGAGCAGGTTCTTTTGGATCTTGCCGATCGGCGTCTTCGGGAAGTCTTCAACAAACTTCACCACCCGCGGCCGCTTGAATTCAGCGAGATGTTGGGTGCAATGCGCGACCACGGTCGCCTCGTCGAGGGACGCGCCGGGCTTCAGCGCGATGTAGGCGGCGGGGACCTCGCCCCACTTGTCGTCGGGAATGCCGAAGACCGCGCATTCGCCCACCGCGTCGAGGCCGTAGATCACGTCCTCGATCTCCTTGGGATACACGTTCTCGCCGCCGGAAATCAGCATGTCCTTGGCGCGGTCCACCAGGGTGATGAAGCCTTCGGCGTCCATGATGCCGACGTCGCCGGTGAGGCCCCAGCCGTTGCCGAGCTTGAAGAACGCGGCGGTCTGGTCGGGCTCGTCGTAGTACTCCATCATGAGATTGTCGCCGCGCGAGCCGATTTCGCCGAGTTCGCCCGGCCCGACCGGCCTGCCGTCCGGCGCGAAGAGGCCCACGTCCACGTTGTACGCCTGCCGACCCACCGAGCCGAGCTTCGTCGGCAGATACCAGTCGCGCAAGCTGGTGAGCACGCCCATTTCGGACTGGCCGTAGATCTGCGTGAGCAGGAGCTGCGGCAGGCGCTTCTTCAGCTCCACCTGCACCCAATCGGGCATCGGCGCGCC
>Ga0209254_10000221_pt1 | contig 41670 bp, 37 predicted proteins | sample FrelakmetDIP11DI_FD_187148 | JGI IMG/M metagenome (GOLD analysis project Ga0209254, IMG submission 187148) | Freshwater lake sediment microbial communities from the University of Notre Dame, USA, for methane emissions studies - DIP11 DI (SPAdes)... | ecosystem: Environmental > Aquatic >... | reverse complement strand
AATGAAGCCCTGCCACAGGACCAGGAGTACCTGGTTCAGGGGGGGAAAAACGGGCTGAAGGAAATCACATACCGCCGGGTATTCGAAAACGGGATCGAAATAACCGGGCAGCCGGTTCCCATAAAAGCGGTGATCCTGGCAGAATCGGTACCGGAGATCCGCATGGTGGGTGTGCAGGCACCGTTTGCGCCCCTCCAGATACCAGGGCGGATCGTATATCTGAGAGATGGCAATGTCTGGATGATGGAGAATTCGACCGCCAACCGCCGCGCCCTGCTTACTACCGGTGACCTGGATGGGCGGATATTCACACTCTCCAGGGATGGTTCATGGCTGTTATTTTCCCGCCAATCGACCATTGAAGGGCAGATCAATTCACTTTGGGTGGTGAATCTACAGGAAATCATCGAGAGTGAAGATGGGCAGAAAGCCAACCTGATCGATTTGAAAGTCCCAAACGTGGTCCATTTCGCGGATTTTTCACCTATCTATGAAGACCGGGTAATTTTTTCAACCGTTGAACCGCGCACAGTCGCGCCAGGCTGGCAGGCGAATAACGACCTGGTCGCCCTGACTTACAGCAATACCGGCTGGACGACAGATTGGTCGATCCTGGTGGAAGCGAATTCCGGAGGGATCTACGGCTGGTGGGGGATGGATTTCAAGTGGTCGCCGGATGGCAGCGAGCTGGCCTACAACCGCCCGGACGGGATCGGCCTGGTAGATTTCCAAACCAGCACCTACACAAACACAATTGATATCACCCCCTGGCAGGCCCGCGGCGATTGGGCCTGGGTACCCGGGATAACCTGGAGCCCGGATTCGAAGATCCTGTTTACCGTAGCGCACCCGGCGCAGGGCAGCTCGATCTCGCCGGAGGCATCTCAGCGCTTCGACCTGGCAGCAGCTCCAATCTCCTCAAATTTCTTGCTGCCGATGGTTTCGGGAGCCGGAATGTTCGCATACCCGCTCGCCTCCCCACTGCAGGAATTTCCGAACAGCGTCCAGGATTACCAGGTCGCCTATCTGCAATCTCTCTCCCCCGGGCAGAGCGAAACCAGCCGCTACCGGGTCGGCGTGATGAACAGGGATGGCACAAACCGCAAGCTGGTTTTCCCGGCCGACGAAAACACAGGGATGGCACCCGACCAATTTTGGGGAGCCTGGGCTCCGGCGCCACTGTCGGAAGGTGGTGGAAATGCCCTGGGAATTCTATACCAGGGCAATTTGTGGATCCTGGATTTAACGCTGAGCAACGCCGTCCAGGTGACGGGTGATCAATTAACCACCCGCCTGATCTGGACGATACCGAATAAGCTATCATCAGGAAGTTAAAAAAATGCGCGCTTTAATCACCGGTGCTGCCGGTTTCCTGGGTTCTCATCTATGTGATCGCCTGCTGCAGGAAGGTTTTTCGGTGGTTGGAATGGATAATTTCATCACCGGCAATCCGGATAACCTGGCACACCTGGCAGGTCATGAAAGCTTCTCGTTTATCCGCCATGATGTCTCCAGTTTTATTTTTGTCCCCGGGAAACTGAAATTCGTGCTGCACTTTGCCTCTCCAGCCAGTCCAAATGCCGGCTCACCATTCGGGTATGTCAACCTCCCGATCCAGACGATGAAGGCGGGAGCACTCGGTACTCACAATACGCTCGGAGTTGCCAGGCAGAACCAGGCTCGTTTCTTGCTGGCTTCCACCAGCGAGATCTACGGAGATCCGCTCGAACACCCGCAGAGCGAATCTTATTGGGGTCACGTCGACCCGATTGGAATCCGCTCGGTGTACGACGAAGCGAAAAGGTTTGCCGAAGCTCTGACGATGGCATATCACCGCTTTCACAGCATCGATACCAGTATAGTGCGCATCTTCAACACGTACGGTCCGCGCATGCGCCTGGACGACGGCCGTGTGGTGCCGAACTTTTTAACCCAGGCCCTTTCCGGGAAGCCGCTGACGGTTTACGGTGAAGGATCACAGACCAGGAGTTTTTGCTTTGTCGATGACCTGGTGGAAGGGATTTTTCGCTTGCTGGTCTCTGAATTTCACGAGCCAGTCAACATCGGAAACCAGGTCGAAACCACCGTCCTGGAGCTGGCTGAGACCATCAACCGGCTCACCGGCAATCCTGCCGGGATCGTCTTCAAGGCTGACCTGCGCGGGGAGAGCGATCCTCAACGCCGGCGGCCCAACATCCAGCGTGCGATCGACCAGCTGGATTGGCAGCCGAGCATCAGCCTGGAAGAAGGCCTGCTCAGAACAATCCCATATTTCAAGGAGAAGCTTGGACTGGGATGACCGCCATTTTCTCCAAACCACAAGAACGAACGCGTTTTATGCGCTTTGCGGTAGTCGGGATCATTGGCGCACTGGTCGATTTTGGCGTGGCGAATATCCTGGTGCACTACTTTCATCTATCGCTGGTGGTGGGCGGGACGGTATCTTTTATCTGTGCCATTTTGAGCAATTTCTCGTGGAATCGAGTGTGGACCTACCCGGATTCACGCTCGAAGCCGGTCGCCAGGCAGCTGATGGAATTCTCCCTTGTGAGCGTGGCAGGACTGCTGATCCGCCTGCCTATCCTGGCATTGGTCGAGCCGATCGCCCTGCGCATGTTCGAGCACCTGCCTAATGAATTCCTGCACCTGTCAGATGAGGTCCTGGCAACGAATTTCACACTGGCGATTGCTGTGATCATTGTAATGTTTTGGAATTTCTTTGCCAATCGTTATTGGACTTACAGTGACATCGAATAAAAGCCACAGTTTATCTCATACAGGTATAATGTCCAAATGCTGGAAAGCACCAGGTTAATCCCGATTTATACCACGAGGGGAGATGTCGGTGGGTTCCTGCAGTACCCGCACCTGTTCAATCCACAAGGTGAATGGATCGGTTGGGTAACTCAAGACCAGGAAGTGTTTTCAGTGCGTGGAAGCTATGTCGGCAGAATCACTAAGGAACCACGCATCTTGCGCGAGCGAGAATTTAGAAGCGACCAGAGGCGCCTGGTCCCGCCTGATCCACCTGTGGCGATCCGACCGCCTGCCAGGGTCCCGCTGGCACCGCTGATGGCGGAAATCGCCCAAAATCTGATCGATGTCCTGGACGAGGCACCCGACATGCTGCCACCAATGGGTTTCGACCTGCTGCAAGATGATATGGATTAATCACCTGCTCGCATTCAGGATATCCAAAATGGTTCCAGGAGTTAAGTGATGGAAGAGAATCTCCACATCGAAGTCGCCCCTTCCAATCTGCCCCAGAATGTGCGGGAATTTCACGAGCGCGGCTGGATTCACCTGACACAGAATGATTTTGCCAGTGCAGAGGCTGATTTTCGCCAGGCACTGGCCAAGAACAACCGCTTTGCGGAGGGTTTCTTCGGCCTGGGGGTGGCTTTGAAGCAGCTGCACAAATATACGGAAGCCATGGAGGCCTTCGAGAAGACGCTCTCGTTCCTTGGCCTGGAGGCGAAAAAAGAAGATGCGATCCGCCTTTCCATGCTGCGACGACTGGCTATGGACCACCTGGAAATCCTTCAAAGGAGAACCTGATGCCAACCCATCGTGAAGCCATTGAAAACAGCCTTTCTGGAGTGGTGATGGAGCAGATGCCCGCCGCGCTCTGGCGTCACTTCCCAGTTGACGACCAGGATCCTGCGACCCTGGCACGTGCTGTAATCGCATTTCAGAAAAATTATGAGTATGACCTGGTAAAAGTGACACCTGCTTCCTCATTCTGCATCAAAGATTGGGGAGTCCAGGACTTCTGGCGCGGTGACACCGAAGGGACACGAGATTACACCAGGGTGCTTATCAATGATCCCGAAGATTGGGGGCGATTGCCGGTCCTGGATCCGCGCAAGGGATTCCTGGCTGACCAGCTCAGATGCCTCCAGATTCTGGTGAAGGAACTCAGCCCGCAAACACCGGTGATCCAGACAATATTTAACCCGCTCTCACAGGCTAAAAACCTGGTCGGTAAAGGACGCCTGCTTGTGCATCTGCGCAAATACCCGGATGCCCTGCATGCAGGTTTGAAAATCATCACAGAAAGCACGCTCAGGTTCATCGATGCGATTTCTGAATTCGAAATCGCGGGGGTGTTCTTCGCAGTGCAGCACGCCCAGCACGGCCAGCTGACCCAAACTGAATACCTGCAATTTGGCCGGCATTATGATTTACAGCTGCTGGAATCTTGCCAGGATTTCTGGTTGAATATGCTGCACATCCACGGCTCTGAAATCATGTTCGACCAGGTTGTCGATTACCCGGTGCAGGTCCTCAACTGGCACGACCAGGAAACGAGCCCTTCGTTATCCGAAGCCAGAGAGAAATTTCCCGGGGCTGTGTGCGGCGGCTTGCAGCGCATCCAGACCATGGTCCTGGGAACACCTGAAGAGGTCAGGGCGGAAGCGCGGGAGGCTATCAGACAGACCGGTGGCCGCAAGTTTATCCTGGGAACTGGCTGCGTTGTGCCCATCACGGCACCACACGGCAACCTGCTGGCGGTCAGCGATCCGGCGACGCTGCGAATTTAGCCAAGTATGCCTGGATTACGGGTGATCGCCGGAAGCGCCAAGGGTCGCCGGATAAAATCCGTCCCGGGAGACGTCACCCGACCGATCACCGACCGCGCGAAGGAGTCTTTATTCAATATTATCGGCCCGGATATTGAAGGAGCTGCCTTCCTGGATCTGTTCGCCGGGACTGGCAGCGTGGGAATCGAAGCCCTGAGCAGAGGAGCATCATTCTGCCGCTTCGTTGACAAGAACAACCAGGCGCTGGATACTGTAAAAAACAATTTAAAGTTGACCGGCCTGTCAAACCAATCAGAAGTCCTGCGCAAAGACGCGCTCAGGATGTTGGCAATTCACCCCGACCGGAAATTCGACTATGTATTTATCGCACCACCGCAATATAAGGGGCTGTGGCTTGAGGCGATCCGTGAATTGGACGGCAATTCGACCTGGCTGTCAGGGGACGCGTGGGTCATCGTCCAGATCCACCCGGTAGAATACGAGGCATTGACGCTGGAACACCTGGGAGAATTCGAGCAGCGAAAATACGGCAGCGTGTTGTTCGTATTTTACAGTCCTTCCAGCTGGCCTGGTTCCGGATAAAACTAAAAAAAAACGAAGATTTTGAGGTTCTAATGAACATTGGAATACCTAAAGAAAGACGGTCCTTTGAGTACCGCGTCGGTTTATCGCCCTCATATGTCACGATGCTGAGCCGCCAGGGGCACACGATTTACGTGGAGCATGACGCCGGACTGGGAGCAGGATTTGGAGACGGCGAATTCGAGCAGGCCGGCGCCAGGATCGCCTATTCGGCCCATGAAGTCTTCGGCCGCGCCGACTTGCTGTTGAAAGTATCTCGCCCTTTGATCGAAGAAATCAGCTGGCTGCGGCCCGGAAGCGCGGTCGCCGGGCTGCTGCATCTCGGCTCCGCACGCCAGGATAAAATCACCGCTTTGATCGAAAACAAGGTGACAGCAATTGCCTACGAGCAGGTCACACTGCCAGGCGGCGAAGCACCTATCCGCAAGCCGCTCAGCGAAATCGGGGGTATCCTGGCAGCGCAGATCGGCGCCCGCCTGCTGCAGAATAACGCCGGCGGGAAAGGAATATTGATAGGAGGCGTGCCTGGTGTTCCCCCGGCTGAAGTTGCGATTATCGGTGCTGGCATTGCCGGTTCGCATGCCGCCAGGGCTTTTCGCGGCATGAACGCCCACCTTACCATCCTGGACACCGACCTACAGTGCCTTAAAACGATCTATGACCGTTTTCCCGGCGTGGTGACCATGGTGTCGAACCCGATCAATGTTTCGAAGGTGTGTTCTTTTGCCGATGTTGTGGTCGGAGCGGTGCTGGTGCCCGGGGAGCGCCCGCCGGTGGTGGTCACCAGGGAAATGATCAGGCTGATGAAACCACGCTCGATCGTGATGGATATAAGTATCGATGAAGGAGGCTGCATCGAGACTTCCCGCCCGACCACACACGAGCATCCTACTTTCATAGAAGAAGGCATCATCCATTACTGCGTGCCGAACATGCCCAGCATCGTCGCCAGAACTGCTACTCACGCTTATCTGAACGCGGCATTTCCGTTCATCCTGGAGATGGCGAACAAGGGAATTGAGCAGGCTATCGCAGACAATCCCTCCATCCAGCGCGGCGTGGCAACGATCGACGGTGAAGTGCGGAATATTTCCAGCTTATCTCCCCTGGCAGACCCGGAGTAAATGATGAACCTTTCGGAACGCTACCACTCCCGGCTGGTGACTGCAGAAGAAGCCGTTCGCCAGATTCACTCGGGCAACCGCATTTTCCTGACCGGAAACTGTTCGGTGCCGCAAAAGACCCTGGCAGCATTAGTGAATTACGCTCCACAGCTGGAGAACGTCGAAATCTGCCAGTCGCTCACGGTCGGCCCGGCAGATTATGTTTCGCCGGAAATGCAGGGCCACCTGCACGTGAACACCATGTTCGTGAGCGCCAATGTGCGCAAGGCAGTAAATGACGGCCGGGCCGATTTTACCCCTGTGCTGTTATCCGAATTTCCATTGCTGTTCAAAAACCACCACCTGCCGGTCGATGTGGCACTGATCCATGTCTCGCCGCCCGATGAGCACGGTTTTTGCAGTTACGGCATCGAAGTCGGACTGACCAAATCGCCGGCTGAATCCGCAAAGATGATCATTGCCGAAGTAAACCAGCAGATGCCGCGCCTGCTGGGTGATTCGTTCATCCATGTCAGCCGGCTGCATTACATGGTACCGGTGAATTACTCCCTGCCTGAATTGTTGATGAGCGAAGGGGAAATCGATGCCACCACGAATAAGATCGCTGGGTACATTGCCGAGCTCATCCCGGACGGGGCGACCATGCAGCTGGGGATCGGCGCCATTCCGGATGCGGTGCTGAAATATTTATACGATAAGAAAGACCTGGGCATACACACCGAGCTATTTTCGGACGGTGTAATCGACCTGGTGGAAGCCGGGGTGCTGACAGGCGCTCGAAAAAGCATCCACCGCGGCAAGATGATCGCAGGATTCGTGCTTGGCAGCCAACGGCTTTACAAGTGGGTAGACGACAATCCTTTGATCGAGCTGCACCCGTCGGAATATGTAAACGATCCCTTCGTAATCGCCCAGAACATGCGCCAGGTGGCGATCAACTCGGCGATCGAAATCGACCTGACCGGCCAGGTATGCGCCGACAGCATCGGGCCGAAATTATACAGCGGCGTTGGTGGGCAGCTGGATTTTATATACGGCGCTGCCCGCTCGAAGGAAGGTGTGCCCATCATTGCCCTGCCCAGCACCACCACTTTGCGCGATGGTACGGTCGTCAGCCGGATCGTGGACATGCTTAAGCGCGGGGCCGGGGTAGTGACCACACGCAATCACATCCATTATGTTGTGACAGAATTTGGTGTGGCTGATCTATATGCCAGGACTATACGGCAGCGTGCGTTATCCTTGATCGGAATCGCACATCCCGACTTTCGCCCTGAGCTCACGCAGCGAGCGCAAGAGCTGAATTATATATAGGATAAGCCATGACACGCCGGACGAAGATCGTCGCTACCATGGGTCCTGCCTGCCAGGATGAGAAGACGCTGCTTGAGCTGGTCGAGGCAGGTGTGGATGTAGCCCGCCTGAACTTCTCACATGGCACACACGAAGAACAATACCAAATTTTCCAGCTCTTGAGGCGGATTTCTGCCCAGGTTAACAAACCCATCACCATCCTGCAGGACCTGCAAGGGCCTAAGATTCGCACCGGAGAAATTCAGGATGGAGGGATAGAGATCCAACCGGGCCAGGTGCTCAGCCTGACCACAGAAGAGGTGATGGGTGATGAAAAGCTGGTGTCGGTGGATTTACCAGGCCTGGCTGAAAGCGTCTCGCCTGGAAACCGGATTCTGCTGGATGACGGCAACCTGGAGCTGGAAGTCACCGGAGTGGATCACGGCCGGGTGGTGACGCGTGTCATCCTGGGGGGCGTGCTCAAGCCAAACAAAGGCGTTAACCTGCCCGGTGCAAAAATCCACATCCCGGGCTTTACAGACAAGGACCGTGCTGACCTGGCTTTTGGCCTGTACATGGGTATCGACGCAGTGGCTGTCTCTTTCGTGCGCTCCGCCCAGGATATCCAGGTAGTAAGGCAGGCGATATCCAGCCATCCAGGAACGAGATATTTCGTACCCATCATCGCCAAGCTCGAGCGCCCGGAAGCCCTTAACAACCTGGAATCGATTATCCATACGGCAGATGGCGTGATGGTGGCACGCGGTGACCTGGGAGTCGAGATGTCGCCAGAGGCGGTTCCGATTGCCCAGAAGCGGATCATCTTTGCCGCTAACACGCATGCCAAAATGGTTATTACAGCCACACAGATGCTCGATTCCATGATCCACAATCCGCGTCCCACCCGCGCCGAGGCATCGGATGTAGCCAATGCGATCTTCGACGGGACCGATGCCGTCATGCTGTCTGGTGAAACCGCTACCGGGCAGTATCCAGTAGTTACGGTTAAGACCATGCACTCCATCATCTGCCAGGCGGAAACGAACGTCCACGATTGGGGACACTGGCACGGGGAAATCAAACCCGATACAGAAGTAGATGATACCTACTTTATGACGCTGGCAGCCCGCGAGCTGGCTCACGACCGGAATGTGGCTGCTATCGCCGTTTTCACCAAGTCGGGACGGACGGCACTGATGCTGTCGAAAATTCGCCCAGAAGCACCCATCCTGGCTTTTACACCGGACCCCCACACCTACACACGCATGAATCTATATTGGGGTGTGAAGGCGCAGCTGGTGCCGGAAGCCAACACCATTGAAGAAATGTTAAGAGCGATCGAAGGTGCGATCCTTGAGACGGGGAGGGTGCAGCCCGGGCAGCAGGTGGTGCTGGTGTGCGGGTACCCGATCTCGGAAACCCGACCGACGAATATGGCACTGCTGCACACCATTGGTTCGACGATCAGAATTCGGTAATCAGATAAAGCGTATTAATCGTGCAGACGAACCTGGACGCAGTCACCGGCGCTTTCAGCTACACCGGTAAATATATCGCTCGCCGCCTGCTGGCGAATGGGAAAGATGTGCTCAACCTGACCCGCGATCCCGGGCGGGAGCACGAATTTGGCAGCCAGCTGCGCTCAGCCCCACTCAGCTTCGAAGACCATTCGGCACTCTCAGCCAGCCTGGTTGGAGCCGGGACCCTGTTCAATACCTACTGGATCCGGTTCAATTACAGCAGCTGGACGTTCGACCAGGCGGTAAATAACACCCGCCTCCTGCTGAAAGCTGCTCGAAATGCAGGCGTCCGGCGGATCGTGCATGTGAGCGTCACGAATGCGAGGGCGGATTCACCGCTGGCCTATTTTCGCGGCAAGGCAGCGGTTGAGGAACTGGTGAGAAATTGCGGGCTGTCGTATGCCATCGTACGTCCTACCCTCATTTTTGGACTGGAAGACCTGCTGCTTAACAACATTGCCTACCTGCTCAGGCGGTTCCCGGTCTTTGTCATACCTGGCGACGGGAGCTACCAGCTGCAGCCCATCTCGGCGGAAGAGACGGCGGAGCTGTGCGTCAGGGCGGCACAGCAGGACCAGAACCTTGAGCTGGATGCTGCCGGCCCGGAGATTCTGACATTCGGAGAATTGGTCAGGATGCTCAAGATCTACACAGGCAGCTCAGCCCGGCTGGTGAAGCTGCCGGCTGCGCTGGCACTGGGATTTTCGCGCCTGGTGGGGTGGATCACCCAGGACATCACGTTGACGAGCGAGGAGCTGCATGGGCTGATGGATGGACTGTTGGTTTCCGAACATCCGCCAGCGGGGAAAACCAGGCTGGATGACTGGCTGAAAGAACACGGGAAGGATCTTGGAAAAAGCTATGTTTCCGAGCTGAAGAGAAATTTTTTGCCGTACAAACCTCACAATTAACGACAGAAAATTTGCACGATCTCCGACCTTCAAAATTAATAATAACGGATATACTTTCGATAATTCCACCGACTCATCGACCAGCTGAAAATTAGATGGCTTCGTCGGAGAGCCTCGCATTCGGAAAACACAACGGACCGAGGTCTGGCATTCGAAAATTGATAAGAGAGGGCGCTTGCCTGATTTATTCCCCTTCTTAGCATTTCCAATCCCTGCTGCCTCACAGCCCTTGAGTAGATTCCTTCCGCTTTTCCCCAACGGCCTGGTTGCTTCCTGGTTAACTGAAAGCTTATCGCAAGGCAGCCTGGTCCTGGATCCGTTCGGTTCCCAATCACGGCTGGCGATCGAAGCAGCGCAGCTTGGCTACCGTGTCCTGGTGACCTGCAACAATCCAATCGAGAGATTTTTACTCGACCTGGCGGCTCACCCGCTCGTACGAGATGAACTGCAAGCTGCACTGGCCGACCTTTCAGTGATTATGAAAGGCGAGGAGCGATTAGAAGCGCATATCAGGTCGCTTTATTCCACGGAATGTGCGAATTGTGGAGAAAGGATCGAAGCCCAGGCATTTGTCTGGCAGCGGGAAACGGAGAGAATCCAGGATCGAATTTACGAATGCCCATTTTGTAATGACTCGGGAAGCCGTCCAGCCAGCCAGGATGATATGGAGTATGCCGCTCAATTTAAGAAAGGAGGATTGAACTGGTTTCGAGCCATCGAGCGCGTCACGCCCAAAGATGATCCGGACCGCACCCAAGCCGAAGAAGCCCTCGAAACTTACACACCCCGGGCTGTAAATGTCCTGGTGAACCTGATAAATGTGCTCGACCGTTTTCCAGCCGTTCGACAGCGCGAGCTGCGGGCCTTGCTGCTGGCAGCCTTCGAGCAGGCAAACTCGCTGTGGTCCTTTACGACCGTACGGGAACGCCCACGCCAGCTTCGAAGCTCACCGTTCTATATCGAGAAGAACATATGGCTGGCCCTGGAAGAAAGCATCGACCACTGGAGCGGACTGGAGCAGACGGTACAGAATCTAATTCTGACCGAGTGGCCTGACCTACCCCCAGAAACAGGTGGAATTTGTCTTTTTCCGGGACCTGTACGGCAGCTGGCTGAGCAGCTTAACCGGATGCAAGGCGAAAGCTTCTCTATCAGCGGTATCCTGGCTGCCCTCCCCCGTCCAAACCAGGCCTACTGGACCCTTTCGGCGTTATGGGCTGGCTGGTTGTGGGGCCAGGAGGCCACCGCCGTATTCAAAAGCGTATTACGAAGGCGACGATATGACTGGCAGTGGCACAGCGCTGCTTTAGGATCAGCTTTCGAAAGCCTGAACAATTTGGTTGATAGCAACACGCCGTTTTGGGTAAACATCGGCGAATGCGAAACCGGGTTCATGGCTGCTGCCCTGGTCGCGGCCGAGCTGGCGAATTTCGAACTTGATGGTCTCGCCCTGCGGGAAGAGGTGGACCAGGCACAGGCGCGATGGATTGTAACTGGCAGGCATGGCTCACGTGTCTCCAGGCTCGAAATAGAGACCCCGGAGAAGCTGCAGTCTGCTTGCCGGGAGACTGCGGTCGAACACTTGAAATCTCGCAGTGAACCTGCCAGCTTTGGGCAGCTGTCTGCTGCCGCCCTGGCTGGAGTGATGAAAAGCCGGAATATCCAGCCCGCCCTGCCAAACTCACCCACGGAAAAACTTTCCGGGCTACAGGCAGCAGCTAACCAGGCTTTCAACGACCGGGGTGTGTTCGAACGGTTAGGCGCCAGCGAGAAATCTGGCGAAACCGGGCAGTGGTGGCTGACTTCGGGCCGTCATACCCGCCCGAGCGGAAGAGAGGATGGCGGCTATTCGCTATCCGATCGAGTGGAAATGACTGTTGTCCGCCACCTGGTCGCCTCACCCGGATGCAGCTATGAGCAGGTCGACCAGGAAACCTGCCGCGCATTCGATGGGCTTTTTACACCAAATCGAGACCTGGTTCTGCAATGTCTTGCTTCTTACTGCCAACCGGTGGATATATCCGGGGGCGGCTGGTATTTGAGACCGCAAGATGATCCAGCCTCCCGGCGTGAAGATTTGAAAAGCATTTCCAACCGGGTCAAAATTATAGGAGAACAACTTTCTCTAGAGGTGAACGAGGTTGAATACGCAGCTGCTGGCGATTTCGCGCAATCCCCGGTCCAGTGGCGCGACCGGAATGGAAAGATCGTGTACACCTTCTTCTTTCTGGCGTCCACGACCTGCAGCAAACTGGTCGCCGCGCAGTTTTTAGCTGGAGAGGATGACTTCTCCCCGCAAATCGATTCACAAAAGAGATATGTGATCGTCATCCCTGGCAGCCGCTCCGGGTTGATGCTTTATAAACAGGAAGAAGACCTGCAGTTAAAAAGGGCAATTGAAAGCAGCTGGCGCCTCCTGAAGTTCAGGCTGATCCACCGCCTGGCGGATAACCAGGGATATGAACTGAGTCTTTTGGAAAAGCTCTTTGACCTGGATCCCCTTGTATATAAGGATCCCCAGATCCCATTGATCTAGCTGATAAATCAAACCTCACAGGTCCCGGCTCATTACTTGCCGGGACAGGTCTTGGAGACCTGTGAGATTTCGGATGAGAAGGATTAAGGTTGCGGTGTGGGGAAAAATGGCCACGGGTATGTCGGAAATGGACCCGGTGGAACTGGGGTTTCGGTGGCACCCGGGATCGGCGTTTGCACGGGAGGCCAGGTCGGGTAAGGCGTCTCGGTTGGGAACGGCGGATTTGTCGGTAATGGTGTAAAAGTAGGGAAAGGTGTGTCTGTCGGGGTGGGTGTGGGTGTAGGAACCTGGACAATCAGGCGCATGAGTTTTTCTGCATGCGTTCCCTGCTGGCTGTAGATGCGCAGGCGGAAGGTATACAATCCATCGGGTAATCCATCCAGCTCCCAGGTCGCCAGAACCCCAGACTGCCGGATACGATCGCGACCTCTGAAAAGCGACTCCCAGCGGTCAGGTTTTTCCCCACGTCCATACTCCAGCTCCAGGGATTCAAAACCATTGGTGGCATCAGCCATCACATAGAAATCGACCCGATTAGCTTCGATGCGGTCACCTTCACGGGGAGAAATAAACTCCAGGATTGGCCGCGGGTCATCTGCCCGGCACTCGCGCTCCGGCACGAAAAACACCGGGTCTTCGAAGCCCATCTGTTCTGCCCAGGCTTTACCCTGCCCGGTCCGGTTGATCCATCTTTTCGCCCAATCGTCCTTGACATTCATGACAAACTGCTCATCAAGGTAATCCGGACAGGCCGGCGAAGCCAGCAGCCCGGTCCAGGTATCCAGGACGGCTTTTCTCCACAGGTCCTGATCTTTAGGCAGTGGAGGCTGGTCGGCTGCAAACAACTCGGTGGTCTGACGCGGGCACCATTCGGAAGGCAGAGTCCCGGAGACTTCGCAGATGGAATATTCCACCACACCCGGCGGCTTTTGAAAACTGGAAGTGACCCCACCAGCAAACTGTTGGACCAGGGACTGCATCGTCTCCGCCCAAATCGGAGCTGCGCCGACCACGCCGCTGACGTTCTTCATGGGTGTGTAATCGGCATTACCAACCCACACGCCGACCACGACATCCGGGGTATAGCCGACGGTCCAATTATCACGAAAATCGTTCGTGGTCCCGGTTTTTACGGCCGCCGCGAACGGCAGTTTGAGCACCGAATTCTGCCCGAAACCCGGCGAGCGCGCCTGGTTATCGGAGAGAATGGATGAAATCAAGAACGCATGCTCAGACCGGATCACCTGCTCGGCAGCAGGCGCCTGGTAAACGTACACCTGGTTGCCATCATGATCCAGGATGCGGCTGATTGCCACCGGAGGCAGGCGCCGCCCGTAATTTGCTATCGTCCCATAAACTGAAGTCAGCTCCAGGAGTGTGACCTCACCCCCACCCAGGGTCAAAGACAGCCCATAATCCCCGCGGTTCAGAGTGGAGATTCCCACGCGCCGGGCGAAATTGATGAAACCATCCGCTTCGGCAGTGTTGGGATTGTCTGTTATCCCCACGAAATCCAGTGTTTTTACCGCCGGGATGTTATAGGAGCTTGCCAGGGCTTTTCTGACCGTGACTGGCCCATGAAAGCGCTCGTCATAATTCTGCGGCTCGTACGGCGGGCTGGGATCACCTGGGACACCGGACGGAGGGAATTGGGAAGGCACATCCCAGATCAATGTGCCCGGAGTCCAACCTTTTTCAAAAGCTGCCAGGTAAGTGAGCGGCTTAATGGCAGAGCCTGGCTGGCGCGGGCTGATCGCCATATTCACCTGCCCGGAGATAGCCTCACTGTAAAAATCGGCCGAGCCGACCATGGCCAGGATTTCACCGGTTCCAGGTCTCAATATCACCACAGCACCACTGGAAACATCCTGTCCTGCCAGTGAGTCGATTTGCTTGCGCAGTACACCCTGTGCCAGGTCCTGGATAGCCGGCTGGAGTGTGGTATAGACCGTGAAACCAGAGCGGTAGATGGTCTGCGGATCGTATTGTGCTTCGAGCAGGCTGCGCACGTAATTGACCCAGTGCGGGTAGCGCATCTGGATGGCAGGCGGCTTGAATGGATAATTTTTGATCTCACTGACCGCGTTGGTGACTTCTACCGGACCGACACAAACTCTCTCCGCGCTGTTGCTCACGTAAATACAGCCGTTTTCCTGGCTGTCCTGGTACATCAGCAAAAGGACATCATCCAGGCGCTGGTAGACGACTTCGGGCGAAGTAAAAATGTCATAGATCGCTGGAGCCTGAGGCAATCCTGCCAGGAAGGCTGCCTGCCCGAGGGTCAGATCGCTGGCCCGGGCGCCAAAATAAGTTTCAGCTGCAGCTTCGACGCCGTAGGCCAGATTTCCGAAATAGATTTCGTTGAGATAGAGCTCCAGGATCTCGTCTTTGCTGTACCGGCGGGTGATTTCAGCAGCCAGAATGGCTTCGCGAATCTTGCGGTCATACGACTGCTCGGTACGCTCTTCGGGGGTAAAGAGCAGTGTGCGCGCCAACTGCTGGGTGATGGTCGATGCACCAGAGACGGTTTCACCGGATTGATAATTCTGCCAGAACGCCCTCCCAATCGCCAACAGGTTGAATCCAGGATGCTGGTAGAATTCCTTGTCCTCGGTGGCAATGGTCGCCGCAACCAGGTCAGGATCGATGCGCGAAAGCGGTACATACGTTCGCCTCCCGGCGTTCGGATCTAAGATTTCGTACAGAGTATTCCCATTGGCATCTAGAATGCGGGTAGTTTCAAACTGCGAAGCCCTGTCACGCAAGTCGCTGATGCTGGGCAACGAGGATGCGATGCGGTAGTACTGGTAAAACATCAATGAAACCAGGCACAGGCCCGTGAGCAGGAGGATCAGCGTCCCGATAAAAAATATGCGCAGGAAGCAACCCGAGATGTTCCTCCAGCCCGAGCGAGGTGATGCGGCGCGAGGTCGATGCGAAGACACCGGGCGTGCCGGGTGTGAAGGAGTGCGAGCCGTCGGTGGAGCAATCGGCCGGCGCCGTGTTGGACCCGGTGATGTCGGCATGGAAGTATTAACGATCTTGCTGTCATAGGCAGAAGGCCTGACTTGCGTCGCATCACTGTCAACACGGGGTACTTTTTTGAGCCATTCAGGCGGGATTTCCCCGCGCTGCGGTTTCACAGTGGGTGTCCCGCTCAATTGCGCCGCAGATTGATCTGACGTACCACCATCGACCGCTCTCTGTTCATCCTTGCGGTTTGCCCGCACAGGTTGGGTGTCTCCCAGGGCTGGTCTTTCGGAATCATCCCGAATCGGGATCGTATTATTGTCGCTCATATTCTTTGTTTTGGAATTCCAGGCATGGCATGCTGGAAGCCAATTTTCCGGGTTACGCGCTAATTTGTTTTAGGGCGCGAGGCCAAGAGCGCGTTCCATTTCCCCTTATTGACAATCTCAGCGTGCTGGTTGATCACTTTAGCTTCAATGAGCACCGACCCACCACTCAGGCGCGGAATTTCCTTGATCTCGACCACAATCAATTCCACATGCAGCGTATCCCCCAGGAAAACCGGCTTGCTGAATTTCCACTCCTGGATCTCGCGGAAGGCTAAAACTGTACCTTCCATCACACCTGTCTGCACCACCAATCCCATGGAAATGGAAAGGACCAGCAGGCCGTGAGCGACCCTTTGACCGAAAGGTGAATTTTGGCTGAATTCGGCATCGGTATGTATCTGGTTAAAATCTCCGGTCAGCCCGGCAAAACTGACCACATCACTTTCAGTGATAGTCCTGGCCGCCGTTATAATACTCTGGCCAGTCTCAAATTCTTCGAAATACAGGCCGCGAGGCCGCCTTCGAAATAAATCCATCTTTTCCTCCATCCAGATTGACTGTTAATGTTTCATTCTAGCATAAAAAGGCCAGTTCCCTTTGACCTGCTGAGCAAGATGCCATAAAATGTAGATATGCGAACCTGGAACCTGACTCAGAATGATCCATTATGCCTGACCCTGGCCGCAGATGCCCGATTGGGACCGACCGATTACACCGACGACCATATCTGGGAGCTGGTTTTCGGGAAAGGCTCACCGCCGGCGGTATCGTTACAGACCACTTACGGTTTGCGAGCGCGTTCAATGCGGCTCTTTCCTTCCTTTACATTCCAGGAATCTACCCGTATTGATCCTGTCGCTTTTCACAGCCAGCCTGTAATCCAACTTTTGTTTCCAAACTTCTTAATGCTCAAATACAGTCCATTCCAGGGTATAGACGTTATTACTGAATATTGGGTTCCAGAATCGCACGTGATTTCAGGCCGAGTTCGGATGATGAATCTGACAGTAGATACGGCGCACATCAAATTTGAATGGATTGCACAGCTCACTCCAGCAGAGGGTCAGCGCATGGCATTCACTGAAATCCAGTCTGTAAACGTGCTGGCAGGTGAAACGGGTTCGTTGGAACCGGTTCTTTTTATGACCGGCGGCCCGAAGCCTGGCGCGGGTATATATCCTTCATTAGGACTGAACCTGGAAATCCCAGCTAATGGAGAACGCCAGGCGACCTGGGTGCTGGCAGCGGTAGCTGATACTGCCGACTCTTTCAACCTGGCACGCTCGATCGCGGGCAGGAACTGGGAAGCGGAGCGATCCAGGTTGGAAAGCCTGAATTCTCAGCAGGTGGAGGTCCTCACCGGGGACCCGGATTGGGATACTGTTTTCATGCTCACACAGAAGAAAGCGATCGAGTCGTTCACCGGTCCAACGGAGAACATGCCTTACCCATCGATTGTGATGACTCGCACTCCTGACCAGGGATATTCTCTCAGGGGGGATGGAAGTGATTACAACCATCTCTGGAATGGACAGACAGCCCTGGATGCGTATTACCTGTCAAGCATCATCCTGCCGGTGGCCCCACAGCTGGCCAAAGGGCTGCTGTTGAATTTCTTGTCCATTCAGGAAGAAGGCGGTGAAATCGATTGGAAACCAGGATTGGCGGGACAGCGGGGTAAGCTCAACGCAACACCGGTTCTAAGCAGCCTGGCATGGATGATCTTTGAAGGGACTGAAGATCGCGAATTCCTGAAACAGGTTTTCACAAAATTGCTGGCCTTTCTCAGGTCCTGGTTCACCGCTCGGCACGATCGAGATAAGGACGGCTTCCCCGAATGGGATCACCCCGCGCAGGGTGGGATGGAAGACCACCCAGCTTATTCTCCCTGGCTACAGTGGTCACAAGGCGCCGAGATTTCTTCGGCCGAAAATCCGGCCATGTGTGCATTTCTCTTTCGTGAATGCCAGTCCTTGATGCAAATGGCGCGCCTGCTGGGACATAAAGAGGAGCTGGCGGAGATTCAGAATATCGCCGAGCAGCTGCGCCAGGCTGTCGAAGAATGCTGGGATTCCATCGAAGTAGGTTACCTGGACAGAGACCGCGAATCGCATCACTGTACGATCGGCTCCTGGCTGGGCAATCAGACCGGCCCGGGAATAATCACTATCGAACAGAAATTCAACCAACCGGTCCGGCTGCTGATTCATATACAGTCAAATTCAGGCTCCAGGCCATTTCCCAACATTTTTATTCACGGTAAGGGAGTTTCTGAGCGTGAGAGGATTGAACACCTGGCGGATACACAGATTCGCTGGATGTTCGATCAGGGACGGATGACCGGTGAGCTGCTGTATTCATCTATCGAAAAAATCGAAGTCCAGGGATTGGGTGCCAGTGATTACCTGAATGTATACAGCGTCGGATACCACCAGGTCTTTTACAGTTCCTTGATGCCTTTGTGGGGCAAGCTCCCCCAACCCGAACGCGCAGTCGAGCTGATAGAAGGAAGCCTGCTCAACCCGTATAAATTCTGGCGGACTCACGGAATCCCGGCCTGTGCAGTGCCACCCAGCGAGGCCGCCACCATCTGCGACTGCGCCAGCCCGGCCTGGAATGCCATGATTGGAGAGGGATTACTCAGCTACGGATATCGACAGGAAGCTGCGGACCTGTGTTCCAGGCTAATCGATACCATTATCCAGACCCTGAAGCGCGAAGGTGCCTTTCGACGCATGTACCGCGTGGAATCCGGCCAGGGGCAGGGTGAGCGAGATGCGCTGACAGGACTGGCACCGCTCGGCTTCTTCCTGGACACCCTGGGCATCCGCCTGATTTCACCTCACAGAGTTGCCGTGGCAGGATTCAATCCATTTCCATGGCCAATTACGGTAAAATATCGAGGATTAACGGTCTTGAAGCAGAAGGACAAAACAACAGTTATCTTCCCGGATGGGCAGACTGTAAATGTCGAGGATCCTGCTCCTCAAATCGTCGCCCTGGAAAAGGGAACTGCCTGAGAAACACGGTAAGGTTTCGCAATAGTCTTTGGCTCGATCCAGCTGAAAACAACTTCTATGGTCAAGCGACTGATAACAGCCATCATCCAGATGCGCGATGCGGATTTCGCAACAAGCGCATTAATTCAGGCCGGCTTCCCAGTTTCGCGCATGTCGAGCTCAGGTGGCTTCCTGGGCAGGTGGAACGTCACCCTGCTGATAGGCACCGATGAAGGTCAGGAGAATCAGGTGCACGATATCCTGACCCAGATCTGCCGCAGAAGGATTGAATATGTCGCCACACCAATCGATGGCTCTCCTTTTCACCTGCCGCTTTCGACACCCGTGACGGTTGGAGGCGCGACACTGTTCAGCGTAATAGTTGAACGCTACGAGGAGATGTGATGAAGCTGATCATCGCAATTATTCAAAACACAGACAGCGATGCAGTCTCGCAGGCCCTGGTTGAAGGGAAATTCAGGATAACACGGATTGCCTCCACCGGTGGTTTCTTCCGGCGCGGCTCGACCACCTTCGTGATCGGGGTCAGAGATGAGCGCCTGGACCTGGCAATCGAGGAAATCCGCAAAAGCCTATCTCCACAGGTGGATGCAAATCAGAAAAGGGCTACCCTCTTTGTAATACCTGTCGAGAGCTTCGAACAGATTTAAATCAGTGCTGGCTTTGCTCGTGGAATTCTTCAACCTGGTAAACAAAAACATCCAATTTGTTGTGCAGCCAGAAGTCAGCCGAAGTCCCTAATTTCAGGCACAGATGATCCAGGAACTCCTCCGGTTGGGGAATCTTTTCCCAGACCTGCGGGAGGAATGTTGCCCGACGACGTCCCAGGCTGAGGATTACCCCGTCAATACCCGGTCGCAGCAATCCAGGCAGCTCGCGCGGGTCGCCGTACGGGAGAGGCTGGGGTGCGGTCAGGCGTGAAATTTCGATCTGGAGCCCAGGCAGCTCTACAGGTTGGACCGGTGGAAACCTTGGATCTTGCAGGGCAGCAGCCATCGCATGTTCCTGCACATCCCAGGCCAGGGGCTGGCTGGCTTCGAGAGCGCCGATGCAGCCGCGCAACGAGCCTCCCGCGGTGAGTGTAACGAAAGTCGCGCCGGGCTGCCCTAAGCTTTCCGGTAGTCGATCTAAATCTGGCTTTCTCAGGCGTTTCCCGCTAACAGCGTCCACCAGTGCCTGGCGTGCAATCGTCAGCAGGAGCTCGCGCTCATTTTCCTGCAATTGGTCATCCATATTGATCCTAAGGAATCCGGCTGAATGGTATCAGGTTTTAAGAATTGAATGATAATGACGGTTAAAATAGATCAACGGTTGTTTCCCGTCCCCTCTCTGCATCGCCAGGACCTGACCGATAAACAGTGTGTGCAGGCCAATATCATAAGTATCACACACCTGGCAATCAAAGCTGACCAGACCACCACATATCAGGGGTGCACCTGACACCAGGGTGAATGTGTCCACGCTTAAAAACCGGTCGAGCTTTTCCGTTTGCCGGCCGGCGAACCGGTCGGAAATTGCAGTCTGGTTCTGATCGAGGATAGTCACGGCGAAAATACCGGATTCTTTAACCAACCGGTGGGTGCGGGCATTTTCCTGCAAAGACACCAGCACCATGGCTGGATCGATGGAGACGGAAGTAAACGAACTGGCAGTCATCCCGTGACGGGTACCATTATAAATCGAGGTTACGATTGTAACGCCCGTGGCCCAATTGCGCATCGCCAGGCGCATACTTTCTGGATCTACGATTTGATCTACTTCGTCCAATAAAACTCCTTATTCCCAGGCTATCCAATTCATCTTACTTAGTCGAGCACCGGGCGTCAAGAGGCGAATTAAAGCTGACATCGATTATTTTATCTTCCCTACCCAAAATGGGGTCTGTGTGCTACACTTCAGGCCTGGTTAACTGAAATTCAGATAACCTTTCCGTTTCTGGCGTGCTTACAGCGCTGTCCAGGGACAATCCCGAGGAAAGGAGGCATCCCCATGCGCGAATATGAAGTAGTTGTAATAGTTCAGCCTGACCTGGACGATACCGCTTTTGCTGACGTTGTCGGCCGCATTTCCGGTTGGATCAAAGACAGCGGTGGCGAAGTAAGTAAGACTGATGTCTGGGGGAAGCGCCAGCTGGCGTATCCCATTCGCAAATACACCGAAGGCCAATATTTTCTGCTAGATGTGAATATGGCACCAACCTTTGGCGTTGAGCTCGACCGCAACCTTCGCTTTTTAGAACCAGTCATTCGCTATATGCTGGTCGCAAAATAGGTTTTCACTGCAACAGGCCGTGTTCTTACCGGTAATGGACAAGGAGCGAAGATGAACCGTGGATTGAATAAAGTCATGATCATCGGGCGTCTGGGCCGCGATCCTGAAATGCGCTACACACCATCAGGGCGCCCGGTTACAACTTTCAGCGTCGGAACCAACCGCAGCTGGAACACTGCCAATGGTGAAAGACGGACTGAAACGGAATGGTTCAACGTGGTTGCCTGGAGCAGCCTGGCTGAGATTTGTAAACAATATCTCCTCAAAGACAGTCAGGTTTACATTGAAGGCCGTCTTCAAACACGTCATTGGGAAGATAACGAAGGTCTGAAGCATTCAGCCGTCGAAATTGTTGCCAATGAGATGATTATGCTCGATGAACGACGGGAACCAACCTCCTCAGAAGCAATGGAAAATGATTATCACGAAGAATAAAATAACCGGCCTCCTGGTTTTGGAGGCTATACAGGAGAAAGATAGTGAATAACCAGATTGATACAGGTGAAGGCCAGGGGCCAGGTGGCAGGCGGTTTTTTGCACGTCCTCGCATTTGCCCGTTCTGCTCCGAAAAAAACATGAAGATCGATTATAAACAACAAGATGTCTTACGCAGATTCGTAACCGATGATGGGAAAATCCGCCCTCGCCGGCAGACCGGGGTCTGCGCAAGGCACCAGAGAGCACTGGCCACGGCGGTCAAACGTGCTCGTCACATCGCCTTGCTCCCCTATTCCGGAGAGGTATTGCGATAATCAAATCCAAACCGGCGCATATCAGGAATGCCGGGTTGCGTACGCGCAGCTGTTTCGGGCTTCTCAAACAGCCGCCGGTTTGGATATTCAGGTTTAACAATGGCAAATAATCCTAAAAAACCAATTGCACCAACGAAAAAACACCTGGCACGCCTTGAAAAAGAACGCCGCCAGACACAATACATCATGATCGGAGCCGCGTTTGTTGTGGTTTCAGTTTTGGCCCTGATAATCTTCGGCATCCTCAATCAAACTGTTCTGGCAGAACGCCGGCCGGTGGCGGTGGTGAATGGAGAACCCATTCGCAGCTCCTTTTTTAAGGAACAAGCGCGCTATGTGCGTTATGTAATGGTCCGTAATGCCGAGAATACCTACCAGATGGCGCAGTATTTCGGGCAGGACCCTTCCATGGCTCAAAACTTTGTCCAGCAGCTGCAGCAGGCCCAGGCCCAGCTTAACCCATCGATCATGGGAAACCAGGTGATGGATACGATCGTCGATGACACCCTGATTCGCCAGGAGGCAGAAAAACTGGGTATCACCGTAACCGAGGCAGAGGTAGAACAGGCATTCCAGGCTGCTTTTGGATTCTATCCCGACGGCACACCGACTCCTTCCGCCACGCTTGAAATCGCCCCAACCTCCACCTTCTCCGACTTTCAGCTCACCATGATTCCACCGACGCCCACCGAGACCGTGACTCCCACGATTACCTCGACAGCCACATTGACTCCCACCCTGACGCTGGCGCCCGGGATCACCCCATCGGCAACTGCAGAGCTTCCACCTGCCACCGAAACCCTGGCTCCCAGCTCAACCAGCTCTCCTACTGCGGTGTTGAGCCCGACCACCACCCATACGCCGACGCCATTCACCACCGAAGGTTACGCCACCCTGATCGCGGATACATTCACGCAGCTTCAGGAAAACTACGGTATCGAACAGGAAACCTTGCGTCGAGTGATTGAATCCCAGCTTTACCGGCAGAAATTGATAGATACGGTCCTGGGCGAGGTCTCGGCGACCGAGGAACAGGTTTGGGCTCAGCACATCCTGGTCGAGGATGAAGCGCTGGCCAAAGATATCTCCACTCGCCTGCAGGAAGGCGAAGACTGGACATTGATGGCCAGCACCTATTCGACTGACGATAGCAACAAAAACAATTCCGGTGATCTCGGCTGGTTTGGTCGCGGTCAAATGGTGAAGGAATTCGAGGATGCGGCTTTCGCCGCCGAGATTGGTGAAACCACCGAACCAATAAAGAGCGATTTCGGCTGGCATGTCCTGCGCGTGCTGGGGCATGATGAAGTCCCGGTTTCGACGGATGTATACCAGCAAAATCGAGAACAGGAATTCCAGGAATGGTTGACCGAAGTACGCGAATCAGGTGAGATAGAAATCCACGACTGGTGGGTTGACATTGTTCCGGAGACGCCTGCCCTTCCCAGCGAAATCCTGCAGTTCTTACTGGCTAACAGCCAGCAAAGCGAACAGCTACCCCAAGAATTACCGTGATCCGAAAATCGAACATTTGTTAATCTGAACAATTCTATCAAGGAGGAACAATGGCTGAGACAGTATATAAAGTAATCACCCTGGTCGGCACCAGCCCAGAATCGTGGGAAAAGGCAGCCGCGGCTGCAGTAGAGACGGCAGCTAAATCCCTGCGCGATTTGCGCATCGCTGAAGTGGTAGAGCTCGATCTGCAAATAGATGATGGGAAGGTCGTGCTGTACCGGGCAAAAGTCAGGGTTTCCTTCAAGTACCACCAGGAAGAAGACTGATAGACCCTGATCTCTGATTAGTTATAAACTGCAAGGCAGGAGATTGCCGGTGAGCAATGTCCTGCCTCGCGCGCCTGGAGGGTTATAGAAACGGCAGCCGGGAGCGGTACTGGTCCAATGTCGCTTTATTAGCTTCCAGGGCATCTTTTTCGGACCCCACATTCGGGCAGCGCATCAAAGGGGGTATCTCTCCTGCCTGCAGGTAATTCTCAATTACCTGGCTGAAAACTGCATGGATCATCAACATTGCCAGCACCGTCGACATGGCGCCGGTGGTACCTAATTCTGGCCGGGAAGAGATCGGCAGCGCGTTATCTCCTGGCGGGACGTCATGGTCTAAAACCAGGTCAACCACATCACATAAGTGCTTCCCACTGCTGTGCCGGGAGGCGAACGCGGCGGAATAGCGGCGTGAGGTCACCCCAATCGTGAATAAGCCCCTGGCTTTGGCTTCTAACGCGACTTCCACCGGTGCATTATTCCTGCCGGAAGCCGAAAACACAATCATGACTTCGCCCGCCCGCAGGTCAAAGCGAGGCACCACAAAACGCGTGGCGTAGCCCTCCCATTTTTCCAGGACGATACACTTTTCGGTTCCCTCGTGGAACATCAGGCTTGGATCGAGCAGTGGACTAACCGGAGCCAGCATACCAGAGCGGTAGAAGGCTTCTTCAACCGGCAAATGCGAGTGCCCGGATCCGAACAGGTGCACCACTCCACCCGCGCGCAGCGAGGCGGTGACCTGGTGCGCGGCTTCCTCGATCTCGGCAGCCTGGCGTTCGATGATCCCTTGCTGGGCTGCAATCATGCTATCCAGGTACTGCTTCCAATAAGCCATTTTTTCTCCTTCTAGACCGTTGAACCTGAGGTACTCGCTGCTCTCAGCCAGCGTTGTTCGGGCCGGGTAAACCAGCCCGCCTTCAGGTATGCCACCACCACTTTTGCCGGCTGTCCACCCAGGTTGACATACTTGCAGTGCCCAGCCGCAGCCGGAACCACCACCGTCTCGGCGTAATTTACCCGCAGCCGGCGTCCATTCGGAGTCCGGATTTCAACCGGTCCTCCTTCCACCAGATTCATCACCAGCGGCGAGCCTTGAGTCCGCCATTCTACCCTGTGGTCGAACTCTATGCGGACCACGTCGTAAAAATGCTCCAAATGTGTCGGCAGGTGGATGATTTTCCAGCCCTCGCCCTGTGAAAGAATCGCGGGAGTCGAAACCAGCTCCTGCTGCACTCTCTTACCTTTGCGGTCGAAAACCAGGTTTTCGAAAGCCCTATCGATGTTCAGAGGGCGCGGTTTTCCATCCAGGTCCAGCCTGAGCCAATCATACATTTTGAACGTGAAAATATAGGGAGTGGCGCTAATCTCCAGGATCAGGTTGTCTTTTCCAGAGCCATGGATGGTCCCGGCAGGGATCAGGACCAGGTCATGTCTGTTGGAGGGGACGCTGTTGACATAGCGGTCAATATCCACCGGAATTTTCTCGCGCGCGCTGAGCTCCAGCTGCTGTCGAAAGGCCTGCAGGTCGATACTCTCCTGGAATCCCAGGTAGATTTTCGCCTCTGGCTTGCAGTCCAGAATATAGTAAGTCTCATCCTGGGTATAATTTTCTCCAAAGTGCTCCCGAATATACCTCATCCGGGGATGGCATTGGATAGACAGGTTGCCACCGTCAAAGGTGTCCAGAAAGTCAAAGCGGATCGGAAATTCATAGCCAAACACACCCTCAAAATCACCCATCACAGCCTGGGAGCGGTGAAACATCAACAAATCGAATGATACTTCCAGGAGACGCCCACCGCTTTCGAGTAATATCCCATTTTCCGGCGAGATCAATTCGAACGACCAGGCATAATTGGGCACATCATGGGACAGCTGCGGGACATTTTCCTGGATCCATTGGCCACCCCAGGGACCCGGCTCGAACCAGGGCCGAGCCCTGAATGCTGAAAAGCTCAGCTCGGTAAGCGCCGACCGCAGCTCGTCTCCAGATATCACCGCAGGTTCAACAGGGCGTTGCTCGTCGATGAACCAGGAGAGTTTTGCTACCAGCTGTGATTTATGGCGGTTGAGGACAGGCCATTCAATAAAGTACAGGTGCTTGTATGCCAATTTATGATCTGCCGGCGGCGAGACACCCAGCAGCTGGATATTCCCTGCTCGCATGCGGAATTGGATTTCATTTTTAGGTACGTCCACATATACCAGCATTCCATCCCAACCTGCCAGTGCAGCACCGCAGCCGTAGAGCACGTTGAGAGCACTGCTCTCCTCCGGGACGATCTGTGATAATTTCTCGAGATCGAAGAAGTCTGCCAACTCACCCGGGAACCTGGAGCCGAACAACGGATCATCCCCGCCCAGGTAAGGTGCGATCATTTTCTCGATCGATGCCTAGCTTTTATAAGCACGGGATATATCCTGGAACCTGGCCTGGATCCCCAATTCGTTTAATTCCCGTTCGAGGCTCGCCCGCAAGAAATCCCACATCACCCCGGCAAACCCATCGATCACGACCAGGCTCTGCCCAGACACGAGCGAGGCAATGGCCTTGTAACCAGAATGGATCATAACTCCTGAGATCGAAAACGCCGGGTACAGGTTGTAGCGTCTCTCAGGAGGAATCGGAGCAGTGGCGGGTACCAGTGTTTGGCTGGTATTTCGAAACGCCCTGGGGATGCCTTCAGTCAAAATGGTATTCTTTCGCCGCGGGATTTTTACTCTACCAGGTCGCCCAGCTCGTCCAGCTTGAGGCTCAGAACCTGGCTGACTGAATCTCTCCCCATCGTCACGCCGTAGATCACATCCGCAACCTGCACAGTATTGCGGTTGTGGGTAATGATGATAATCTGGGTTTTATGGCTCAGCTCATTCAACATTTCACGGAAACGGCCTACATTCAATTCGTCCAGCATAGCGTCAACTTCATCCAGAACGCAAAAAGGCGGTGGAGAGACGCGAATGAGCGAGAAAATCAAAGCCGTGGCAGTCAGGCTGCGTTCGCCGCCAGAAAGCAGCGCCAGACCCTGTGAGCGGCGACCGGGCAGGCGTGCTTCGATATCGATCCCGGTTGCGCTGATATCATCGGGATTGGTGAGCACCAACCTGGCAGAACCACCGCCAAACAGGCGAGCGAAGATATTTTTGAATTCTGCAGCCACCGCATAAAAGGTTTTCTGGAAATCGCGCTCCATTAACTCGTCCAGCTCTTTTATCACCTGGCGGATATCGTCATCGGCTTTATTGAGATCCGTGACCTGGGTAGTCAGGAAATTGTGGCGCTCGCTGACTTCATCATATTCCGCCTGCGCTTCCGGGTTGATTGGGCCGAGGCGGCGGATTTGCAGGCGCTGGCGGTGGATCAAGTCGTCCAGGTCAGGCGACAGGTTGGCCACCTGCGGCAGCTGTTCCACCATACCTTCCAGTGGGAGCGGGGTAGGTCCTGAAATCTCCTGAGCATAATCAAACGCCACCAGTCCAAAGTCATCTTCGATGCGGTGGCGCAGCGACTCGAGCGCCTCCTGCTTGCGGTCGAGATTGATACGCATCTGGGCGTTCATTTGCTCGGCCATGCTCATTCGCTGGCGGAAAAGGCTTTCTGATTCGAGTGCTGTTCCCTGGTCTTTCTCGAGATTCGATAGCTCAACCTCTGCCGGATCGATCTGTAGCTGCAGCTGCTTGATTTTTTCGCCTGTTTGTTTTTCCTGGTTTTGCAGGCGTTCTCTGGCTGCCGCCAGCTCTTCCAGGCTGGCAGCCAGCTCCGCACGACGCTTCTCGAGCGTCTGGCGCGCAGCAGACAGGCGGTCAAGCGTTTGCCGGCGTTCTTCCGAGCGCTCACTGGCAGATGCGAGGCGTGTGTTGGCCATCGCCAGCTGCGTACTCCAATATGAAGCGCGGGCTCCAGAATCTTCCAGGGAGAATTCACCCCGCATGACCTGCAGGCTGCGAAGCTCATGTTTTTCCACGGCCAATTCCTGCCCAGATTTTTCTTGCTCACTCTCATAGGCCAGAATTTCTTCTGTTACCTGCCGGAGCTCGATGCCATGTCCATTCACCAGCTGCTGGAGGAAATCGGCTTTCTGAACACCTCTTTCATATGCCAGCGCCGACTGGTGCGCTTCAGATAATCTTGCTCGCCAATCGCTCTCGAGAGCCTCTCTTTTCTGCACCAGCTTCTCATTTTCGACCTTCATCTTCTCCAGCTGTTTCTCAGCCGCCCGGAGCCTGGTTTCGATCTTCTCCAGTTGTTTTTCAGCTGCAGCAGCCTGGCTTTCGGTTTCTTTGCGCTGGCGTGTCCTTCCCAGAATTGTGCTTCCCGGCCTGGAATCCCCGGCTGAAGATTGGATTGCACCCGAAGCATGAAATACCTCCCCGCTCAAAGTAACAAGCCGCTCACCGTCCAGAGGCTGGGATAAAAATTTCCGGGCGGAACGGCGATCACGAACGATCAGAACCCTACCCAGCAGCATTTCGACCGCCGGGCGGAGGTGCTGCGGGCACCGCACCAGGTCTGAGCCCACTCCGATAATATCATCCGAATCTGCCGTTCCTGACCTGCGTCCCTGGCTCGCAACCAGGTTTCCCAGGGGAAGAAGGTTCCCACGGCTATGTTCGTTGGAAAGTAAATCCAAAGCCTCATCCACTCCCTTATCCAAGACGACAGAATCGATAAATTCACCCAATGCCGCAGCAATTGCAACTTCCAACTCGGGTGGGACTTCCAGTATGTCGTTCACCGACCCCATGATTCCTGGCAGCTTGCCTTTCCGGGAGGCGTCCAGCAGCAGCCGCGTGCCCGGGGTATATCCGGTCAATAACGCCTCTGCCTGCAAGAAAACCTCGAGCTGTGCCTGCAGTCCAGCCAGCTCTGCGGCTTTCCGGCTCTGCTCTTCAACGAATTTTTGGCGCTGTACATCGGCTTTTTCCATTTTCTCCTGGTGGGCTGAAAGGAGCCGCTGGCTGGTGAGGAAACCGGATTCTGCCTGGGCTGCCGATTCTTGTGCGGTTTCGATCCCGGACTTCAATTCTTGCAGACTCGTTTCTAACGATACCAGGTTCTGCTGGTCTTCTTCAAGCGACAGCTGGATGCGTGAGATACGAGCCTGATTTCCTGTTATCAGGGCTTTGATTTGTCCCTGGTTGGTCATCAAATCGGAGACCAGCTGTTGAGCTGCAGAAATACTCGACTCAATCTCCTCGCGCCTGGATTTCAGGCCGTCGAGCTCAGATTGGACGGCAGATATTTGTGAATTCGCTTCTTCGATCTCCGCACGGAAATTCGAGACCTCGGCTGAAGAATTTTGCAAATCCTGCTGCGCCTGTACGAACTGGACCTCCAAATTGACCAGGTCTGAATCCGAGGTGAGCATTTGGTTTTCAAGCAGCCGGCTGCGCTCTTGTGCGACAGCCAGGTCCCGGCTGGTCGTTTCTCGCTGGCTGTGTAGTCCGGATAATTCGTGGTGCAGGGCATTCAGCTCTTCCCGCCGGGCCTGGATCTTCCGGCGGTAATCAGAAGTCTGTTGATCGCGATCCACCTGTTCAAGCCGCACAGATTGTAATTTTCCCTCCTGGACTCGGGCGTTATCCTGGGCTGCTGCCAGCTCGGTCTGGACATGCTGCCAGTGATATCCGTACCATTCACGCAGTGAGCTGCGCAGCTCACCTACCGCCTGTGCGTGTTCCCTTGCACGCCTGGCCTGGCGCTCAAGGCTAGTGAGGCGAGGCGTCAGCTCCAGCAGGATATCCTGGACCCGATCCAGATTGCGCCTGGTGCTGTCGAGGCGGCGTATGGCTTCTTCGCGCCTCGCACGGTACAAACCGATTCCGGCGGCTTCTTCGAATAACCTCCGCCGTTCATCGGCTCTCAACGAAAGCACAGCATCCACCAGGCCCTGCCCGATGACCGTGTAGGTCCGCTCCGCCAGACCGGATGGGTAAAGCAGCTCCGACACATCTTTCAACCGCACGCGCTGTCCATTGATCAGGTATTCATTATCTCCGTCGCGGTAGGCGCGGCGAGTGACTGCCACTTCAGAAAAATCGATGGGCATCCACCCATCCTCATTGTTGAAAGTGATAGTAGCCGATGCCATACCAAGTCGCGGGCGGGCTTCTGAACCCGAGAAGATCATGTCCTCGGTTTTCCGGCCACGCAGCAGGCTGAACGACTGTTCACCCAGGACCCAGCGAATGCAGTCGGCGATATTCGATTTACCGCTCCCGTTTGGTCCGACGACGGCGGTAATGCGCGCTGAAAGGTCAAAAGGCGTGTGGTTGGCAAACGTTTTGTATCCGTGCAGCTCCAGGAAATTTAAACGTCGTGCCATCTTTTCAAACACCGAATCCCATATTTTCCAGCGCCTGCTGTGCAGCCAATTTCGAAGCGCTGCGCTTACTGTGAGCCTGACCAAAACCGAGCACTTTCCCTCCGATTACCACTTCGACTTCAAACGACTTTTCATGATCAGGACCGCTGGCGGCGACTACCCGGTATTGCGGAGTGGAGTGTCCCTGAGATTGGACGATTTCCTGCAGCTGGCTTTTTGGATCGCGGTCCTTGTGTTTCTCGATCACCTGCCTGGCGGCAGGCTCCAATAGTGGCTCGATAAAATCCTGGACAATATGGAATCCCCGGTCGAGATACAGGGCACCAACCAGGGCCTCGAAAGCCCCGCATAACAGAATCTGCCTGTCTCGACCACCACCGAGGCCTTCACCGCGCCCGAGTTTCAAGGCGCTTCCTAAATCCAGGACCCGTGCAAATTCTGCCAGCTGTTCGGTGCGCACCAGGGCAGACCGCATACGGGTCAGGTCACCTTCCGCCAATTCGGGAAAATTATTATACAACCAGGCTCCGACCAGAAAATCGAGCACGGCATCGCCCAGGAACTCAAGTCGCTCATTATCCTCCAGCATATCGGGATTCTCGTTCAAGAAAGAGCGGTGCGTGAGGGCTCTTCTAAGAATAGCCAGATTCGAGAAGGGGATATTTAACCGCCTGGCGAGGTCTTCGGGTGATTCAACCTTCGGCTCTCCCTGAATTGCTTTCTTCAATTTTGCATTCTCCCAGAACCCAGGGAGCGGCACAGGCCCTCCAAAGAAACACTCATACGCATGGCTGAATGTTTCTTTTGATCGGACCGCCTTTGGCGCTCCATCAGTTCAATTACTGGCAATTTCTATTTCGATTGATGATACTTTCGCACCACCAGCACCGCATTATGACCACCGAAACCGAAGGCATTATTCACGGCTACGCGCACTTCGCAATCGCGCGCCTCGTTCGGCACATAATCCAGGTCACAATCCGGGTCAGGTGTGTGGAAATGCATAGTCGGCGGGATAATATTTTCCCTGCTCGCCAGGACGCATAATATTGTCTCCAGCGCGCCTGTGGCACCCATCATGTGACCGGTCATTGATTTGGTCGACGAAACGGGGATATTATAAGCCCAATCCCCCAGCGCAGACTTGATCGCCCGTGTTTCTGATGCATCGTTTAGCTGTGTGGCAGTGCCGTGGGCGTTCAGGTAGCTGACATCGGATGGATTGAGACCGGCGGATGCCAGAGCCATACGGATGGCCTGGGCGCCACCTGCGCCGTCTTCCGCCGGGGCAGTGATGTGGAAGGCATCTGCAGTCGCAGCATATCCGGCTACTTCAGCCAGGATTTCCACTCCTCTATCCCGCGCATGCTTTTCGGTTTCCAACACCAGTATGGCCGCCCCTTCTCCGACTACCAACCCATCTCGGTTGAGGTCAAATGGCTGAGGAGTCATCGAAAAATCCTCATTCCGCCGGGACATGGCGCCCAGCCGGTCGAATGCCCCTACCCCGATATCGGAGATAGTGGCTTCGGAAGCTCCTGTGATCGCGCATTCGATGACGCCGGAACGCAGCAGCATCCAGGCAGTTCCGATGGCATCGATGCCGGAAGCGCAGGCTGATGCGACCGAGAAACAAGGTCCCTTGATGCCGTAATCGATGGCGACCAGGCCGGCAGCGCCGTTGGACATTAACATCGGAATCGCAAATGGGCTGATGCGGCGCGGACCCTCCCTGTCAATCACCCTGATAGTCTCGGTGATGGTGTTCAATCCGCCAATGGCGGAGGAAACGATCACGCCTATCCGGTGGCTGTTTTCTTCCGTGATAACCAGTCCGGCCTGAGCGATGGCTTCCTGAGCGGCAACCGCAGCGAACTGCTCGTACCGGTCTCGGCGTCGGGCCTCGCGCCCAGAAATGAAATCTTCGGGTGAGAAATTCTTTACTTCACAGGCGATTTTCACACCATAATCACTGGTGTCGAATTGGGTGATCAGGCCAACTCCTGAAACACCGTTGATCGCATTTTTCCAGGTCTGAGCCGCGTTATGACCGAGCGAATTTATCGTTCCGGTACCGGTAACAACCACGCGTTCGTGCATGGAAATCCTCCACCAAGCTATATTTAAGGGCTTTTAAACCCTGCACCAGTCAGCAGCACCAGGATTGGATCGGGCACTTTTCCCAAGATTTCCTTCAGCGCCTGCCAGACAATTGCAGATGTGGGCTCTACTGAAAACCCCAAATCAGCCAGCTGGTCGCGCCCCTGTATGATGCCTTCTTCATCGACTGCAATCATATCACCACCAAATTCGCCGAGCATTCCCAGCACCGTGTCTCCGCGCAGCGGAAATCGCACCCTCACTCCTTCGGCAACGGTTGGCGATTCTGTAACCCAACCCAGTCCAGAGGCGCCGTAGCGCCTGATCGCCCACACCGGCGCGCAAGCCAGCGCCTGGACCCCAACCGGTACAGGTACCCTGTCCGTTATACCGGCGTGCGTCAGAGCCTGGAATCCCTGCAGCATGCCGAGTAATAAGTTTCCCTGTCCTACCGGGGTTAAAACCGTTCCGGGGGCACCACCCAGCTGGTCGACACTTTCATAAGCGGCAGTGGCATAACCGGCTACTGCCTGCGGCAAGAACGCATGGCTGGCATAGCAAATCCCCTTTGCCGCTTCCCGCAGCACGGCTTCGCTGGCGTTGGAACGCGGTCCCATGATCCTGACGACCTGAGCCCCATACTTCTCGATCTGCATACGCTTGGGTGCTGATGTCGAATCGGGGATAAATACACGTGCTTTTATTCCAGCTTCACTGGCATACGCTGCGAAGGCTGCTCCGGCATTGCCGGAGGAATCTTCGACTGCAGTCTCGATGTCGTGTGAGCGCAGGAGACTCAGCAGTATTGCTGCGCCGCGATCTTTAAAAGAGCCAGTTGGATTCTGATATTCCAGCTTGAATGCCACGCGCCGTCCGGAAATTTCGCGCCATTCTAGAGGCGTGTTTCCTTCTCCCAGGCTGACGACCGGAGCACCGGCAGGAAGCGGAAAGCTGTGTCGGTAAGGCCAGATGCCAGGTAATCCTGGCTCGATTTTCATTTCATCGAAGACCAGATGTGAATCGAAATAGAATAGTCCGCCGCAGTACTGGCAGCGATGAGGGACGCCGACTTCCGGGTAAGGGCGCCGGCAGTTCGTGCAGAGAATCGATGGATTTGTCATCATCCGTGATGGCAGGTTTGCTCAGTCAGCTCTACCAGGCGTGTATTCCCCTCCCACCCATTCTTCCCCATTCGAGCCGACTTCTTTTTTCCACACCGGAACAATTTCTTTCAACCGGTCAATACCATAGCGTGCGGCTTCGAACACTCCATCATCACGATGCGGCGAGCTGCAGGCGATCAATACCGTGGGTGTGCCAGGATCCAGGCGGCCGATCCTCTGGATGATATAAATCCCTTCCACAAGTGGCCAGCGCAGCCGGATCTCTTGCGCTACCTGGCGCATCTTTTCTTCGGCCATTGGCTTATAGGCTTCATAAACCAGGTAGCTGGTTTGATGCGGGTCAACCCGGCTGGTAATCCCGCGCACCATCCCGCTGAATATGCAGGCAGCACCGCTGGTGGGAAGCGTGATCTTGCTAAGAACTTCGTTTACATCAAGCTGAGATTCGGTGATCTCGAAGAATGTTGGCAACTCAGATGCGCTCCCCCCGCTCACCGGGGGGAAAACAGCCACTTCTGCCTCAAAAGGCATAATATCCTCATCGAAGGCAAACTGCCGGTTGACAGAAATCAAGGCAGATCCGATCGCTTTTTCCAGGATTGGGAAGTCATAAGTTAATTGAAGGCGTAAATCTTTTACGGTTGAGCCTTCTGCTAACGATACCTGGACTTGCCTGGAGCCTACGAGCTCACGGAAATTCGCGAATAACATGACTTTAAGCATCATTCTGCTCACCAGTGAATCTGAATGAATTATTCTTCCAGGAAAATGTCGCCGCTGCGACCGCCGTGTTTTTCTACCAGGCGGATATTTTGGATACGCATCGTTTTTTCAGCCGCCTTCGCCATGTCGTAGACCGTCAGAGCTGCGACCGAAACTGCAGTCAGGGCTTCCATCTCAACTCCCGTCTTCCCGAAAGTTTTGACTGTGGCGGTGATTCTCAATCCTGGCAGCTCTTCTACAGCCTGGATATCGACAACGACCTGATGCATAGGCAGCGGATGGCAAAGCGGGATCAGCTCTGAAGTCTTCTTGGCTGCCATGACACCCGCCAGCTGGGCGACGGTGAGTACATCACCTTTCTTGATTCCGCCCTCCTGTATAAGAGCTAGAGTAGCAGGCAGCATGATGACTTCACCCCTGGCGACAGCTACCCGCTCGGTGTCCGGCTTGGAGCTGACATCGACCATGCGCGCCCGGCCTTCGGCGTCCAAATGGGTCAGTTTTTCAGTCATATGGGAATTATACTATCGGCTTTCCCCGGTGCAATCAAGTATTTCCACCAGATATCTCTTAATTTCACAATAATTGACAATAAAACCGGCGTGTTATAATTCGCCCCGGTTTAGAAAAAATACAATGGCGAGTGTTTTCAACAAATGGAAAAATGGGCTGGCGAAGACCAGCCGGGCTACCTTTGGCCAGATCGCCACCATCCTGGGCGCAACTGAGATCAAACCCGAAACCTGGGACGACCTGGAGGCACTGCTGATCCAGGCGGACCTGGGCGTCGAAACGACCGAGTGCGTGCTGGAAGCACTTGAGAAGCGTGTCGATCAAGAAGGCCTCATCAAGTCTGACCAGCTCAAAGCTGGTCTGCGCAGCGAGCTCAGGTCGCTGCTGGCAGATCCACCTGCCATCGAGTGGAGTGGAAAACCCGCCGTCATTTTAATCGTCGGAGTGAACGGCTCGGGTAAGACCACCACCATCGCCAAGCTGGGGAGGAGATTCGCAGACGAAGGGAAGAACGTGCTGCTGGGGGCGGCAGATACCTTCCGGGCTGCAGCGGTTGACCAGCTTGAGATTTGGGCCGAGCGCTTGAATTTGCCGGTTATCTCGGGCCAGCTGGGAGGCGATGCCGGCGCTGTGGCTTATGACACGGTGCAGGCCGGCCTTGCTCGACAATCTGATATTGTGCTGATCGACACGGCTGGAAGGCTGCACACCCGCTTCAACCTGATGGAAGAGCTGAAGAAAGTGCATCGTGTGGTTGGGAAAGCCTTACCTGGGGCACCTCACGCCGTATGGCTGGTGATGGATGCCACCACCGGCCAGAATGCCCTTCAGCAGGCGCGCGCTTTCAAAGACGCTGTCAACGTGACCGGGGTGATCCTGGCGAAACTGGACTCTTCCTCACGCGGCGGTATGGCTTTCGCCATCCAGTCGACTCTTGGATTGCCGGTACTGTATGCTGGACTGGGTGAGAAGCCCGATGACCTACAGCCCTTTGACCCGGATGCTTTCGTGGATGGGATTCTCAACCAATAACCACACACAGCTTCTTGTAATAGGCTTTTTTAGTTGGAGATACGAGAATGGAAGAACTGATCCGCCGTTTAGAAATTTGCCAGGAAAAAATCCAGCACCTGCTGGTGCGTCTTTGACTATTCCCAAAAAGTAATCGAACTTGAGAATTTACGCCTGCAGTCTGAACTACCGGACCTGTGGGACGAGCCCGAGTATGCCCGAAAGGTGATGAAATCGCATGCTAACCTGCAGTCCGAAGTGGACGGCTGGCAGGCTCTGAACCAGCGCACCACCGACGCCCTTGAGCTGGCACAGCTGGATGATGAGACTCTCTTCACTGAACTTGATAAAGAGACCACGGCGATCGAGGAGCAGATCGACAAACTCGAATTCGAAGCCATGCTTTCCGGATCCTACGATCGCGGAAATGCCCTGCTGGCTATCCATGCCGGCGCTGGCGGCACCGATTCACAGGACTGGGCGGAAATGCTGCAACGCATGTATCTGCGCTGGTGTGAAAACCACAACTACGAAACCGAAGTCCTGGACTTGACTCCCGGCGAAGAAGCAGGCATCAAGAGCATCACGATCTCGGTTGACGGGCCGTTTGCCTATGGCTACCTTCGGCCAGAGAAAGGAGTGCACCGCCTGGTACGCCTGTCGCCATTCGATGCTGCCCACCGCCGTCACACCTCCTTTGCACTGGTGGAGGTGCTGCCGCAGATCGAGGATGACGCGGAAGTGCAGATCGACTCGAGTGACCTGCGCATCGACACGTACCGCTCAGCTGGAGCAGGAGGTCAAAACGTCCAGAAGAACGATACCGCGGTGCGCATCACTCACCTGCCCACCGGTATCGTGGTCACCTGCCAGAACGAAAGATCTCAGGCTCAAAACCGCGAAAATGCCATGCGGGTCTTGCGCTCCCGTTTATACGATATCCGGCAGGAAAAACTGGAAGAGAAGATAGCCGAGCTGCGCGGGGATTATATAAAAGCAGAATGGGGAAGCCAGATACGATCTTACGTGCTGCACCCATACCAGATGGTGAAAGACCACCGCACTGAATACGAAGTGGGCAATGCGCAGTCCGTATTGAATGGCGCATTGGACGGCTTCATCGTGGCCTACCTGCGCCAGCAGATGGGGAATGGAAAGGAATAGCCGGTTCCAGCGACTTGCAAGACCCTGGAGCAGGTCTCGAATCCTGATCCTGGCAGCTTTCCTGCTGTTCACATCGGCCTGCGTCACGCTGAAAGATCCTGAATCCAGCCAGGAATACCGCACCGATGTAGTCGCAAAGCTGCCTGCCGGCTCCCAGGCCGGTCAGAGCTTCATCTCGAGGCGGCCTGGATTGAATGGGATCCAGCTTTGGATGCGCCCAGTCCCTGACCAGGAAATTCCTCCTGAAGCCTACTTGCGGGTCGAGCTGTTCCATGGTTCAACCGAAATTCAGCCAGTTTTTATCACCCAATTAAATCATAAGCGCCTGGAAGCTGAATTCCCGGTCCTGGTCGCCATGCCTCCCCTCAAGGATGGGCCGGACCAGGAATACTCGATCGTTCTGACTCCGGCAGGTTTCGACCTGGAGCTGTACGGCCGTAATGAAAATGCTTATCCGCATGGTTTTCTTTCCGTTGAAGGAGAAGAGCAGGAGGCTGACCTGAGCTTCCGGCTTTCATATTTATATGACTTTCAGGGGATGCTCACTGACCTGGCAATCGTATTGAAAAACCTGTGGCTCATCATCCCACTCCTGGGTGTGTTCTGGCTGCCTGGCCGGGTTTTGCTTCAATTTATCCTGGAAAGGAAGCAGCGCGTTGGAGAGATGGAAGGTGAGGATCTTCCGGGCCTGGATTGGGGTGAGCGAGTCGCATTCAGCCTGGGACTGAGCCTGTCATTGATTTCAGTCACCATCGTGTGGACGACGGCATTCGGAATGAAGTGGACGCCGGCACTCGCCTGGATCGCCGTGTTTGGACTGCTGCTGCTGCTCATCTGGCTTCATCGCCGCTGGCTGCTGCAACTCGCAACTCAGGTCAAAGATAGGCTGTCGAAAAGCAACCAGAGAAAAACCTCAGGGGCAAACGCCAATTTGGGTAAGCCTGACTGGACAGTCCCAACCCTGATTAGTATCTTCCTGCTGACCGCAAGTGTCAGACTGGCAATGGTCCGTGACCTGGCAGCTCCAGCCTGGGTCGATTCGGTGCACCACGCCCTGATCATCCGGCAGATTCTCGAGCTGGGCATGCTTCCACAGAACTACCTTCCAGCCATGGAAAGCCAGTATGCGACCTATCACAGCGGTTTTCATGCAGCCAATGCTTTTTTCTTATGGCTTTCAAGCATGCCGCTGCCTGCGGGTTTTCTGCTCTTCAGCCAGGTTCTGAATGCATTGTGCATCTTCCCGGTGTACCTGTTCACAACCACATTCACGCGCAGCCGCCTGGCTGGTGTCCTGGCAGCCCTGATTGCCGGGTCATTTACCCCGATGCCGGCATATTATGCCAGCTGGGGGCGCTTCACACAGCTGGCTGGGCTGCTGATCCTGCCGGTCTGCCTGGCGTTCTTCGTGCGATTGACGGAGCGGCTCGGATCCAGCAATCAAATTTCACCGACCAGGATCTTTCGCCGACCAGCCTCAACGGAGCTCGCCCTGCTGGGTATCTCGTTGGCAGGCCTGGCATTGACTCACTACCGTGTCCTGGCATTCCTGGCCTGCCTGCTGGTGGCTTACATGGCGTTGACGTGGGTGGCAGCCGCCAGGCGCAGGCAACTGGGAATGACAGCAGCCATGCACCTCTCGGTTCTCTGCTCTTCAATTTTCCTGGCAGTCATCTTCAGCCTTCCTTGGTGGCCGGCGGTGATCCGCTCGCTGGTTTACCCGAGGGCTGCCCAGGTGATCTCGAGCCTGGGAAAGCGCACCAGGCTCTTCGACGATTTCTCCTGGGGATACCTGAACCCGGCGCTGGGGAGGCAGGCGATGGCCATGGCTGGAGCGGGTTGGATCCTGGCGCTCCTACGCCGGCGATTGTTTCCAATCACACTGCTCATCTGGGTATTTTTGATGTTCCTGTTCGCCAATCCCGGCGCATTTGGAGTTCCGGGGCTCAGGATCCTCAACAACACTTCAGTGGAAATCATCCTGTTCATGCCGTTCGCACTGCTGGGAGGCTATCTGCTGTCCGAAGTTATCGAATTCGCCGACAGCCGGCTTTCGAAATCCCTGATCTGGATTTTCCGTCCCATCGTGCTGGCTGCGGGCATCCTGGCAGCATTCATAGGGGCACGTACGCTGATGCCACTCCTCAACCAGGGGACGTTCCTGATCCGGCAGGCCGACCTGGAAGCCCTGCAGTGGGCGAAAGACAACCTGCCCACCGGTGAAACCGTGGCGATCAATTCTTTCCTGTGGGGATACAACAAGCTGGCAGGCAGCGATGGCGGGTATTGGATTGCTCCTCTGGCCGGATTGCAGTCCCTGCCCCCGCCAGTGCTGCACAGCCTCAGCAATCCACTCGAAGTCCAGCGGCAGACAGACAGCCTGGCCAGGAAAGCATTTGATGACAGCGGCAACCCGGCTGCCCTGAGAGACTTTATGATCGCCAACCAGCTGCGTTTTATTTTCATCGGAGCCAAAGGTGGAGCACTGTCACCCAGAGCTTTGATCGAATCACAGCTTTTCACCCCACTATATCAGAAGGATGGAAACTGGGTCCTCGGCATCAACTGAAGTGGACTGCGGTAGCAACGGAAAAAAGCAGCACGGTTTCCAACCATCATTTTTAAGCTCGACTCATGCCAGAACCAGGGAAAACTGCCAGGTTTGAAATTCCACCAGAACTGCGATTTCTGCTCAAGCGGGCGCTGCGTACTGGGATTTTCGATTACGCATTCACCGGTCCTCAATCCGCCAAGCACCTGGTGGAGTCACTCGGTATTCCGCATACGGAGATCAGCTATATCCGGGTGAACGGAGAGAGCCGCAGCCTCGATTACCTGGTCCAAGATGGCGACTGCATCCAGGTTTTCTCCCAATCTGCAAACAATACTTATATCGACCGAAATCCCGGTGAACCGCGCTTCGTCCTGGATGGACACCTGGGACGGCTTGGCGCATACCTGAGAATGCTGGGCCTGGATTGCCTGTATCGCAACAATTACACCGATCCTGAGCTGGTGCAGATCAGCGTGAAAGAGGGCTGCATCCTGCTGACGCGTGACCGACGGCTGTTGATGCATAAAACCATCCAACATGGCTGCCTGCTCCGCAGCCTGGATCCGGGTGTCCAATTTACCGAGATCATCCAGCGCTTTGCTTTGAAGTACTGGATCAAACCCTTCCAGCGCTGCCTGATTTGCAACCATGTATTACAGCCCGTTGATAAAGAGGTCATCCTTGATCGTTTGCAGCCGCTGACCATCCAATATTTCGATGAATTCCACCTGTGCCCTGGCTGTAATCAAGTTTACTGGAAGGGATCACATTACGAGCGGATGCTGCCGCTGGTTCTTATGGCTGGCAGGTTAGTGGATGAAATGCCGCTCGAGCCTCTCACTGGTACGTGAATCCTTGACATGCAACCTGTTCGCACTTATAATCCCTTCGCCTGCCAGACGGCAGGCATTTCATTGGAAATTGACCGGTTTTCTTGTGAGAATACCATACCAGGAGAACCAGATAGAAGGAGTAAGCCATGCCCCCACAACCAAAACGCAAGCTTTCCAAGGGACGCCGGGACCGGCGGCGCGCACACGATGCCCTCAAAGCCAGCAACCTGGTCGCCTGCAGCAACTGCGGTGAGATGCGCCTGCCGCATACGGTCTGTCCCAATTGCGGTCATTACCAGGGTCGTGAAATCATCGCCAAAGAAGAAAAGAAAAAATAATATCTTCGAATCCGAAAACGCAGAGGGGTTTTGCATTTGCAAGCTGCAAAACCCCTCTTTTCTATTAAAATGTAGCTTGTTCTAGAGGCATATCTATGGACGCTAAAACCACCGCATTTCTCTTTCCTGGTCAGGGTTCGCAATTCGTTGGAATGGGTTTGAGCCTGGCACAAATCTACGAAAAGGCGCGCCAGGCTTTCGCACAGGCGGATGCCTGGATTGATTTTCCACTTTCTAAAACTGCCTGGGAAGGCCCTGAAGAATCGCTGAACGATACGATTAACACCCAACCTGCGCTGCTGGTGCATTCCATTGCCGCCTATGAAGTTTTTAACGATAAATTTCTTGGATTCAGGCCAGCATTTGTCGCCGGACACTCGATGGGCGAGCTGAGTGCGCTGGTTGCATCCGGTACACTGGCATTTAAGGATGCGTTTTCATTAGTCTGCCGGCGCGGTGAATTGATGAAAAGCTCGGGAGAGATTTCTCCCGGTGGAATGGCGGCAGTCCTGGGTATGGGAGTCGCCGAACTGGAACTGGTGTGTTCGGATGCCAGCCAGGGTGAAGAAATTGTCCAGGTTGCCAATGACAACTGCCCGGGACAGGTGGTAATCTCAGGTTCGAGCCAGGCCCTGGAACGCGCCATGCAGTTGGCCCAGGAACGCGGTGCACGCCGGGTGCGCAGGTTGGCTGTAAGCATCGCCGCCCACTCCCCATTGATGGAACCCGCACAGGAAGATTTCAACCAGGCAGTAAACCAGGCTCCATTCGTCGAACCGCTCATCCCGCTGGTTGGAAATGTCACTGCCCGACCTCTGCCGACATTGGACGCTATCCGGGCAGACCTGCAGCTTCAATTGACATCCCGAGTGCGCTGGACCGAGTCGATCCAGATGATGGCTGCCAGCGGCGTAACAACCTTCATCGAGATCGGCAGCGGGAATGTGCTTACCGGATTACTGAAGCGCATACTGCCCGAAGCGAAAGGTTATGCGGTTGGAAGTCCCGAAGATTTTGACCAGCTGCCCCAACTGTAAAGCATAAACAATCATCAGAAGATGATCATTTTCTTCTGCGGTATAATGATCAGCGCCCCGAGTGCAAATTCTATCTGTTGGAGAGCTGGATGATAAACCTGGAAGGACGGGTAGCCATCGTAACGGGAGGACAGCGCGGGATCGGCAGGGCGATCGTGGAGGTCCTTGCCCAGCGTGGAGCCGATATCGTGCTCGGCGATCGCAATGTGGAAGAAGCCCAGCAAGCAGCTGAAAGCATCATGTCGACTACCGGGAGGCGTGTCCAGGCCTGCCTGGTAGATGTGGCGGATGCTGACAGCACCAAATCG
>Ga0209254_10000220_pt1 | contig 41670 bp, 34 predicted proteins | sample FrelakmetDIP11DI_FD_187148 | JGI IMG/M metagenome (GOLD analysis project Ga0209254, IMG submission 187148) | Freshwater lake sediment microbial communities from the University of Notre Dame, USA, for methane emissions studies - DIP11 DI (SPAdes)... | ecosystem: Environmental > Aquatic >... | reverse complement strand
GCGCAGACGCCGCAAGGGGCAGGCTCGTCCCCGGCACAGCTCGATGTCGCCGCCGTTGCGGCGAGCGAGAAGGCGTCCGCCGAGAGCCTCATCGACGAGGGCCGTCTCGCGTGGCGTGAGGATCCAAAGCGGGCCCTGGACCTCGCCCGCGAGGCGCTGAGCCGACTCGACTCGAATCGCGAGCCGGCGGCGGCGGCCGACGCCCACGAGCTCGCGGCACGCTCACTGCTGAAGCTGGAGGCCCACGACGAGGCACTGGACCACCTCGCCGAGGCGCGGCGGCTCTATGGCCAGCTCGGCGACAGGACGATGCTCGCGAGGTGCCTCGGCTACGAGGGTATGGCCCTGTCCAAGCTCGGGCAGATCTGGCCCGCCATCGAGGCGGCCACCGCGGCGCTCGAGCTGTTCCGTGAGCTCGGGGACGAGCGGGGCGTCGCCGCGACGAGCAACAACCTAGGCATCTACTACGAGAGGGTTGGCGAGTATGAGCGAGCGCTCGAGCTCAACCTGGATGGGCTCGAGCGCGAGCGGGGCCTCGGCCACGAGATCGGCATCGCGAACAGCCTGAACTCGGTCGGCAACATCTACTCCCGCATCGAGGAGCACGAGAAGGCGCGGGGTTACTACCTGCAAGCGCTGGAGCTTTTCGAGCGGCTTGGGGAGAGCTATGGCACCGCGCAGGTGCTCAACAATCTCGGCAACACCTACGAGAATCTCGACCAAGACGGGACCGCACTCGACTACTACCGGCGCGCGCTTGCAGCGGCCGAGGCGGACGGGAGGGTGGCGGCGCAGACCGCCCCCCTGAACAACCTCGGCATTCTGTACAAGAAGCAGGGCCGCTACGAGGAGGCTCTCGCCAGCCACCGCCGCGTAGCTGGCCTCCAGCGCGAGCTCGGCGACAAGGCCGGTCTCGCCCTCAGCCTCCAGCACTCGGGCGAGGTGCTGGTCCTGATGGGACGGCTCGAAGAGGCCGAGCTGGACCTGCGGCAGTCAGAAGTGATCAGCCTCGACATCGGGTCCAACGCGATCCTCGACACCACCTACCTCACCCTGGCGGAGGTGGCGGAGCGGCGTGCGGACTACCGGCTTGCCTACCAGCTTATGCAGCGCTACGGCGAGGTACGGGCGGCCCTCCTCGACGAGGAGAAGACCCGCGCCATCGCCCAGCTCGAGGCACGGTACGAGGCCGAGCGCCGGCGCGAGGAGATCGAGCTGCTGCACAAGGACAACGACCTGCTCCGCAAGGACGGCGAGATCCGGCGGCTCGAGCTGAGCCGGGCCCGGCTCACGGCCGTCCTGCTGGCGACCGCGGTGGTCATGCTTGTCGCCGGGGTGGCTTTCATCGCGCGGCGCTACCGCTGGCTGCTGGCGTTCTGGCGGCGACGCTCCTTCATCGGGCCGTACCGCCTGACCGAGAAGATCGCCGAGGGCGGGATGGGCGTCGTCTACCGCGCTGTCAGCGTGGTCGAGCCGTCGCAGACGGTCGCGCTCAAGGTGATCCGCGAGGAGCTCGCCGGTGACGAGACCCAGCGCCGGCGATTCTTGAACGAGGGGCGCATCATTGACGTCATCGACCACCCGAACATCGTCAAGGTGTTCGAGCGGGGCGAGCAGAACGATCGGTTGTACATTGCCATGGAACTGCTCGAGGGTCGGACGCTGGCCGACCTGATCGCCGACTCCGCGCGGCAGCAGGAGATGATCTCCGAGCCGTCCTGCGTGGCGATGATGCGTCAGCTCGCCAGCGCCCTGCAGACGATCCACGCCCACGGCATCGTGCATCGCGACATCAAGCCCACCAACGTGATCCTGGTTTCGGGCCGCGAGGGCGAGTCAATCGTGAAGCTGCTCGACTTCGGCGTGGCGCGCTCGGCCACGATGACGAGCCTGACCGAAGCCGGGGAAATCCTCGGAACTATGACCTACCTCGCGCCGGAGCGCCTGCAGCACCAGCCGCCCATTCCGGCGAGCGATATCTTCTCGCTGGGTGTCGTGTTCTACGAGCTTGTGACCCTCGAACGTCCGTTCCCTGGGGAGGACCCTGTGGCGCTGCTTTCGAGCATTCTCGACCGCGACCCGCTCCACCCCGTTTGCATTCGACCGGGCCTGGATGAGCTCCTAGGCGACCTGGTGATGGCGATGCTCAGAAAAGACCCGGCGCGTCGTCCGGATGGGGAAGAGGTCGTGCACCGCCTGGAGCGGTTCGCGCGTTCGGGGGCGGCGTCATGATCGAGCAGTTCAAGCAGCGTCTCGCGGAGCGCATCCAGCACAAGGGCTTCGGCCTGGTCATGATTGTCGACCGCCAGGGGCGGATCCGCTGGCGGGCCGGTCGGGCGGTGTCGGGCCGAACGGTGCGCGAAGGGTGGGGGTTCTCCCGCACTCACTTGCTGGAGGTGCTGAGCGGCGCTCCGTCGTTGACGACCAGCGACGTGATGATCACCGCCAATGAGCGTGGCCTCCCCGAGTCGGCGCGGATGCTCCTCATCAGGAGCCTCCTCGTGCACCCGATCGACGACGAACTCGTGCTCTACGTCGACAGCGGCTCCGACGCCCTCGATCTCGACGACCTCGAGTTCTTCAGGAGCAACGGCGAGGCGCTGCGGTCGTTGCTCGCCGAGATGCGATCGACTGATCCGCGCGCGGGCGGAATGATCGGAACCAGCGAGGGCATGCAGCGGATCCGCGAGCTCGCCCTCGCCTTCGCCCTCGAGGAAGAACCGGTGCTCATCCTCGGCGGGACCGGCGTCGGCAAGAGCCACCTCGCCCAGCTCATCCACCGCTTCTCCGGGCGGGCTGGCCAGTTCATCATCGTCGACTCGCCTGCGGTCCCGGAGGCGCTCTTCGAGAGCGAGCTGTTCGGCCATGCCCGGGGGGCCTTCACCGGCGCGGTGGCGGCGAAGAAGGGGCTGGTGGAGGCCGCCGAGGGTGGCACTCTCTTTCTCGACGAGATCGCCGAGGTCCCGGTTCCCTTCCAGGCGAAGCTGCTCCGGTTCATCGAGACGCACCGCTTTCGCCCGGTTGGGGAGACGGCCGAGCGAACAGTCGGCTGCCGCATCATTGCTGCCAGCAACCGTGACTTGCAGGCCGAGATCGCACGGCAGCGCTTTCGCGAGGACCTCTTCTTCCGGCTCAACGTCCTCGCTGTGGAGATTCCGCCGCTGCGCTCACGGCCGGAGGACATCCGGGCGCTGGTCGAGGAGAACGAGCGGCTGCTGCGCGGCAAGCGTCTGGAGCCTGGCTTCTGGGACGTGGTCCTGGCTCATGACTGGCCGGGGAATGTCCGCGAGCTGCTCAACCTGATGAAGCGGGCCGGGATTCAGCTCCCCGGGCCGGTGATCGGGGCCGAAATTGCCGGCCTCCTCCCGCCCCGCGCCAGCGCCGGGACAGCCGATGCCGCCAGTCCCGAGCTCGCCCGCCTGCGCGCCGCCATCGACGCCGGCGAGAGCTTCTGGGACACCGCGTGGTCGGCGTTCCTGGATCGCGACATCAACCGTGACCAGCTCCGCGTCCTGCTGGCCGAGTACTACGCGCAGTGCCAGCACAGCCTCAAGGAGCTGGCGCGGCGGCTCAACGTCCGCGACTCGCACTATGGCCGCTTCGTCTCCGCCCTCCACAAGTACCGGGTCCATCCCGGGCAGGGCTGAGGCGGCCGCCTGCCCGGCGGCCCGAGGCGCGAACCGACCTCGCTGCGCGGCGCCCGCCCCTGGTCACGAGGCGCTTTGCTGCGGCGCCGCCCGCTGGCCGGTGAGCTGCCCGAGCGTCGTCGCGCTTGCAGCCCGCAACCGATCGATCCAGAAGGTGCACTCCGCCTGGTAGAGCTCCTTGCGTTTGGTGGGAACGAACGGTAGCGAGTGGCGGAAGCGCTTGAAGTCGAACATCCCGCCGCGGCGGCCGTGGGGCAGCAGGAGGAGATCGGTGCGGAGGCCGTTGGTGGTCTCTACGTTGACCGAGCCGACATCCGACCAGGCGATGTACCGGCCACGGCGAGCGAAACCCGTCGGCGTGAGCGTCGCGGTCGCCCCCAGGTTCCCCCGGAGCTGGACCATCGGCGAGCCCGCCAGCCAGCTCTCACGACGTCGCCGCCGCACCTCGCTGCTCCGGGCGAGCGCCTCGAGCAGGTCGGGGGCACCCCGCCGGGCGGCTTCCAGCGGGATGTACGCCGAGCCGCCGCTGTAGTCAGCCAGGGCCAGCGAGCCCCCGGCCGGCCGGCGCTGCGCCAGTACGTCCCTCAGCATTCTCTCGAGCTCGGCGGAGTGTGCGTCGTCGAGCCCATCAAGATCGACGAACGCCATGCTCTGCGAGCTGGCGACGAGGTACCAACGCGCCGAGGTCCGGACCACCAGGTAGACGAGCCGGAGCTCGTCGAGCCGCAATGCCGTGCGGCGACTGATCCCCTCGCGGACCTGCAACGTGTCACCCTGGAGGCGGCAGCTGACCATGGCATTCTCCTTCAGAGCCGGATCCCGAGCCCGCCGCCGCACGAGCACCGGCAGGTGGCCTCGCCGGCAGCGTCCTTGGGGACGCAGCTCAGGCACAGCGTGCTTCCGCAGCTCGAGCAGCGGAAACCCTTTCGGCTCCAGACGTCGACCATGCGGTCGTCGGTCCTCGCCTCGGCGTCGGACAGCAGGAACCCGCAGCTGCTGCAGCGTTGGTTCCTCTCCCCGCTGACGAACCTCATCCGGGGCTTGCCGCAGGTGGAGCAGACCTCGCCCTCGCGAGCCTGGTCGCGGACCTCGCCGCAGGCGCAGATCCACTTTCCGACCAGCACCAGCTTCAAGGGGCTCGCCTCGGCGGGCCCGGACACCACCGCGCCCGGCGTCGAGAGCGCGGCGAGGACGAGCGGCACTGCGTATGGGAAGAAGAGAGCTCCCACGGCCCATCCGACGGGGCTACGCTGTTGGCTGCGGGCGTAGAGGAATGAGAGCACGACCGCCGCGATCGTTCCCAGCGGGAGTAGCACCGAGAACAGCCCGATCCACGCGTCCGAAGCCGGGGTCGTGGACTCCGTCAGCACGATGCCCCCCACGAAGCCGGCGATGACGAAGATCGAGGCCACGATGAGGCCGGCCCGCGTCGCGGTCATGGTTCACCCCCGGCGTTCGCGCCCGAGCGGTCGCTCACGGCGGGCGCCTCCAGACCGTCGAGCTCCTCGGCGGCGAGCAGGCTCTCGAGGAGCTGGGTCATGGCGTCGTTCATTGCCCGCGCCGCCGCCTCACCGGCTAGGCTCTTGGCTTGAATTCCGGAGACCATGCCCTTGCTGGTCTGCGCGCTGGCGGTGGCCGCCGAGCTGAACAGCACCGTGCCATCGGGATCCGTGACCGTCGCTCGATAGACCACCTCCGCGGTGTAGGGCTTGTAGGCCGGGTGTGGAATCACGGCCACGAAGCTCTCGATCGTGAGCTCGAGAACCGCGATTGGCCGCTCGGCTCCCTGGTCCGGCTGCGTCGCCGCGTCGGTGCGGAACACCAGGCCGAGGTTCTTCTCCAGCAGGGCGGCGCTGTAGGCCCCGATCGGGTAGCGGATGCTGTCGAACGGGCTGGTCTTGACGACGTGCACCTGTGACCTGAGCTCGTCAGACAGGCGCAGCGCGACCGGCAGGGTGCGGGGTGGCCCGCCCGCCACCTCGAGCAGCGGCGGCTCGGGCAGGTTCAGGGTCGCCGACTGGCTCGGCGAGGCGATCGCGAGGACGGCCAACAGGCAGATGACGACTGCTCTCATGACGAACCTCCAGTGTCGGTCAGACCCACCGGCAACCCGGTGAGCAGGTCGGCGACGATGGCCGCCAGTCGGTCGGATCGGTTACGGTCGAGCGGGGGGTAGAGGCCGCGGTTGACCCACAGCACCTCGCCGGTCGCGGCGTCCACCAGGACGGCGTCCAGGATCGTGCCGCCCGTGGACGAGGGAAGGTAGAGGTTGTATACGAAGAACGAGTCGCCGCTTTCGATCGCCCGGCCGTACCCTGCGCCGTAGCTCGCGGCCGTGCCGGCGGCCATGATGCCGAGCTTGCCGGCCTGCATGCCGGCGGTCTCGACGCTCGAGCGCCCGCTGATGAGGAGCAGCGGCCGCGCTGCGTGGTGATCACCGATTTCGGTCGCGGCGCGACGGCCCGCGAGGGTTTCCAGCCGTGGCGCCTCGGCGAGAAACGGCAGCCGCACTGGATCAACGGTTTTCGCGCTGGCGTGCGCGTCCCTCAGGAAGGCAGCGGGAGTCTGGGATGCAGGGACCCGGTACACCTGCAGCCGTCGCCCGATGAAGGCCTCCACGGCGGAGGCCAGCGCATCGGCCGCTGAGGACGAGTCCTCATCCGAGACGGTCTCGTTCGAAAACCCTCGGCGGATCACCTCGAGCTCGGGACCGACCAGGACGATGGCCGACGCCCGGGTAACGGCAGGTTCGACGGCGGTCGGCCCGCCGGTCGGTCGGAGCTCGACCGACACTGCACGACTGCTGGCATCGAGGGTCACCGTCTCGGCCTCGAACCCCCGTTTCTCGATCTGGAGGCGCGCTGCGCCGTTCGGACCGAGCGCGATGGCCGCCTCGATCGGGGTGAGGCCGAAGACCGTCCGGCTGTGGTCGGCGGGACTGTCCGGCACCAGGGTGACGAGAGCCCCCGGCGGCTGCGAGTCGACGCGGACACCGGCGGGAGGCGCCGCCGAAGCGTATCCGGCCATTGCCGCTGCACACGCGGTGACCGCCAGAGCGGTCCCGCGCACGGTACGGGTTGTGAGTGAATGGCGGGGAGAGCAGGGTGGTGCCATCACAGCCTCCGTCAGTGACGCTGGCCTGCTTTGCAAGACCAGTGCCGCATCGGGACAAGGCTCGGCGACGGGCTTCCGCTGTTTCCTACCCCCGGGGGCAGCTTCTATACCCTGCTGGGTACGTTGAAGCTCGGGCGCCGTCGCCATGCCCGGTGCTCCGCATGCCCGTGCCCGCTGCCTTGTCCCCGTGCGCGTCCGCCACACGTCGCTCGCTGGAGGCCATCGCACAGGGCGCAGCCAAACCCACATCTCGCCGGGAACGGGGACGGGGACGGGGACGGGAACGGGGACGAAGGGACCGCCACCCTGACTCGAAGTGAGAGGCGATTCGTCGGGTTTCCAGCAGCGCGAGCTCAGCGCGCGGGGTCGCGGTACCAGTAGTCCTCGACCAGGGGGTTGCGGGTCGTCGGCGAGCGCAGCATGGGTCCGAGCAGCCGGAAGAGCATCGGGAAGTAGTGCCAGTCGCCGTAGCGGTCGAACTTGCGGGTCGAGGCGATGGCCTTGGCGCGCCGGGCCCGGCCGAGCCGCTGGCCGCGGGGACGGCCGAGCCGTCGCAGGTCGAGCAGGAACTGGACGTCCTCGCCGAACGAGCGCCGTTCGTCGAAGCCGCCGACCGCGCGGAAGTCGGCGGCCCGGCAGAACACGACCCCGGTGTCCATGCGCAGCAGCCAAACCCACGGCACCATCAGGGCGTAGGTCACCGCGAGGCCGAGCGACCACCGCTCGAGGGTGACGCCGGTGGCCCCGGCGACGATCCGGCCGCTTCCGAGCATGTCGTCGACCGCGTTGAAGGTCTCCGAGTGGACCCGCATGTCGGCGTCGGCGAAGCTGAGGATCTCGCCGGTCGCCATCGCGGCGCCGGCGTTGCGGGCGGCGGCGATGCGGCGGACGGCGAGCTGGACGACGTGGCAGCCGCGCTGCTCGGCGATCGCCGCCGTGGCGTCGGTCGAGCCATCGTCGGCGACAATCACCTCGACCGCCTCGGCGCCGAAACGGCAGCGCGAGCGGGCGATGTCCACGGAGTCGAGGAGGCGCCCGACATAGGACTGCTCGTTGTGCGCGGGCACGATCAGCGAAAAGCGCGGACTCGACACCGAACTCATGCTCCCATCTTAGTCACTTACCGCCGGCGAGCCACCCTACGATCCCAAGGACTCCTTGAGTTGATCTGTGTCTTGGGATGCGCGCAGCGCATGCCAGTAGGATCGTGTGGGGCGGAGGCCAACCAGGCCAGTCACGTCAGGAGCGCGTCGAGTGGCCTCCGCCCCACACGATCCTAATTGATGACGCCGGACTCGCCGAGGTTGCGCTCGGCGAACTCGAGCGCCCGGTCGTAGCCCTCGTACTCTCGGCAGTGGTTCTGCATCAGGTGGAAGACCTCGGTGGCCTTGGCAACCTCGCCGGCGTTCGCGTAGCTGATCATCAGGTGCTCGAGGGACTCGCAGTCGTTGTGCCGGGTGAAGGCGGCGGCCTCGGAGAAGACCAGCGCCGCCTCGTTCTGGCCGGTTCCCTGGAAGCACAGGTTGAGGAAGGTGAGGATGTTGCCGATGTAGGTCTCGTCGTAGACGTCGTGCATGTACGGCAGGCAACGCAGGAAGTAGGGGGTGGCGTCGGCGTAGCGCTTGGCGTCGAACAGGATCACGCCGAGCGTGTAACAGGACTGGCAGTAGACGCTGAGCACCTCGTCGAAGGTATCGAGAAAGGCCTTGTACCCGGCCACCGACTGCTCGAGGATCCGGCTGGCCGGCTCGATCTCTTCGAGGTCGTAGTGAATCGTCCCGACCAGGCCGAGCAGGAAGCACCGCCAGTTGGGCTCCTGCTCGAGCTCGAGCAGCGCGCCGAGCTTCTCGAGGTCCGTGTGATCGGCGGTGCGAGCGTCCATGCGCTCGATGGCGACCTCGATGCCAGCCGCCACCCGACCCGTGAGGTCGGTCCCGCTGTACCACTCAGGAATCGCCATGACGTCCACCTCGTCCATATCGGGCGGACAGTGTAGCGGCTCTCGCCTCCCGCGTGAACCGTGGCAGGCGGGAATCTCCGATGTACGGGGCACACGGGCGCCGGCTGCCGGCCGGGATCGGCTGAAATCCCGAGCTGCCGGCGGAGGTTGTGGGGCGAGGAAGGACCAGGTTGGGCTCCAGGTCGTGCGGGCCGGCCCTTGACCGAGCGACATTCGTGATTACAATCGCAACTTCATCTAATCTTTGTCGCGGCTGGTGGAGGCCGTCATTCTGAAGAAGCGCGCGGTGCGAGGCGCGGGCCAGGTCGTTGTGAGCTCTGCGCTCGCCGGCGACGACCTGCGGCGACCGGCGTCGGTGGTCGGCGAGTTCAACTCGACCGGCTGCAGGCTCGCGATCTGGCTGCAACCATGAGCTGCCGCAAGGGCAAGTCCAAGATCAAACCGAAGGTCGGCGCCTTCAGGTGCACGGAGTGCGGTGCGGTCGTCAAGCAGAAGAAGGACGTCTGCGAGCCCAAGAAGATCAAGAAGTGACCGCGCGGCGGCCGGCCATCCGCGGGCGGCGCCGTGCGTCGCGCGGGATGTCAACCCGCGCCGGGCGCTCGCCGTCGTTCGGTGGTCAGAGGGAAAAGGAGCGCCCGTGCCCCCGAGGCGAGCGGCTGCATCCGTCCGGCGGCGGTATGGCACGGGCGCTTCGAAACTGCACCGCGCAGTATACGAAACCCGCAGCCAGGGCAACAGCCCCCGCCAGCTCGTGCGCCGGGGTGGCCGTGGTTGAGCCGGCCCCGCCGAAGCACTATGCTTCGCGCTCGGGCCGGACCGACCGCCGGCAGCGAGCGGAGCGCAGACGTCCATGAACAACGCCCACGTTGACATCTCCTACCGCGGCGCGCTGCATCGGGTCCGAGCCGGCACGCGGATCGACGAGTTCCTGCGCGAGGTCGACGGCGAGATCGCCGACACCGTGCTCTCGGCGCTCGTCAACCGGCGGCAGGTGATGCTCGATTTCCCGCTGCGCGGCTCGGTGGAGCTCGACCTGGTCCGCTACGGCGACCGCGAGGGCGAGTCGGTGTACAAGCGCTCGGTGAGCCTCATGTTTTACGAGGCCTGCCTCGAGCTCTATCCCCGAGCCCGGCCGGTGATCGGCCAGTCGCTCGGCAACTGCTACCACTATCAGATGCGCGGCGAGCATCCGCCGCTCAACGAGATGGCTCCCGCCCTCGAGCGACGGATGGGAGAGCTGTACCGCGAGCGGCGCCCGTTCGTCCGTGCCACCGTGACCATCGAGGAGGTCGAGAACTACTTTCGAGAGATGGGGTACGCCGGCAAGATCGAGCTGTTGGAGACGCGGCGTTCGTCGACCGTTCACACCCTGACCTGCGGGCGCTTCGTCGACCTCGCCCATGGGCCCTGCGCGCCGCACACCGGCTGCCTGCCGACCTTCGGCGTGCTGCCCTACGGCGACGGGCTGATCCTCCGGTTTCCCAGGCGGGCCGACCGCAGCCGGCTGCCGGAGTTCACGCCCCGGCCAAAGCTGTTCGCCACCTACCTCGAGACGCGCGCCTGGCAGGAGCTGCTCGGGGTCCACCACGTCGGGCAGCTGAACCGGCTGTGCCTCGACGGTGGCATCAGGGACATTGTGCGCGTCGCCGAGGGTCTGCACGAAAAGAAGATCAGCCAGATCGCCGACCTCATCCTGTCCCAGCAGCCGCGGGCGAGGCTGGTGCTGGTGGCCGGGCCATCGGGATCCGGCAAGACCACCTTCGCCCACCGCCTCGGCATCCAGCTGCGGGTGAACGGCATCGAGCCGGTGGCGCTGTCCCTCGACAACTACTACGTCGACCGCAGCCTGACACCGCGTGGCGAGGACGGCGAGCCGGACTTCGAGGCGCTCGAGGCGATCGACCTGCCGCTGTTCCGGCAGCATCTGGCCGAGCTGCTCGACGGGAGGGAGGTGGCGACTCCACGGTTCAGCTTCCAGCATGGCCGACGCGTGGACCCTGAGTCGTGGTTTCCGCTCCGACTCCTCGACCACCAAGTGCTGGTGATCGAGGGCATCCACGGGCTGAACGCGCGGCTGACCGAGTCGATCCCGGCGTCCAGCGCCTTCCGGATCTTCATCTCGGCGCTCTCCCAGCTGGCGGCCGACGACCACAACCGGCTCTTCACGGCCGATGGGCGGCTGATCCGGAGGATCGTCCGCGACCGCAGGTACCGAGGGTTCTCGGCCGAGCGCACGCTCGAGCTCTGGGAGCGGGTGCGGCGGGGGGAAGGCCGCTGGATCTTCCCGTTCCAGGAGCTGGCGGACGTGATCTTCAACTCCGCCCTGGTCTACGAGCCGGCGGTGCTCAAGACCTACGCCGAGCGCTTCCTGCTCCAGGTCCAACGGACCAGCCCCGCGTACACGGAGGCGTTCCGGCTGCTCAAGGGCCTGTCGATGTTCGTGCCGATCTTCCCGGACGAGGTGCCGCAGACCTCGATCTTGCGCGAGTTCATCGGCGGCAGCGGCTTCGAGTACTAGGAGCGTGTGGGGCAGCGGCCACTGTGCGCGCTCCTGTTGAGGTCGTTGTGGTTGGCCTCTGCCCGACACGCTCCTCGGGATGCGCTGTGCGCATCCTGGATTAGAATCCCGGGATGCGACGATCGGAGCGGGCGAGGGTGGTGGCCGAGCTGCTCGCCGGCGCCTACCCGGACGCCCGGTGCGAGCTCGACTACCGGGACCCCTGGCAGCTGCTGGTCGCGACCGTGCTGTCGGCGCAGTGCACCGACCAGCGGGTCAACCAGGTGACCCCGGGCCTGTTCGCGAGGTGGCCGACGCCCGTCGCCATGGCCGAGGCGCCGCTCGACGCGCTCGAAGAGGCCGTCCGCCCGACCGGCTTTTTCCGCAACAAGGCGCGCGCCGTCCGCGACGCGGCGCGGGTGCTCGTGTCGCAGCACGGCGGCGAGGTCCCGCAGGACCTGGAGGCCCTGGTGGAGCTGCCCGGCGTCGGCCGCAAGACCGCCAAGGTCGTGCTCGGCGAGGCCTTCGGTCTCGCCGCCGGGATCGCGGTCGACACCCACGTGCGGAGGGTCGCCGGGCGGATCGGCCTCACCAGGTCCAGCGACCCGGAGCTGATCGCCGGCGAGCTCGAGCGGCTCGTCCCACAGTCCGGTTGGGTGGCGTTTTCGATGCGGATGATCCTCCACGGCCGGCGGGTGTGCGTGGCGCGGCGGCCGCGCTGCACCGACTGCCCGCTCGAGCCGGTGTGCGCGAAGACCGGAGTCTGAGAGCCCGAGCTGTCGGCGCCGCGGAAGTCGGTCCGCGATGGCCCATCGACCACCGCCGCGGTCGCCGGATCCTCCCCGGTCGGTCAGCTGGCGGCCGTTGAGCTCTCGGCGGGGCCGGCTGCTTCCGCCGCGGCAGCGGGCTGCGTCCGCCACCGCCGGTGCATCCACACCCACTGCTCGGGGTAGGCCCGGATCTGGCGCTCGATGGCGGCGGTGGCGTCCGCGGTGAGCGCGGTGATCCGTTCCTCGGGGGGGCCGGGCGGCGGCTCGGGCAGGGGAGGGTGGATCTCCGCCAGGTGCCGGCCGTCGCCGAGGCGGTGGGCGAAGACGGGCACCACCGGGCAGCCGTGGCGCAGGGCCAGCGACGCGGCGCCCGACGGCGTCCAGGCGAGACGCCCGAAGAACGGCACAAACACGCCCGGGATGTCCTTGATGTCCTGGTCGATGAGCAGGCCGTTGACCCGGTTGGCGGCGAGCACGGCGAGCAGACGGCGGCCAGCGTCCTGGCCACGCGGCACCATCTCGCCGCCGAAGCGCGACCGCAGCGTGGTGGCGATGTGGTCGAGCCGCGGGTCGTGCATGCCGCGGACCGCGACCGTCAGGGGGATGCCGGCGACCCCGAGCCGGGCGTTGAGCAGCTCCCAGTTGCCGCAGTGGCCGGTGATCATCACCGCTCCGGTTCCGGCTTCCAGCGGGCGCTGCACGTGCTCGAGCCCGCTGATCGTGCACTGCTCCGCCACCTCCTCGGGGGTCGCCTGCAACAGCCACGCGACCTCGGCGAGCAGCGCCCCGACGTGGCGGGCAGTTCTGCGGAGCAGGGCGCGGATGGAGGACTCGTCGAGGGAGGGAAACGCGATCCGGAGGTGGCTCCGCGCGCGCCGCCGGTCGCGGGCGCCCAGCGCCATGGCGAGGACCCCGATCTGCGCACCGAGCGGCCGGTTGACGCCGAGCGGCAGGTGCCCAGCGGCCGACAGAAACGCCTCCAGCCCCCGGTACAGGAGGTGATCGCGCAGGCGCAGCGGACGCTCGCTCATGGCATGGCTCCAGCGCGAGGGCCGGCCGAGATGGTCGCCAGGATGTGCGACACCCGACCGGAGACGGCGTGCGGGGTCATCGCGCGACCGGCCACGCGTCGATCCTCGATATCGTCGCCCGCTGTCCGTCGACCTCGACCTCATCGCCGACGCGGCTGCCGAGCAGCCGCTGCGCCAGCTCGCTACCGTTGGCGTAGATCCGCCGCCCGACGTCGGCGTCCCACGAGCCGAGGATGGTGACCGGCGGCAGCGCAGTGCCCGCGGAGTCCTGGAGTTGGACCACGGTGCCGATGTTGACACGGGACGTGTCGGCGGCCCCGGGCCTGAGCGTCCGGACCTGCCCGAGCTCCCGCTGCAGCTTGGCCGCTTTCGCCGACTGCAGCTCCTGGCGGTCCCTGAGCATGTGGTACTCGAAGTTCTCGCGGAGGTCGCCCTCGGCCGCTGCCGCCGTGATGCCCTTCAGCGTCTTCGGGATCTCGACCTCGAGGAGCTCCTTCAGGTCGCGGCGCTTGGCCTCGATCGCCTCGGCGCTCGCCACGAACAGCGGCGTCTCGACCGCGGTCGCCGGCGCCCCCCGCCGCTGGATGGCCGCCTGCTCGATGAGGCGCGCGCGCTGCGGCTCGACTGCCGAGATCCGCGCGACGCGGGCCACGAAGCGGTCCACCTGCTGGGGTGAGGCGAACTCCAGGATGATCCGCACCGCCACGGCGCCGCCGTCGAGCAGGGCCTTCGCCCGCCCGCGCAGCGGCCCGAACTCGGACCGGGTCAGGGTGTCCGGGAGCTTCTCGAGGAGAGATGGCGTCGCTCGCCGGCGGACCGGCTCCGGCGCGCCGGGCTGCACCATCGCCTCGCAGGCCCACACGAACTGGGCGGGGTGCTCGAGGTGGTTGCGGAACACAGCCTCGACCGCAGCGTCCAGGAGGTCGCCTGCGCCCGCGTCGTCGAGAGCGCGGGCCACCATGTCGAGCGCGGCCGGATGCTGCTCGTGCAGCATCCAGTCGCTCCACAGCTCGGTCCAGAGGTCCGGGCGTGCTGCTCGCACGGCCGCGAGGGCCGCCTCGCGCTCGCCCCGGTCCTGGATCCCCATCAGCAGCTGCAGCGGCGGGCACTCCGCGATGAGCCGGTCGCGCGACGTGGCGGCGTCGCCGGAGCCGCGGGCCATCCCGGCCAGAACCCCGGCGGTCTCCCAGGCCAGCCCGGGGTCGCTTGCGGCCAGCCCGGCGAGCGTGCCGGCGAGAAACGCCGCCGTCTCCGCCGCCTCGGCCGGACCCCGCGCGGCCAGGCGGCGGGCGACCGCCAGCCGCTGGCGGGGCTCAGCGGAGCGGAGCTCGTCGAGCAGGGCCTCGATGGTGGCCGTCGCGCTCGCGCCGACCGTGTAGCGCAGCCGCGACCCGGAGCCCGAGGCGAGCAATCGTGGGTGCTTGCGCGCCTTCGCCCACCAGCCGTTCCAGCCGTCAGCGTCGACGAACCCGTCGAGCGCCGCCTTGATGGCGGCGACGTCGGCCGGCTCGCCGAGGCTCTCGAGGAGCCCGACCAGCGCCTCTCCGGGAGCGTCGAGCGCGTCACGCCGGAGGCCGTCCGGGTCTTCGACCCCGCGGCGCCGGAAGTCGCCCGGGGGAAGGCGCCGCAGGAAGCGGGGCGCGGCTCCGAACGGCACCGACACCGGGCGCCGTCCACCGCCGAGGTCAACCTTGATGTTCTCGAGCTCGAGGTTGGCGTCGACCACCCGGCCGACCCCCTGGCCGATGACCTCGACGATGGTGTCCCGGTCGTGGTCCAGCCAGCGCTCGATGACGTCGAGCTGCTCGAGCGGCCGGCGCGAGTCGCGGAGCGGGTGGCGATCGAGGACCTGCTTGAGCGACGGGCTGCCGGCGCGTGCCGCGATCAGCGCCTTCTCGAGGCGCGTGATCAGCTCGGCGCCCGGTTTCTCGGCCAGCCGCACGATCTCCCGCAGCACTGCAAGCGCGTCATCCCGCTCACGGCGCTGCTCCAGGGTGTCCGCGAGCAGCTCGAGCAGGGTTGCGGCGAACGGCTTGTGGCCCTTCTTCCAGAGGGCTCGTCGGACCTTGAGCAGGCTGGCGGTCGCGATCGTCGGCGCCTCGAGAGCCTCCAGCCACAGCTCCTCGATGCGCTCGAGATCGTCGGCCTCGAGCGCGGCGTCGAAGAGGCTGTCCACTGTCGGTTGCTCGTCCAACGCTGTCCCCCTTGCCGGGCCCCGGGATTGTAGCAAGGGTTGTGGCAGCGCTTTACGATCGCCGGGCGAATCGCGTAAGGTGACGGCGGTTCGGGGAGGCTGCCATGAGAAGCATCCTGATCGTCATCGTCGCCGGCTCGCTGACCGCGCTGGCATCTCCGGCAGCGGGCGAAGAGCTCGATCTGCTGCCGCTCGGCGGCGAGCTCGCGACCCAGCTTGGAAGCGCCCCGGCGGGCACGTTCGTCGACACCGCCGCCAACCGCGAGCTCTCCCTCGGGGAGCTGGCCGCGGAGCTCGTGAAGGCGCGCGTCGTCCTGATCGGCGAGGCGCACACCGAGATCGAGCAGAAGAGGTTCCACGGCGAGCTGCTCGACGCCATGGCGGCCCTCAAGGGCGAGCTCGTGGTCGGCATGGAGTTCTTCCTGCGCACGGACCAGGAGGCCCTCGACGCCTGGCTCGCGGGCACGATCGACGACGCCGAAATGCTGCGGCGGACCGGCTGGTACGACCGCGGCAGCTACCGTTTCGAGTACTACCGGCCGGTCATGGAGGTGGCGCGCTTGCGCGGCCTGCGCGTGGTCGGGTTGAACGTGCCCCGGGAGATCCCCCGGGCGGTGAACCGCGGCGGCCTCGAGGCGCTGAGCGATGAGCAGCGCGCGCTGGTGGGGGAGGTCACGACCGACGGTTCGCCCGAGCACCGCTACCTGATCGCCCGCTACTTCGGCGACACCGTGGCCGTGATGCCGCCGAGCTGGTTCGAGAACATGTATACGGCGCAGTGCCTGTGGGACGTGGTCATGGCGCGCTCCATTCTCGCCGACCTCCGCATCGACGAGACGATGGTGGTCATCGTCGGCACCGGGCATGTCGCCTACGACCTCGGCATCTCGCGGCGGATTGCTGACGAGCTCGCCTCGGCCGGCCGGCCCGCGATGGCGGTTGCCACCTTCTGCCCGGTGACCGCGCCGCCGCCTCCCGACCCCGAGGAGGACCCGGCCGGGCACCCGATGGGCGGAGGGGGCAAGGGCTTGGGCACAGGAGCCGGGACGGCCAGTCCGGCCAGCTTCACTCGCAGCCTCGCCGACTTCGTGGGCGTGTTCCCGGACGCCGGCGGCGTCGAGGCCTACCCCCAGCTCGGGTTCCAGCTGGCGGAGAAGGAGGAAGCCCCCACGGTGTCGATGGTCTGGCCCGACAGCATTGCGGCCGCGGCCGGCCTCGCCTCGGGCGACCGCATCGTCGACCTCAACGGCGTTCGCCCGGCCGGCCGCTCCGAGCTGCGCACGCTGCTGGCGGCCACCGAGTGGCGGCAGCGCGTCGGCTTCCTGGTCGAGCGCGGCGGCGAGCAGCAGGAGGTCGCGATGCTGCTCTACCCGAAGGTCGACATCGGCGAGCCGGCGATCGCACCGGGCTGGTCGATCGCAACTGCGGCGGACGTCGATCCGGAAGCGGGCTCACCGGTTGCAGAGGCGGCCGCCGAGCCGCATCCCCGCTCGATCCTGGTCCGCCGCCGCGGCGTTCCGCAGTGGGTCGAGGTTCGAACCGGGGACGCCCTCGACGTGGTGCACGAGCTGGATGCCGACGGCCGGGTGGTGCGCAGCCTGTACCGGGTGCCGCAGCCGGACGGCGCGGCGGAGGTGCAGTACCGGCGCACGGCAGGAGGCTCGCTGGCGTCATCGGTTCGCGTGGATCGGACCGGCCGCGAGCTCGGGCCCTGAGTGCGGGGGTGAAGCGGTCCCGGTTCAGCCCCGCGCCTGACGGCCGGGGATCTGCAGCACGTCGCCCGGGTTGATCCGCGAGCCTCTCAGGCCGTTGGCCTGCTGCAGCTGCGACACCGAGATGCCGAAGCGCCGGGCGATCTCGAACAGGGTGTCGCCGCGGCGAACCGTGTAGGTTGCCGGACCCGACCCCGTCCAGGCGGGCGTCGTCGCGGCGGCCGGCTGACCACCAGGAACGGTCAGCCGCTGCCCGGGTCGGATCGGCCGTCGGGGCGACAGGCCGTTCGCCGCGCACAGGTGGTCGACGGTGACGCCGAACGACCGGGCAATCTCCCACAGGGTGTCGTTGCGCTGGACGACGTAGGTGTCGCCGTGCGCAACCCGCTGCTGCACCTGCTCGACCGGCGCGCTGCCGGCGGTGCCGGCGCGCGGCACGATCAAGGTCTGCCCGGGATGGATGAGTGTGCTGTGGAGGCCGTTGGCCTGCCGGATGTCCGACACCGTCGACCCGTGGTGTCGAGCGATCACGGACAGCGTGTCGCCCTTCCGCACTGTGTACATCGTGCGCGGGGCCCACTGCGAGGTCGGTGTCGAGGCGAGCACCTGCTCGGCCCGAGTGCCGTAACCGGCCGGCAGCCGGATCGCGGTGTCACGGCCGGCCGGCGTCAGGTCGAGGCGGATCGCGGGGTTGAGCTCGCGGACATCGGCGACCTCCAAGTCGAGCTCCCTGGCGAGGAACTGGAGGTCGAGCGGGTCGCCGACCACGACCCGGTCGTACGTCCAGTCGTCTTCCGCGATCGGCGGGAAGCCGAAGCGCTTGGGCTGCTTGGCGACGATGACCGACGCCATGAAGGCCGGAACGTAGTTCCTCGTCTCCTTCGGAAGGTGGTTCTGGAGCGTCCAGAAGTCGCGGCTGCCGGACCGCTGGATGGCCCGTCGCACGTTGCCTTCTCCCGAGTTGTAGCCGGCGAGGGCCAGGTTCCAGTCGCCGAACTCGAGGTAGAGGTCCTTCAGGTATGCGATCGCGGCGTCGGTCGACAGCTCCGGATCGCGGCGCTCGTCGAGCAGCGAGCCGACGGCGAGCCCATACCGGCGCCCGGTGCCGGCGATGAACTGCCACAGCCCGTGCGCCTTGGCCCGCGAGTAGGCGGTGGTCGAGAAGGCCGACTCGATCAGCGGCAGGTAGGCGAGGTCCTCGGGGAGGCCCGCCGTGGCCAGCTTCTCCCGGATCATCGGCAGGTAGGTGCCGGCGCGGCCGAGACCGCGTGCGATCCGGTTCTGGTACTCGCCTGACGCCGACATCACGTCGACGAACTTGAGGACCGTCGGGTTGAGCTCGAGCGGGAAGTCGCTCGAGGGCAGCAGCGACCCGGTGCCATCGTCACGCGCGATCGCCGTGGGCAGGCCCTCGATCGGCGGCAGGTCCACGAGCTCGCCCTCGGCCGCGTTCTCGGTGATCAGGGCGAGGTCGTCCTCGAGGACGTCGGCCTCGGTGATCAGGCGCGCCACCCAATCGAGGTGGTCCGGAGAGGTGGCGCGGCCCGCAGGCAGCTCGAGGGCCACGCAGATCGCCTCATCGATCCGGGCAAGGGCCTCCTCGTTCCGGCCCTCGGCAGCGAGGCTGCGCGACTCGTCGAGCAGACTCTCGGCGTGGCGACGCGCCGCCTCCTCCCAACCGGTGTCCGTTGCAGCCGGCGTGCCGGTCATCGCCGTCGACGCCGTCGTGTGCAGGTTGGCGGTGCGGGTGCTGGGCGCCGACGCGCAGCCGGCTGCGAGCACCGCGACGAGGACGGCCGAGCATTGCATGGCCACGGCCGTCCATCGACACGGCATCACTGCTTGTTCTCCAGGTCGACGATGAACCGCAGCGACAGCTTCTCGAGCTTGCCGGTGCGGCTCACGGCGACCGTGATGGGATCCAGCGCGTGGATCGTCTCGCCGTCCTGGTTGTGGATCCGGACGGCCACCTGGACGCCGCGCATGTTCTTGAAGATGTCTGAGTTGAGGGACTCGTGGACCCGTTCGCGCAGCTCGCGGACCGGATCGGAGCCGGCCAGCAGAGTCTCGATGTCGACGTCCCGATCGGCCGGCCGCGACCAGCGCCCGCCGCCCATCGTCGCCTGCTTGCGCAGGCCCTCGAGCTCGGCGAGGATGTCCATCTGGTTGGACAGCTGCACCCTCTTCAGCGGCGGCGGCGCGACGGCCCCGGAGTCGACGTCGGTCTTGTCGAACTCCACCGAGACCTCGGTCTCCTCGCTCACGTGCGGGGCGACAACCTCGACGTGCGGCATCGGCTCTTGGCCCGGCGCGGCCGCCGATCGTTCATCAACCGGGAACGGCTCGTCGAAGTCGGGCATTTCCCCGACCGGAGGCGTTCCGGCGTCGACGTCCGGGCTCTCGCCGTGCGGGTCGAACGCCGGCTCGGCCCGCGGCGGCGCCTCGGCGGGCGGGGACGTCCGGGTGGCCGCGCGGCGCGGCGCGTGGGCAGGGCTTGCTGCGGCCGCCGTGTCGACACCCTCCTCCGCGGCCCGCGCCAGGCGGGCGGCGGACACCGTGGTCGGACGGCGGGGCGCCGCGATTGACGGCCGAGCAGGCGCACCCGGTACACGTGCCGCTGGCCCCGCCGCGTGCGGGGCGACCATCCGCTTGCGCAGCTTCTTCAGGGTGAGCTTGGTGATCTCCTTGAGGGTTTCGAAGACGCCCAGGCCGTGGATCGCCTGCGCCTCGAAGAAGGGGTAGGCCCGCTCCGAGTTGAGGTCGCTGTTGAGCTCGTCAACCGCGAGGACGTTCTTGAGGTCACGCTTGTTGTACTGCAGAACCAAGGGCAGTTCTTTGACGTCGAGCCCGAGCTCGGTCAGGTTGTCGATCAGGCTCTCGAAGCTCTCGATGTTCGCTTCGCGCATCGGCCGCTGCGAGTCGGCCACGAAGACCAGGCCGTCGACACCCTTGAGGACGAGCTTGCGGGTGGTGTTGTAGAAGACCTGGCCGGGCACCGTGTAGAGCTGCAGACGCGTCTTGAACCCGCCGATCGTGCCGACCTCGATCGGCAGCAGGTCGAAGAACAGCGTCCGGTCGGACTCGGTCTCCAGCGACACCATCTCACCCCGCGAGTTCGGGGAGGTCTTTGCATAGATGAAGCTCAGATTTGAGGTCTTGCCGCAGAGGCCGGGACCGTAGTACACGATCTTCGCGGCCATCTGCATGGTTGCCCAGTTGAAGAAAACCATTCCTAGTTCGACCTCGATCGACGCTCCAACGCTAACACAACGGGGAGCGGTGGTCAAACCTGCTAAGTCGTTGCACTTGGACGCGTTCGCCACCGTGACGGCGGTCTCAGGACACCTCCCGGGCGAGCCCGAGCGGTGCGAGCCGCCGCCGAGTTGGCCGCAAGTTCAACGAGCGATGCAAGATCCGAACCGACCTCGGAGCGATGCTAGAATACGGTGAGGCCGCCTCCGAGTGTTCGTCAGCTTCATGACGCGCGGCCCAGGTGAGGATTGTCTCCGGATGAACACGTGGACTGAGGACGTCGACCTGACTGCGAGAGAGCGCGCGGTGCTCGCGTGCGTGGTCGAGCTCTACGTCGGCTCCGGCGCCCCGGTCGCATCCCGGCAGATCGTCGCGAGCTCGGGTCTCGACCTTTCGTCGGCGACCATCCGCAGCATCGTCGCCGGGCTTGAGTCCAATGGGCTGCTGACCCGCCCGCACGCCTCTGCCGGCAGCCTGCCCACCGACCGCGGCTACCGGACCTTCGTGGATTCGCTGTCGGTGCAGCGCGACCTGCCGGTCGCGTTCAGGCGCCAGCTCGAGGCCCGCATCTTCTCGTTGCGCAGGGAGTTGGTCGAAGACCTTGAGTGGGTGGCCCAGGTTGCGGCCGACCTGACCCAGGAGGCAGGTGTCGCCATGCGGCCGATCGGCGAGCAGCCGGTCGTCGAGGCGGTGTCGCTGGTTCCGCTGGGCGGGCGCCGGGTGCTCGGCGTCATCGTGACGACGGACGGAGCTGTCGACAAGCGGGTGCTCGCTTTTGACGACGAGCCGCGTGCCGAGAACCTCCAGGACGAGAGCAACTACCTCACCACCACCTTCCGCGGCGCGGCTCCCGAGCAGATCCGGCGCTGGATCGAAACCGCCGGCGAGCCGGACACGGGCCTCGACGCGGTCGCCCGGCGGGCGGCGGCCACCGCCCGGCAGCTGTTCGCGGAGCGGGACGAAGACGTCGAGGTCCAGTTTGCCGGCACCGATCGCCTGCTCCAGTCGGCGGAGTTCACCGAGGCCGACCGGATCCGATCGTTGCTGTCGGCGTTGCACGACCGGCGGAGGATGGCGAGCGAGTGGCGGAGGGCGCTCGACAAGGGCCCGACCCAGGTCATCATCGGCCGCGAGTCGGACGTCACGGCCTCCGGCAACCTCGGGATGGTCGCGACCCTGTTCTTCAAGGGTGGCCGACGTGCCGGCGCTGTCGGGGTGGTCGGGCCGCGGCGGATGAACTATGGTCGTATCGTGCCCGTCGTCAAGTTCATCGGCGACGCCCTGACGCGCATGCTCGAGGAGCCGGGAGCCAGCCATGCCTGAGGACAAGGACAACGATCGTCCGCTCGTGGACGACCTCGACGACAAGATCGAGATCGAGTTCGTTGACGTGGACGAGCAGGAGCCGGTACGGCACCCGGCTCCGGTCGAGGTTGCCCCTGCGGAGCAGGCCGGGGACGAGGAGATCCGGCGCCTGAAGGCCGAGGTCGATCACCTGCGCGAGATGTACCTGCGCAAGCTGGCCGAGTTCGACAACTACCGCAAACGAGTCGATCGCGAGCGGCAGGAGCTGCGGCGGACCGCCGCCGAGGGCCTGATCGGTGAGCTGCTGCCGGTGCTCGACAACTTCGAGCGCGCCGTCCAGCACGCCGACGAGAGCGATCTAGCCGCGTTTCGCGAGGGCGTGGCGATGATTGCGCGCCAGTTTTCGGAAATCCTCCAGCGCGGCGGTCTCGAGACGATCGACCCGACCGGGCAGCGCTTCGACCCGGAGCTCCACGAGGCGGTGCAGCGGATCGAGGGCTCCGAGTTCCCGACTGGCAGCGTGGTGGGTGTGTTCTCGAAGGGATATCTATTCGGCGGCCGGCTGATTCGACCGGCGATGGTCGCGGTGGCGGTTGAGCCGGTGTCACCCCTCGGCGACGGATCGCGCAGCCGTGGCGTGGAAGCTGACGAGGGGGGCGGCTCGTGAGCAAGATCATCGGCATCGACCTCGGCACCACGAACTCGTGCGCCGCGGTCGTGGATGTCACGAAACCAGTCGTGATCCCGAATCGCGAGGGGGCCCGCACCACGCCTTCGGTGGTCGCCTTCACCGCCAGCGGCGAGCGCCTGGTGGGCCAGATCGCCCGGCGCCAGTCGATGACCAATCCCAAGAACACGGCCTATGCGGTCAAGCGGCTGATCGGCAGGAAGTACGGATCCGATGAGGTGAAGTGGGCGAGGACCCTGGTGCCGTACGCAATCGTCGAGGCCGACAACGGGGACGCCTACGTTGAGTTCCAGGGCCGGAAGTACAGCCCGCCTGAGATCTCGGCGCTGTTGCTGCGCGAGATCAAGGAGTTCGCCGAGGAGTTCCTCGGGGAGGAGATCTCGCAGGCGATCATCACCGTGCCGGCGTACTTCGACGACAGCCAGCGCCAGGCCACCAAGGACGCCGGGACCATCGCTGGGCTCGAGGTGGTGCGGATCATCAACGAGCCGACCGCCGCCTCGCTCGCCTACGGGTTCGGCAAGGACACCCACGAGGTGATCGCCGTCTACGACCTGGGCGGCGGCACCTTCGACATTTCGATCCTCGAGATCGGCGACGGCATTTACGAGGTCAAGTCGACGGCCGGGGACACTTTCCTCGGTGGCGAGGACTTCGACGCGCGGGTGATGGAGTACCTGCTCGATCAGTTCAAGCAGGACACCGGCCTCGACCTGTCCGACGACATGATGGCGATCCAGCGCATCAAGGAGGCCGCGGAGGCGGCCAAGTGCGACCTGTCGACCAACGAGGTCACCGAGATTTCGCTGCCGTTCATCGCGGCCGACCACACCGGGCCGAAACACCTCCAGGTCCGTCTCACCCAGAGCCAGCTCGAGGATCTCGTCCGCGATCTCGTGGAGCGGACCCTCGAGCCGTGCCAGAACTCGCTCGAGGCGGCTCGGGTCGAGCGCGAGCAGATCGACCAGGTGATTCTGGTCGGCGGCCAGACCCGGATGCCAATGGTCGTCCGGGCGGTCTCCGAGTTCTTCGGGCGGACGCCGTGCCAGGACATCAACCCGGACGAGGTCGTGGGCATCGGTGCGGCGCTTCAGGCCGGGATCCTGCAGGGCGAGGTCAAGGACCTCATCCTGCTCGACGTCACCCCGCTGTCGCTCGGCATCGAGACCCACGGTGGTCTGTTCACCAGGATCATCGATCGCAACTCGACCATCCCGACCAAGAAGTCCATGATCTTCACCACGGTCGCCGACAACCAGACCACGGTCGAAGTCCACGTGCTCCAGGGCGAGCGCGGCATCGCGGGTGAGAACCGCTCCCTCGGCCGCTTCGATCTGGTCGGCATCCCGCCGTCGCCGCGCGGCGTGCCGCAGATCGAGGTGACCTTCTCGATTGACTCCAATGGCATCGTCCACGTCGGTGCCCGCGACCTGGCCACCGGCAAGGAGCAGGGCATCGAGGTTCAGCCCGCTGGCGGACTGTCGAAGATCGAGATCGACGGCCTGATCGCGGAGGCCGACAAGTATCGCTCCGAGGACGAGCGGCGGCGCACCGTCCGCCAGCTCCAGAACCGCCTTGAGGGCCTGCTTTACACCAACGAGCGAGTCGTGCGGGAGTTCGGCAACAGCCTGTCGCCGGACGACCGTGAGTCGGTCCGGGCGACCCTCAACCGCGCCCGCAAGGCGATCACCAGCGAGGAGCGCACGGTGCTCGAGGAGGCGATCGGTGCGGTCCAGGATGTGTCGCAGATCCTGACCGAGGTCGTGATGATCAATCCCCTGGCGGCGCTCGGGGGCAGCGGATCATCCGACAAGGCGGGCTCGTCCGACGACACCCCTGACGGTGACTCCTGAGGACCGATGGCGACCGGGACGAGGCGTGATTACTACGAGGTCCTGGGCGTCGGCCGCGACGCCTCCCTTCCTGACATCAAGCGCGCCTACCGCAAGCTCGCGGTGCAGCTTCATCCCGATCGCAACCCCGACAATCCTGAGGCCGAAGAGCGGTTCAAGGAGGCGTCGGAAGCCTACGCGGTCCTCTCCGACGCCGAGAAGCGCGCCCGCTACGACCGCTTCGGCCATGACGGCGTGGCGGCGAATGGCTTCACCGGATTCGACCCGACGGCGTTCGGCGACTTCGCGGACGTGCTCGGTGACCTGTTCGGGGTCACCTTCGGCGACATCTTCGGCACCCAGCGCCGCCGCGGTGGTCCGCGCCGGGGCCACGACCTGCAGTACACGCTGAGGATCTCGCTGGAGGATGCGGCCCGGGGCATCGAGCGGGTCATCCGCATCCCGCGGCTGGTGCGGTGCGCCGCGTGCAGCGGTTCCGGAGCCGAGCCCGGCACCACCCTCGAGCCGTGCGGGACCTGCCGCGGGGGTGGTCAGGTGATGTTCCAGCGGGGGTTCCTGTCGGTGTCGCAAACCTGCCCGACCTGCGCCGGCGCGGGTCGCATCAACCGGCACCCATGCCAGGAGTGTGGCGGGCGCGGTCGGGCGGAAGAAGAAAACAGCCTGCGGGTGAAAGTGCCGCCGGGCGTTGCCACCGGGATGAGGCTCCGGCTGTCCGGGGAAGGCGAGGCAGGAGAGCGCGGCGGGCCTGCCGGTGACCTCTACGTCGTGGTCGCCGTTGACGAGCACGAGCGATTCGTGCGCGAGAGTGCCGACCTCCACGTCGAGGTGCCCGTATCGGTCTTCCACGCCATGCTCGGGGGGGCTCTCGAGGTGTCCACGGTGCTCGGCGAGAGCCGGACCGTCGCGGTCGACCCCGGATCGCAGCCAGGCGACGTGTTGCGGCTGCGGGGCGACGGCATGCCGCACCTCGAGTCGAAACGCCGCGGCGACCTCCACGTCCACCTCAGGGTCGTGGTGCCCCGGCGCCTGACCGACGAGCAGCGCAGGTTGATCGCCGAGATCGCGGCAGCCGGCGGCGACGGGCTCGACCAGGAGCCCCAACGTGGGTTCTTTGATCGGCTGAAGCGGGCGCTCGGCGGGGACGACTGAGCCTCTGGCCGGCCCGAGCGTCGTGGGCCGGCCGGGAGCTGCCGGGGGGCGACCGAGACCGATGACGGACTGCGTCGAACTGAGCTGCGAGCTGCCGGTCGAGGTGGAGGAGCTCCTTCCGGAGATCCTCGGGCACCTGTCCGTGCTTGGAGCCTATCTCGGCGACGTGGGCGGGAACGTGGTCGCGCTGCACGTCTACATCGACGGCGACCGGGCCGGTGAGCCGGCCAGATTGCAGGCCGCCCTCGCAGCGGCGGGCGCGCGTCGCATCGAGGTGCGCGTTGTCGAGAGCCAGGACTGGCTGGCCGGGTACCGTGAGTCGGCGCGGCCGTTCGCCGCCGGACAGAGCTGGTGGATCGACCCGCGCCCCGACGCGCCCACGGCGGCTCCGATCGGCAGGCGCCGGCTCGCGATCGAGCCGAGGACCGCCTTTGGCAGCGGCACCCACGAGTCGACCCGGCTGGTGCTGGCGGCGCTCGAGGCGCTGTCGGTGCGCGACAAATCGGTGCTGGACATCGGCACCGGCTCGGGCATTCTCGCGATCGCCGCTGACCGCCTCGGTGCGCGCCCCGTGGTCGCGTTCGACGTCGATCGCGAAGCGATCTGGGTCGCGAGGCGGACCGCGATCGAGCAGGATTGGCTGGCGCGCCCGTTGCTGTTTGCCGGGCCGATCGCCGCCGTCGGACGGTACGGGTTCGACGTGGTGCTGTGCAACATGATCACCGAGCACTTCCGGCCCCTCTTGCCGGACATCCGGCGCGTCCTCGCCCCGACGGGATTCGCGGTGATGTCGGGGATGCTCGAGACCGAGCTCGCCGACGTGTGCTCGGCCCTTTGCGGCGCCGGGTTCGACGTGCGCGACCAGCGGAGGTCGGGGGAGTGGCTCAGCCTGACGGCGGGGCGCGATGACGGCTGACCGCTGGGTGCTCGTCGAGGCGGGGAGTCTTGCGACGGGCGCCCGGATCGTCCTCGACCGGCTGGAGTCTCGCCACCTCGCAGCCACGCTGCGCCTGCGACCGGGCGACCAGGTCACGCTGTGCGACGGCTGCGGCGGGACAGCCGAGGCGGTGCTCGAGGTGGTCGACGCGCGGCGCTGCGAGGTCGAGGTCGTGGCGCTGGCACAGCCGCCCGGCGATCGGCCTCCGCGCGTCGCTGTCGGGTTGGGGGTCCTACACAGCCAGGCCATGGACTGGGCGGTGCAGAAGTGCGTCGAGACCGGGGTCGCGGTGCTCATTCCGCTGCTCGTGGAACGGTCACAGCTCAGCGCGCGGGCTGCCGAGGGCCGCAGGGAGCACTGGCATCGAGTGGCCATGCAGTCGCTCAAGCAGTGTCGGCGGCCGTGGCAGATGGAGCTCGCCCGCCCGCAGGGGCTCGAGCGGCTGCTGTCCGACATGGATGGTGCTGCCGGGCTGGTTGCCGACCCGGCGGGTAGGCCTCTCGGTGAGCACCGCGGGCCGCTGCCCGAGGTGCTGGTGGTCGGCCCCGAGGGGGGCCTCGCACCGCGCGAGCAGCAGTTGCTGGCCGCGGCGGGCTGGCCGAGCGTACGGCTCGGCCGGTGGGTGCTCCGGGCGGAGACGGCGGCTGTCGTCGGCGCCGCGATGCTGATGGCGGCGCACGAGTCGCGAGCAAGCAATATGAGTGGAAGCGGATAAACCGACGAGACTACAAAGATACGAAGGGAAGGCCTTGACTGTCGCCTCCGAGACCAGTGCGCTTCCGGGGAGGGAGTTCGCGGCGTTGGAGATCGGTGGTTGTCCTCGGTCGACGGCTTCCGCTCCTGACCGCGAAGAGCGAGAAGCGCGAACTTGCGGCCCCGGAGGCCTAACTTGCCGGCTGGAAGCGAGCGGGCAGCGTCAAGAGCTCTTCTTGGTGTCTTTGTGTCTTCGTGGTGATCTGGCGTAAACGCCCTGCGGATATGGAAGCGGATCCGGCTTCCGGCTTCGCTTTCAGCTTCGCCGTGACGAGTCGGCTTCCGGCTTCGTTCTGCGGACTTCGCCGTGACAAGTCGCCGTGACGAGAGCGGAAGCGGATGGGAACCTGACCCCTAATGTCTAGCCCCAACCCCTCCTGCTAGACTCCCGCCGATGCCACCTGACCCGCAACCGCTGTGGATCGACTCCCACGCGCATCTGACCATGTTCGAGGACCACGAGGTGGCCGCTGCACTGGAGCGCGCGGCCGAGCAGGGTGTGGGTGGCGTGCTGGTGCCTGCAACCGGGCCGGCCGACCTCACGCGGACGATCGAGCTGGCGGCAGCATGGCCGGGGCGACTGGTGGCCGCCGTCGGTGTCCACCCGCACGACGCGTCATCGCTGGACAGCACCGTGAAGGAGCGCCTCGAGCGCGCTCTCGGCGAGGGCTGCGTGGTCGCGGTCGGCGAGATCGGCCTCGACTACCACTACCTGCGGTCGCCGCGCGAAGATCAGCTGCAGGCCCTCGACTGGCAGCTCGACCTCGCGCGCGGTGCCGGCCTCCCGGTGGTCCTCCACAACCGCGAATCGTGGCCGGACCTCGAGTCGCGGCTGGCCCGCCATCGTGGCGTCCTGCGCGGCGTCTGCCACTCGTTTACCGAGGGTCCCGCCGAGGCAGTGAGGGTGGTCGACCACGGGCTGCTGGTCGGGGTGTCGGGAATGGTGACGTTCAAGGGTGCGCACAACATCCGCGAGATGGTCGGCGCACTGTCGCCGTCCCAGGTGCTGGTCGAGACCGACAGCCCCTATCTCGCCCCGGTCCCCCACCGCGGGCGGCGCAACGAGCCGAGCTATGTGGTGCACGTCGGCGAGGCGCTCTCCGAGATCTGGGGCGTCGCCAGCGCGGAGGTGGCGACGGCGTCGACGCGGAGCTTCCGGGAGGTGTTCGCGTTGCCTCGGGAGTGGCCGGGGAACCTGGCCTGAGCTCGGCGGCGGATGGCGGTCGGCTGAAGCGACGGTTCGCGCCGGGTCCGGTCAGCTCTTCTTGGGGCGGCGCCCGCGCCGCCGCTGGACGTTCTTCATGCTGATGGTCAGCATCTTGCTCGTCCGATCATCGCTGATGTCGAAGCGCTGAGACTCCTCGAAAGCCAGGCCGTATTGCGTGAGGAACTGCGGCGCTTTCAGACTCACCGATCGGCGGCGGCGAGACAGCGGGAATGCACCCGCTTCGTTTCCGTTGTTGGTGATCTGTACGCCGATCAGCTTGCGGCTCTTGTCGAAGAAAAGCACGACGTGCGATGCCTTGTTGAGGCCGAAAGCCGCGACTGCTGCGGCATCGAATGAAATCAACCCGCTTGGCCGAACGGTCGCCCGGGGTTTCATTCCGGCTGTTCGTGGAGGAACGTATCTTTCGAAAGCCATCGAGTCACCCCCCCCGAGACTTTGTACTAACGATAGACGGATTTTCTTCAAGAGTCAAGCCCAAACTGATGTCGAAATTGCGCTGCTATTGAGTGTGGTTTGCGTGCGAATATGGCGCCGTCAACGTCGGCAATTGTGCGTCACCTGGGAGATTGCCGGGAGGCGGCGAGGCAGCGGCCGCTCCGGAACGCCCCGCCGGGCGCGGGCTCGCCGCCCGCGATGGCCACCGGGCCCGGGCGCCGGCAGGGCGGGGCTTTGCGGGGTCTGAGCCGACCGGGTACACTCGGTCGCATGGAATGCCGTGGCAACCACTCGCAGTGGATCGAAGTCGACGTCCGGGCTTTGGCGCACAACTTGAGTATCTTTCGAGAGATTTTGAGCCGCGGCGCGAAGCTGGCTGCTGTCGTCAAGGCCAACGCCTACGGGCACGGCATGGCCGAGGTGGCTCCGTTCGCCGGTGCAAATGCGGACTGGCTGGCTGTTCACACCGCCGAGGAAGCGCGCCGCCTCCGCCGGTTGGGGCTCTCGAACCCGGTCCTGCTCATGGGTTTCGTGGCCCGCGGCGAGCTTCACGGTCTCGATGCCGACGTCCACGTTTTCGTGTCGACCGACGAGGTCCTCAGGTGGCTTGGTGAGTACCGCAGATCGAGCGGTATTTCACTGCCCATTCACCTCAAGATCGACACCGGAACGAAGCGCCAGGGTTTCGAGCGTTCACGCATCGCCGACGCCTGCCGGACGGCGGCTGGCGAGGGCCTTTCAATCGTCGGGATTGCCACTCATTTTGCCAACATCGAGGACACACTCGAACACGATTTTGCACGCCGACAGCTCGCCCTATTCGGTGACGCCGTCGCGGCATTACGGCGCGAGTTGGGCGGCGACGTCCCCTATGTTCACACCGCCTGCTCGGCCGCGTCGCTGTTGATTCGGGAGACCGATTTCAACCTCGCCCGGATCGGGATTTCGATGTACGGGCACTGGCCGTCGCGAGAGACCCGGCTGACCTGGATCCTCGACCACGGCCGCAACGGTGTGAAGCTGGAACCGGCGCTGGCCTGGCGAACCGTGATCGGGCAGCTGCAACCCGTGGCCACCGGCGAGACCGTCGGCTACGGCCGGACCTGGAGGGCTCTGCGCGCGACCCGTCTGGCGGTCCTGCCGGTGGGCTACGCGGACGGTTACGCGCGCGCCTTGAGCAACCGTGCTCGGGTTCTGGTCGGCGGTCGGCCGGTGCCGGTTGTGGGCCGGGTGTGCATGAACATGATGATGGTCGACGTCACCGACGTGCCGGAGGCCGCGGTGGGCGACGAGGTGGTGCTGCTCGGCCGACAGGGAGACGCGGCGGTAACGGCCGAGGAGCTGGCGGAGCTGAGCGGGACCATCAACTACGAGTTCCTCGCCCGGCTGTCCCCCGCGATCCCGCGCTTCGTGGTGGGTGACGAGCGCCAGGTCGCGGCCCGATGACCCGCGCGGCTGCCCGTCCGCCGGCGTTCGGGTGGTGAGCATGCGGGACCGCTACCCGTCGGCGAGCGTGGTCATTCCGACCCACAACCGTCTCCGCGACCTGCAACGGGTGGTGGCCGCGGTCGAAGGCCAGTTCGTGCCCGGCGGTCGGCGGCTGGAGCTGATCATCGTTGACGACGGGTCGAGCGACGGCACCGGCGACTGGCTGCGCCGGGAGTCGGGGAGTGGCCGCCTCCGCGCCCTGAGCCAGAGCAATGCGGGCCCGGCAGTCGCCCGCAATCGAGGCGCAGCCGCTGCCACCGGCGAGGTGCTGCTGTTCCTCGGCGATGACACGGTACCGGAACCGGGATGGCTGCTCGCTCACCTGGAAGAGCACCGGCTGCAGGGCGTCCGCCGTCACCCGCTGGCGGTGGTCGGCTACACCGGGTTCCCGACTGACCATGAGACGCCCTTCCTGCGCTTCATCAACGAGTTCGGACCTCAGTTCGGTTACCTGCTCATCGAGGACCCGCGACGGCTCCCGTTCAACTTTTTCTACACCTCGAACGTCTCGATCGATCGCGCAGAGATGGTGCGGCTCGGCGGGTTCCGCGAGGACTTCCCGGCAGCGGCCTGGGAGGACATCGAGTTTGCCTACCGGGCGACCCGGGACGGCCTGAGTATCCGCTACCAGCCGCAGGCCAGAGTCATCCACCACCACCGTATCCATCCACGGACGTTCTGTCGCCGACAGAGGACGTCGGGCCGCTCGGCTGCGATCTTCGCTCGGCTCCATCCCGAGCTGGCCAACTTCCTGGGCGTCGACCGGGCACGGGCGCTGCGACCCGGACAACACCTGCTGCGGGGGCTGTTGGCGCTGGCGGTCGGGCTCGGAGAGCGCGTACCCGGAGTCGTCCCGCCTCAGGCCCTGCAGCGATTCGTCGACGCCAGCTATCTGCAGGGTCTGGCAGGAGCTTTGCAAGAGATGTGAGCCGGAGGTGGTGCATGCGCCGCAAACACTCCTGGACGCTGATGGCGGTGGTGGCTGGGTTTCTCGTCGCCGCTGCCGCGGCTGACGATGGTCCGCCGGCCGCGGGCGAGGAGCCCAACCCGACGCCGACGGCCGAGGACGGCGCACGCGACGTGCCGTGCAGCCCGGTGGCATCGGCCTGGCCGGTGTCCGGGTCCGGGCCCGCCACGCTCCAGGCGCCGCAGCTCGCGGTGGCGATCACCGACATCAGACCCAAGGACGGCATGGTCTTCCTCGATGGCCGATTCGCCGGCCGCGCGCGGTACTTCAACGGCGCCAGGGGTTTCCTCTACCTCGAGCCGGGCGACTACCGCCTCGAGCTGCGGTTGGACGGGTACCGGACCGAGGCCTTTCAGATCGCGGCGCAACCGAGCTGCTTGTTCGAGATCCGGCACCGGATGCAGCGGTCTCATGGCCCGGCGGCCGAGGGAACGGTCCCCCCGGTTGGCAAAGGCGAGCCCGAGCAGTGGATCTGGGCGCCGGTCGCGGGCGCGGCAGCGGCGCCATCCGACCCCACCCGGCCAGCCGAGCCGGACGCCGCGTTGCGGCCGGACCTCGATTTCGGGTCCTCGACGGCAGCAGGGGTCGGTGCGCCCCGGGGCTCGCTCCGGCTGCACGTGAAGCCGCCCACGGCGGAGGTCTTTCTGGATGGCTCGTTCCTCGCCACCGGCCGGGAGCTCGACCTCATGGTCGCGCCTCTCGCCGTGCCTGCGGGGCGGCATGTCCTCGAGGTGCGGGCCCCGGGCTTTGCCAGTCGAACCGAGGAGATCTCGGCGGCTGCGGGAGGCCTGGTGGAGGTTGAGATCGTTCTCCTGAGGGGTCCCAGCTGACGGAGCGCCCGCGGATCTTGACACGGTCCGACCGGGGCTTTACATTCTGCCGACCAGACAGTAGAATGGGTCAACATTAGAGCATGGGAGGGATCCGGGAAGGCTTTCCACCTTGAGCCTGCCAACAACGGCCAACCTTTTGCGGCCAACCTATTGATTGCCTTTCACTTAGTCCTGCCTGAAAAGCTCAACGGTCCCTCCCGACTCACGCTCGACGGCCCAGCCCCAACGGGCTGGGCCCTTTTATCCTCCGGCAACTTACCGAACGGTCAAGTCAACTCGGCGCCGGAGTTTCTCGATCACGTCGAGCGTGCGAGGCCGCACCTGGTAGAGAACGGTCCGGACGAGAGAGCGAGGGCGCTGGCCGCGGCAGCGGCATCTGGCAACGACCGTTGAGCTCCACGCTTCGGTGGACGGCGAGACCCGCGGCGTCAGCTCGGCGCGCCCGAGCCGAGGTCGACCAGGGCTCCCGGCTCGACACCGATCGAGCGCAGAGCGGCGGTCCAGCGGTCCTCGACCGGCACTTCGAAGATGATCGAGGTGTCGAGGGGCGCCACCAGCCAGGAGTTGTCCTCGATCTCCTGCTCGAGCTGGCCGGGGTACCAGCCCGAGTAGCCGAGAAACAGGTGGTAGCGGCCTCCGAGGCGGCCGCGCGCGAGGTTGGCGAGGGTCTCGGTGCTGCCCGAAACCATGATGTCGCTGTCGACGGCGAGCGCGGTCTCGTCGGGCTCCTCGCCGCTGCCCTCGAAGACGACGAAACCGTGGTTGGGCTCGACCGGGCCGCCAGCCAGGACCTGGGGGAGCTGCGCCTCGGCCACCGTCTCGCCGAGCTCCTCGAGGATCTCGTTGAGCTCGACGTTGAGTGGGCGATTGATGACCAGGCCGAAAGCGCCCTCCTCCGTGGAATGCACGCCGACCAAGACCACCGCGTGCCAGAAGTTGGGATCGACCAGACCGGGCATGGCGATCAGCAGCTTGCCAGCCAGCGGGGTTGCGGCATCGCTCACGGCTTCATGCTACCAGAGTCGGCAGGAGCGACGGCGACCGGCCGCGGACCGCGTCCGCGGAGCCCGGACGTCGGTCGGAAGCGGGCGCGGATCCGGCTTCGCCTTCCGGCTCCGTCCTGCGGACTACGCCGTGACAAGTCGGACTTCGCCGTGACGAGAGCGGAAGCGGGCGCGATCCAGCTCAGGTACCATATCGGGGATGGGTGGTCAGGACGAGCTCAGGATCTCACCCCCCGACCGTCCGCTTGACCCGCCAGTCAAGTCGCGGCTGGCGGAGGAGCTGGCGAGGTGCCCGGACCTCGCATTCGCCCACCTCCCCCAGGTCATGGTCCCGGCGCGCCAGAACGCGCCGTCGCTGGTGCTTTTCGTGTGGCTGTGCCCGCCGGCGCTGCGCTCTCTGCGCTTTGCCCTCAACCTCGTCACCGAAGCCGTCGCGCGTGCGCTTCCCGACGGCGACTTCCTCGACGTCGTGGTGCTCAACTCGGCGCCGGAGTTGCTCGTCGACGTCGAGCGTGCGAGGTCGCTGCTGGTGGAAAACGATCCTGAGGAGCGGGCAAGAGCGTTGGCGGCGGCCTCCGCGAGCGAGGATTGAGCTCCGGCCAGAGGGCGCCCTTACAGGCGGGTCGTTAGTGGGTCGGGAGAAGCGCCGCTGCGCACCCGCTTCCGACTCCGTATCCGCTTGCGATTGTCATCTCGCGACAGGTATGCGTGGCCGAGTCCTTCAATCCGGGAACGGGAACGGGAACGGGAACGCAGACGACGTGCACCCGACTGGTGGGGCCGCCCGACCGTGAACGTGCCGCACTCTAGAGGCGGCCTAGACGGGGATGCGGTGCCGCCAGCCGAAAGGATCCGCTGCGGTGGCGGTCTCGATCCCAACCAGCTCGTCGTAGAGCCGCTGCCAGCGCTCGTCGAACGGGAACTCCCAGACCCGGTCGCCGTCGGCGATCTGCCGGATCCAGGTGATGACGGCGGCGGTGCCGCAGCAGGCCGCGGCGCTGATCTCATCGAGCTCCTCGAGCGGGATCTTCCTCCGCTCGGTCGGCCAGCCGAAGATCTCGGCCGCGATCTGCAGCAGCGACTCGCGCGTGATCGATGGCAGCACGCTCGTCGAGTCGGGGGTGATCAGGGTCCGGTCGCGGAAGGCGAGGAAGTTGGCGGCTCCGATCTCGTCGATGTAGCGGTGCTCGGCAGGGTCGAGGTAGAGCGCCTCTGCGAAGCCCTTGGCCTTGGCCTCGACGCCGGGCCAGAATGAGCACGCGTAGTTGCCGCCGGCCTTGACGTGGCCGCTGCCATGGGGAGCCGCGCGGTCGAAGCGCGTGACCATGAAGGCCTTGCCCTGATCGGCGCCGAAGCCGCCCTTGAAGTACGGGCCGACCGGGGTCACGAAGATCCGGAACACGAAGCGCGAGGCGGGCTTGACGCCGACGTTGTCGCCGATCCCGATGTAGAACGGCCGCAGGTAGAGCGCAGCGCCACTGCCGAAGGGAGGCACGTACGGGAGATTCGCCGCCACCACCTCCTCGATGCCGCGGACGAACAGCGCTTCCGGCAGCTCCGGGCCTCGCAGGTAGCGGGCCCCGGCGTTCATGCGCCGCGCGTTGTCGTGCGGCCGGAAGGCGTACACCTCGCCGTCGGCCCCGGTCTGCGCCTTCATGCCCTCGAACAGCTGCTGCCCGTAGTGCAGGCACTGGCTGCCCTCGGGAATCTCCATCGAGGACCCCTCCAGGAGCCCGCGCACCCGCCACACGCCGTACTCGTAGACCGCCTCGAATCGGTACGGACAGGCGATGTAGCTGAAGTCGAGCTTCGAGAAGTCGAGGTCGACCTTCTCACTCACCCCGGTGAAGTAGTACCGCGGCTTGTCCATGCGCGTCTCCCTCGCCCAGCCGATAGGGTGGCAGCGGACCGCCCCGCGCGACAGCCCCTCGCGGGCTGTCGAACGCCGCCCCTACTATACCGAGTCCGGGTCGGGAAAGGTCAACCGGGATGGTCGGATCCGACCACCGGCACGCGGGCGGGGTCCCCTAACAGCAACGCCGGATCGACGCGTGCGCCGTGCCAGCGGACGACGCCCCTGGGTGCCACGCTCGACGCAGCAGCCGGCGCGCCGGCGGAGGTCGCAGCGCCAGAACTGCCGGCGGCCTCTCTCGCGGCCGGCCCGCGAGCGGGAAGCTTCGGGCAGCTACGGCGGTTGACGACGACGAATGAGTGAACTACGTCACCACCGATCCGTACTCCCGGGGTGACAGCCGCTGCTTGCGGACTGAAGTTGAAACCGTGTTGCATCTTGGCATCGGGATTGCACAGACGATTGCGGTGCGAAAGGGGGACCATGAACATGAAGCGAATGACACTCTTGACCGTGCTGCTGGGGGCCGTCGTTGCGGCGTCGGCCTGCTCGAGCGCGGTGCCGACCGAGACTCCCGGCGTCGAGCAGCTCGGTCAGTACATCATGCGGCAGAACGGATCCGAGGCCGACGTCGTCGTCGGATACAAGCACGCTGCCCAATCCCTGGGTGATGAGTGGCTGCTGCTCGAGCTGGCCATCACGTCGCCTTCGGGCGAGTCGGCGAAGTTCGAGCGCGAGAACATCTGGGTGCGGACGCCGGCGGGCGTGCAGGTGCCGGCATCCAGCCAGAAGGCTTTCGGAGAGGCCTACGGGTCGATGCGCAACAAGATCGCCCAGGCCAACGTGGCGCGGGACCCGATGGACTACTTCCCGCCGAACCGGCTGCCGTGCGACCTCGACCTCTTCGTAACGCCGGGGGAAGGCATCGCCTTCGATCAGGTGACCGTCAACCAGCGCCGCGCCTGCGAGGGCAAGCTCTTCTTCTACATTCCGGGCGGCGTGCAGCCCGGCAAGTATGTGCTCGGCATCGACCTCGAGGAGGACGAGATCCGCATCCCGTTCACGCTCGGGTCCGAGTGACGGCGCGCTGTCGAGCCGGCAAACCGTGACCCTGCCCCCCCGGGGTTCGCACCCAGGGGGGCAGGATCTGTTTCGTATGGTCTCAGGGGAAGATCCCGCGGTCAGCGTAGGCAAGGGCGACCTTGTCGATGGCATCGATCATGGACGCCGCGCGCAGGTCGTAGGCGCCGCCGCCGCGCTTGAAGATCTCGCGGATCTCGTGGTAGGCCTCGATCATCGTCTCCTCGAGGCCGGAGTTGACGAGGTCGATCTCCTCCGCGCCACGGGCGATCGACGAGATCTCCTGGTCGGAGAAGGCGCGGCCGGTTGCATGCTCGATCGCGGTCAGCAGCCGGCGGGCGGACTGCTCGTCGAAGCGCTTCTCGAGGCGTCCGAATCGAACGTGCTCGAGGTTCTTCAGCCACTCGAAGTAGGACACCGTGACGCCGCCGGCGTTGATGAAGGTATCCGGCAGGACCAGGACGCCGTGCTCGAAGAAGAGGTCGCTGGCCTCGGAGCTGGTCGGTCCGTTGGCGGCCTCGGCGATGATCCTCGCCTTGACGCGCGGGGCGTTGTCCATGGTGATCGCGTTCTCGAGCGCGGCGGGGACCAGGATGTCGCAGTCGAGCTCGAGCCCGAGCTCGCGGCTGGCCAGATCGGTGGCGCCAGGGAAGCCGAGGATCGAGCCGGTCTCACGGCGGTGGGCCATCAGGGCCTCGACGTCGATGCCGTTCCGCTTGGCGATCGCGCCCTCGTGCTCGATCGCGCCGACGATGACCGCTCCACCGTCCTCCTGGAGGAACTTGGCCGTGTGGTAGCCGACGTTGCCGAGGCCCTGGACCACCACCCGCTTGCCCTCGAGGCCGGGGGAAAGACCGTGCCCGCGCATGTCCTCGGCGACGCTGCAGACCTCGCGCAGACCGTAGAACACGCCCCTGCCCGTCGCCTCGACCCGGCCGTCGATGCCGCCCTCGGAGACCGGCTTGGCGGTGACACAGCCGAGGGCGTTGATGTCGTGCGGCGCAAGGGTCGAGTAGGTGTCGGCGATCCACGCCATCTCGCGCGGACCGGTGCCGAAGTCGGGCGCCGGCACGTCGAGGCCCGGGCCAATGAAGTGTTTGTTGAACAGCTCGAAGGTGAAGCGCCGCGTGATCCGCTCGAGCTCGCCCTCGGAGTACTCGTGGGCGGCGATCCTGACGCCGCCCTTGGCGCCGCCGAAGGGCACGTTGACGATCGCGCACTTGTAGGTCATCAGCGCGGCCAGCGCCATCACCTCATCCTCGTTGACGGTCATGGCGTAGCGGATGCCGCCCTTGGTCGGGAGCTTGTGGTGGCTGTGCTCGGCTCGCCAGCCGTGCATCACCTGGATCGAGCCGTCGTCCCGTTTGATGGGAAAGACGAAGTGAATCACGCTGTTGATCTGTTTGATCTGCTCGAGGATGCCGCGGGGGTGGTTGGTGAACGCGGCGGCCTTGTCGAAGTTGCGATTGACCTGGTCGAAGAAAGTGAGCGGTTCGGACACGGTTACCTCCCGTCGCGGGCGCATCGACTCACTGGTGAGCGCCGACTGCGGAGGACCGATGATAGCACCGGATTTGGTCGGAATCCGGGCCGTAGTTCAGACGCAGCCCGATGGTCGCCAGCGGGATGGCGAGGGCGCAATCGGCATCTTCCGGGTGGATGGAGGGAAACATGGGCAGGATTCGGACGTTGATCGTGCTGCTGGTTGTCGCTGCTGCTGGCCAGCTGGCCGCGCAGACGGCAAGCCAGGACGAGCAGGGAGGCGAGAACATGACACGGCGCATCGAGGTTTACTCGGTCGAGCTCGGGCAGACCATCACCGTCGACGCGGTCGAGCTGTCAGACGCCGAGTGGCGCGAGCGCCTTACCGAGCAGCAGTACCAGGTGACGCGGCGGCAGGGGACCGAGCGGGCGTTCACGGGGGTGCTGCTCGACAACCACGGTGCGGGGGTCTATCGCTGCGCGGCCTGTGGCAACGACCTCTTCCTGTCGACCACGAAGTACGACTCGGGGAGCGGCTGGCCGAGCTTCTTCGCGCCCGTCGACCCCGCCAATGTCGACACCGAGATCGATCACTCGCTGGGGGTGGTGCGGATCGAGGTCCGCTGCAGCCGCTGCGGCGCTCACCTCGGGCATGTCTTCGAGGACGGGCCACGGCCGACCGGCCAGCGCTACTGCGTCAACTCGGCGTCGCTGACCTTCGCTCCGATGGAGGTGGGCGACGAGGGGAACGTGACCGCCGGCGACGGTGTCAACGCCCCCGCAAAGGCCGGCTGCGCGCCCGAGTGACGCATCGCCAGCCTGGCCTAACCACCGGTGCCGCACCGCCCGACGCGCGCGCCACCGTACCGCCAGGAAGCGGATGCAGAGCCAGCCGAGCGCGGCCGGCGTCCGGTCACGTTCGGTCAGCCGTTGTTACGGAGTGGCGCCCGCTGCCGGTTTGGGGACCGGGACCGGCTGACCGTTCTCGTCGAGGAACACGATGTCAGCGGTGCGGCCGAGCGTGTTCACGAGCTGACCGACTGCAACGTTGGTCTTCTCGTTGACGATCACCCGCCGGATGGGCGCCTTCGCCTCCTCGAGCGGCACTGTACCGGCTGGGCGGCGCTCCTCGACCTTGATCACGTGGTAGCCGAACTGGGTCTCGACGACCGGCGAGATCTGGCCCGGCTGAAGGGCGAACGCCGCGTCGGCAAAAGCCGGCGCCATCCGACCCTTCTCGAAGAAGCCGAGGTCGCCGCCCTGCGCCGCGGTCGAGTCCTCGGAGAGCTCTTTGGCGACGGTCGCGAAGTCCTCGCCGTTGGCCACGCGCTGGTGCACCTGGTCGGCCTTCATGCGGGCGATGGTGCGAGTCTGCTCGTCGGCGGCCGGGTCGGCCTTGATGAGGATGTGCCGCGCATGGACCTGCTCCGCGCGCTGGAAGTCCTGCGGGTGCTCGTTGTAGAAGTTCTGGATCTCCGGGTCCGAGACCTCGACCGTGGGCTGGATCTGCTGGGCGATGAGCGCCCTGCCGAGCTCCATCTCACGGAACATCTGCTCGAGCTGCGTCCGGTTCGAACCGCCCTTGGCGAGGACCGAGTCGAGCTGGTCACGGCCGCCGGCCTGCCGCTCGGTGAGCTCCATCATCTGCGCGATCCGCTGCTCGTCGGGCTTGACGCCAAAGCGCTGCGCCTCCTGGGCGAGCAGCTTCTGCTCGACGATCCGCTGGGTGGCGACCTGGACGATCTCGTCCTGGGTGGCCTCGCGGCCCTGGCTCTTGAGATAGCCCTGGATGTTCTGCATCATCAAACTGATCTCGGCGGCGTGTACGGCCTGGCCGTTGACGGTCAGCACCGTGGGGTTGACGTCCAGGGCGGCGGCGGGCGGCTCCTGCGCGGGAGCGCAGACGGCGACGGCGGCGGCGGCGACTGCCAGAGCCACCGTGATGAGGTACATGCGGGTCATGAGCTCTCCAATCTCGTGGGTTCGCGCCCACGACAGGGGTGGGAGGATACCACCGACCGGGGAGCAGCGGCCGGAAGACTCGAGGATTTACAGCCCTTTTGCGTCGACCTGGCTGCCGTTCCGCCCCGCTTGTCACGGCGTAGTGCATTGCACGAAGCCGGATGCCCGTCCCCGCGTGTCGCGGCGACGTGCGGTGCACGACGCCGGAGGTCCGCTTGCCACGGCGGGGTGCGACTTGTGACGGCGTAGCCAATTGGGCGAAGCCGCAAGCACGAAGCCGGAAGCCGGACTTGTCACGGCGTAGTCCGACTTGTGACGGCGTAGCCAATTGGGCAAAGCCGCAAGGACGAAGCCGGATGCCCGACCTGCGAGTCCTCGCGGCGTCACTGCGCCGGCCATGCCTCGACCGCCATCGGGACGGCGGTCATCACCCGAAAGGCCGGCAGCAGCCCCACCTGCTCGTCCCAGAACCGCGTGCGGCGGTACCACCACAAGTACCTGGCCCTGCGATCGGCCGCGAATCGCTCGTCCTCGAGCGCCTTCTGCCAGGCAGCCGCCACCTCAGGGTCGCCGAGCATGTCGCGCGCCAGGTCCTCGAGCAGGTGCACGTCGATGTAGTTCTTGCGCTCGAAAACCGTGTTGAGCAGGCCCCAGCGGAGCATCGAGTCAGGGGCCTCGGGCTCGAGCAGCTGCACGGCGACCTCGAAGTCGGGCTGATCGGCGGGCACCCACAGGGCGCCGGCCGGGATCGTGCGGCGCTCGACCGCGTGGCTCACGGCGACGCTCTCGATCATCACCGCTCCCTGGTAGCTGGCCGCAGCGAACACCGGGTCGGCGACCCGCATCGTCTCGACGTCGGCGACGAGCGGCGACGACAGCCGCCACACCATCAGCCCATGGCTGGCCAAGAGCTCCCCGATCTGCGGCCAGCCCGGAAGCACGAGGTAGCCGCGCGGCCTCGGCACGGTGAGCTCCGCCTCCGGGGAGTGGAACGACGGCACCTCGACCTCGCGGATCTGGCCTGGCCGGAAGCGCAGCAGCTCGCCACCCATCACCATCGACGGCTCTGTGAACCAGTCGAAGGCGGGCCAGCGGATCGCGATCGGGGTCTTCGATGTCCGCCAGCGCAGGACGACCTGCGATGGCTCGGCGTCGGGCCGACCGGCGGCGACCGTTGCCCGGTCGGCGGCGGCGGCTGCACCGACCAGTGACGCGGGGGCGCGCTCGACCTCGGCCAGGAGGGCGAGCAGGAAGTCGCGGTTCGCCTCGACGCGCTGCCGGTACGGCTTGTAGCTGTGCATCTCGACCAGGACCGACGGCCGGTTGCGCAGCGGGTAGTAGTCGGTGGCGAAGCGCGGCGAGCCGGGGCCGAACTGGTGTCCCTTGGCCGGGTCCAGGTCGTCCGCGAGCTCGACGTAACGGCCGTTGGGGTGGCCGGCCTGCGCGGTCGCTGCGAGCGCCGGCGGCAGGTGGGCGCGGATCCACGCGTCGAGGCTGGCATCGAGCTGCGGCGCCTCGGCCACCGCCCAGGTCAGCACCCAGGCGTGATCAACCCCGTCGGTGACGTGGTTATCGCAATGCAGGTGCGGCCGCCACGCGTTGAAGAGGCCGATCATGGCGCGCGCCTCCGGGCTCGCCAAGCGGAGGTGGTCGCGATTGAGGTCGATGCCGGCGGCAGTCGTGCGGACGCCCATGCCGGCAACCGGACCGTCCTGGTTGGGCCGGTTGAAGGGCGACACCTGCTCGTGGCCGTCGACGTTGTAGATCGGTGCGAAGAGCACGATCGTCTGCCGTGGCAGCTCGCGCCGGCCGAGCGCCCAGTCCCGCAGCATCATGAGCGACGCGTCCTTGCCATCGACCTCGCCGGCGTGGATGCAGCTCTGGATGAGGACGATCGGCTTGCCGGTGGCGGCAGCAGCCGCCGGCGTGAAGGCACGGTCGGCGGACACCACCACCAGCGGCAGCGGCCGGCCCATGCCCGAACGGCCGAAGGACTCGAGGTGGATTGCCGGCGAGGCGTCGGCGAGCCGGCGCAGCAGCTCGACGGCCTCGTCGTAGCTCGAGGTTGCCTGAAAGGAGCTGCGCTCAGCGACGGTGAGCCACTCGTCGGGCACGGCGTCGGCGGCGAGTGCCGGCGCGGCAGCGGGCATCATGGCCGTGATCACGGCGACAGTGAACCCACGAAGCAGCGATGAGCGAATCATGGCGGACACTGTAGCGAAGCCGGCCGCCGGCGCGAAGCACCGGCGGCGCGCACCCGCGCTAGGAGTTCGTACCGCATTGGCCTTTTCGGCGGGCCTGGTTGGTCGTGGCGTTGTGAGACGGCCACTGCGGCACGAACTCCTTCTGGAGTTTGACGACCAGGCGGCTGATCGGCGGAGATTACGGGAGGGCGCGAGGTTTTGACGTTGCAGATGGTGTGGAAGCCGGCGCTCTCATGCGGGCTCCCCTTGTAGGAAGAGGGGGATGTTCACTTC
>Ga0209254_10000219_pt1 | contig 41684 bp, 37 predicted proteins | sample FrelakmetDIP11DI_FD_187148 | JGI IMG/M metagenome (GOLD analysis project Ga0209254, IMG submission 187148) | Freshwater lake sediment microbial communities from the University of Notre Dame, USA, for methane emissions studies - DIP11 DI (SPAdes)... | ecosystem: Environmental > Aquatic >... | reverse complement strand
TCTGGAGACACTTGAGCGCGCGGGCTACGTTGAGATCGAGAAACAGTTCGCAGACCGCAAACCACAGACCTGCATCCGCCTCACTCGCACGGGACGCAAGGCTTACGCAGCGCACGTTTCGTACCTGCGCTCGCTGCTCGAGATTTAGCGGCAGGCAGAACCGGCTCCGCACGGCCAGGACCAGCCAATACGGGTAACCTGTTAAATATCGCATCCAGTTGACCCACCTAGTCGCAATCGCCTGACCCACCGGAATCCGTCGTAGCTACCGGTCTCCCAACGACAGTTTCTATCTGCAACTGGGTCAGCGCAACTCGATAATCTGGGTCAATTGGACGCGATATTCAACACAGTGGCGCAATCCAGGCTCCCGGTTTCGGCTCGGCGGGAAGTGGACCCCTCTCGATGCCCTCTGTCCGATCGGTTTTGTGCTGATGGACATCTGGCTGTACCAGAACGGGGAACCACCTTCGTTCTCGTGGATCATGATGGTTTTCGTGGCTTACATGTACTGGAAGCGAATACGCGAACGGAAACGCCAGGACAGCGCCATCACTTCAAACGCGTGAGGAGTAGCGACTCCCATACGAAGTCCTGAAGTAGAGGACTCAACTCGGCCATGACCGGTCGTTGACCCGCGCCACCCAGTTCGCCTACTAGCCGACGTCCAGACACCCCGTCAGAATGCCCCGAAGCGGCCATCGTCGGGCGTCGCGCCCTGTACGGAATCAAGTTGCCAAAGGCTCTTCAGGCACCGACCTCGCCTTCGAACTCGACTGCGAAAGTCGACTGGCTCGCATTGCCCGAAGGCAAGCTGTCGGCAGGCGTTGAGGCCGAGATCAGAGATCTGCTCGTCACTGCCTTTCCTGAGTTCGCCGACTTCTTTTCAAGGTCCTCCTACCGCGGATCTGTCCCTGAGTATCGACTTGTCGGGCGCGCCGCCACCGGCGAACTCGTCGCGCACCTTGAGTTCGGCTGCCGGCAGGCGTTGGTTGGCACTGAGCCGGTCGGCATTCTTGGCATCGGAGCCGTCGCCGTTCACCCGCGCACGCAGGGCCGTGGCATCGGAAGGCGGTTGTTCGGTGCCCTGAGCCAGTATGCGATTCAAGAGCGCCTTGCCGACTTTGGCTTTCTCGAGTGCCGCGAAGCCGTGTCAGGCTTCTATGAGCGGGTCAGCACTGCTGGCGGCGATGCGGCAGGCCCGCGGAGCCGCCGTCATGGCCCTTTAATGCGGCGAGCCGACAGTTGGCCTGCCGCCTATCCAATACTGGCGCCCGCTGAAGGAGGCAAGCCGATGAGTACGCGAGTGACGTCTTACGCGCCGGGTAAGTCAAGTAGGGCCCTGGCGTTCGCTGTGATTTCGATTGCGTGCTGCGGTACGGCCGCCGGGCAGGCGAAGGACAAGTGGATGACGACGATTCAGACCGGCGCGTCGCCTCCGCGGTCCAGCGAGGCCTGCGTGGCCCGCGACCAGCCGCCATTCCAAATGGGCTCGCAAAGCAAGTGCACCTCCACAGAACAGCCCAAGGCGCCGGACGGCGCGCGCGTCTGGAAGCTCGAGTGTGAGGGCGGTGTGACGGTCATCGGCCGCATTCGCTACTCCGGCCATGATGCCTTCGAGGGTGAGTCGCAGATGAGCATGCAGGGACAGACCATCACCACCAAGATGAGCGGCAAGCGCATCGGCTCGTGCTGAGTAAATCAGTGGTGGCTTTAAGGCGCGGCTAAAGTCCGGAAGGGTCGGCCCACCTCAATCTGCGTCGCGGAGCAGCGCACCCAGCGAGTCGACTGGTGCAAGCGCTGTGATTGGCCCACCAGCCAGCTCGACCACGCGGGCAGGTGCGTGATCTGCCTTCTTCGACGCGCGAGGCCGTTGGCTGAGCCCGGTGAGGGGACGTCACGAGGTCGTCACCCGGTGACGCCAGCATTACCGACAGTGCCAACGCCCCGGTAGCCGGTACCGATGTCACGGATCGAACTTGTTTACTTCAACGCCGGCGGCGGCCACCGTGCCGCGGCCCGCGCCCTCGAGGCAGCCGTCAAGAAGGGACGTCCCTCGTGGGAACTGCGGTCGGTCAACTTGTTCGATGTCCTCGACCCCCAGCAGCGCTGGCGTCGGCTTGCCGGCATCGAACCCGAGGATTACTACAACCTTCGTCTGAAGAAGGGCTGGACCGCTGGCCTAGCGAAAGAGCTGAAGTTCCTGCAGGCGGGCATCCGACTGGCGCACGGCTATCTCGTCGAGCGCCTGATGCCCCACTGGGTCGACGGTGCGCCGGATCTCGTCGTCTCGCTGATCCCCAACTTCAATCGCCCGCTGATCGAAAGCGTGAGCCTTGCCCGGCCCGGCGTTCCCTACCTGACGGTGATGACGGACTTGGCCGACTATCCGCCCAACTTCTGGATCGAGCCGGGCACGGTGCAGCACCTCGTCTGCGGTACCGCTCGTGCGGCAGAGCAGGCGCGCGCCGCGGGCGTCGGCGAGGAACGCATCCATCGCGTATCGGGGATGGTTCTCCATCCGGATTTCTACGGGCCGGAGCTCGTGGATTTGTCCGCCGAACGGGAATCGCTCGGGCTCGATCCGACTCAGCCCGTAGGAATCGTGATGTTCGGCGGCCACGGTGCACCGGCAATGGAAGCGATTGCGCGCGAACTTGACGACGTGCAACTCATTTTGCTGTGCGGCCACAATGCAAAGCTAGCCGCGCGACTGAGAGGCATGAACGCGAGGGCACCGCGGGCGGTCGTCGGCTACACACCGCATGTCCGCAAGTTCATGCAACTCGGTGACTTCTTCATTGGCAAGCCCGGGCCGGGGAGCCTCAGCGAGGCGGTCCACATGGGCCTGCCCGTGATCACCTTCGGCAATGCGTCGACGATGCCGCAGGAGCGCTACAACACCGAGTGGGTGCGGGAGAGCGGCGTGGGCACCGGCGAGATCGACGCCGGCTCGACGCCACTGGTAGGTTGTGCCGGTGCCGCTGGCGACAGTCGCGAAAGTGGCCGTTTGTCCTACCGTGACGGCGACGTTGGCGGGCTGCGTCGTGATGGTGGGCGGCGCGGGCGTGGGTGCGGGCGCCGGGGTCGGGGCGGGAGTTGGGGCCGGTATGGGGGCGGGTACCGGGTTGGGCGCCGGTGGCACCGGATCATCGCTGCCGCCGCAGCCGGCCAGCGCCAGCATGCTGAGACCACATCCAAACAGAACGTTTCTCGCGCTACGAGTAGCCATGGCTTGCTCACCTTCGAGACCGCGGAGTTGGTCTCACCGGCGCAAACGTAGGAGTCAGGGCGTCACGTGAACGTCACGCCGAGTGGTGCGGGGTCGCGCGAGCACCGGAACCCCAACACCGATGTGGCCCTCGGGCGTCTGGAAGGCCTGCTGCAAAACGCCAGTTGTTTGTGAGTCAGGCTTCGAGAAACAACGCCGGGTCCACGGCCGTGGCGTTCAGGTACACGGAGAAGTGAAGGTGCGGCCCGGTGACACGCCCGGTTGCGCCGACCTTGCCGATCGGCGCGCCGGCGGCGACCACTTGCTGAACCGATACGTCGATGGCGCTGAGATGTGCGTACAACGACAGCATGCCGAGGCCGTGGTCGAGGATCACCATGCGGCCGGGGAAGAAATAGTCACCGACGTCGAGCACTCTTCCGGCGCTCGCCGCGACCACCGGTGTGCCGAGCGGCGCTGCGATGTCCATGCCGTTGTGCGGAGCGCGCGGCTGGCCGTTGAAGTAGCGCCGCAGCCCGAACGAACTCGAGCGGTTCCCCGGCGTCGGCGGCAGCATGGCGAGCGCGGGCTGCGCCGGCTCCGTAAACGTGGCGAGCACATGTGCAAGATGCGCCCGCTCGCGCTCGTGTCGCGCCAGGTCCTCCTTTGACAGCTCGACCTTGTCCGGCGGCACCTTCAGCCGCTGCGATGCGTAGGACTTCGCACCGACCTTGATCGTGCGCGTTGCACGCACGGCACCGGGGTACTGCACCGTCAGCGTGAGCACGCTGCCCACCTTCTCGGCGAGGGCGATGCCCACCAGAGCCACCCAGCCCGCGCCCTCGCGCATCACCAGCACGCGCTGCTCACCGAGCCAGGCCAGCGGTTCGGCCTCACCGGCGCCGAGCGGAACGCGCGCGACGCCACCTGGGACGCTGGCCGTACGCGGCGGTGTGGCCGGCGAACTCTTCGCCGGCTTCTGTGCGAAGGCGCGCGGCGCTGCGAGGGCGGCCGCCAGAGTCAGGAGCTTGCGACGATGCGTATTCACACGCAGATCTTAGTCATCCTCACGCGTGAACCCCCGTGGCTGCATGTAGGGTCCGCACCCGGCTCTTGGTGGACGGGCGAAACCCTCGCGAGAGTTGCGTGCGCGGCACTCCACTTCGATGGAGTGCTTCCTCAAGGTGGGGCGGCTCACCTTCAAGGCGGCGGCGCACCGGGTCTCGCACTCGAGTCGCACCGTGGGCCGGCGCGGTTTCCTCCCAGGCACAAGAAGAGCCGCCTGGCAGCTGCGGCATCCCGAGCGACGCCAGATCACGGCTCTGGCTGAATAGTCCTTGCCAGCGACCTCGAAGAGCCTTACAAGCATTCGTGGTCCTCATCACTATTTCGCGCCTACTCGGTCGCCGCGTGCGCCTGCGGGGACTTGCCCCGCTGGTGATGTCATGCGTGCTGCCTGCAGCGGCGGGCGACATCCGTGCGCAGGCGCCGTCTGCGGGCATCGAGCGCGGCCGCTACTTGGTGGAGTCGATCCTCGGCTGCGGTAACTGTCATACCCCGAAGGCGCCGACGGGTGAGCCGATCACCAGACTCAACCTCAGCGGTGGCGGCCTGTCGTTTTCGATACCGCCTTTCACCGGAACGGCCACGAACATCACGCCCGATCGCGAGACCGGCATCGGCAGCTGGACTGACGACGAGATCAAGCGGGCGATCGTCGCGGGAAAGCGGCCCAACCATGGGCGGTTGCCGAACACCGAACTGGCTGTTGTGATGGCCACTTCGTTCTTCAAGGCCATGACGCCGTCAGACCTCGACGCGGTGGTGGCCTACCTGCGATCGATCCCGGCCATACGTAACGAAGTCGCCGCGCCGGTGTACCGCCTGCCGCAGCGGCACCAGCCGTTCCCTGACGCAGAAGCCGGCTTTTCAGAAGCCAGGATGAACGATCCGGTGTACCGCGGCCGCTACCTCGTCACCATCGCGCATTGCATGGAGTGTCACTCGCCGCTGGACAAGGGCACCTTCGACTTCAGCCGCCTGGGCGTCGGCGGCCGATTCTTCAGCGTGGAAGTCGTGCAGGGGTTTGCCTCAGGCTGGCCCGGTGCACGCGCCGCGAACATCACGTCGCATCCCACCGCAGGGCTGGGTGGCTGGACGGACGACGAGATCAAGCGCGCTATATCGCAGGGCCTCTCGCGCGATGGCCGCAAGCTGCAGCCGCCGATGCCGTTTTCCTACTACGCGAGGCTGAGTCCGGCCGACCTGAACGCGATCGTCGCGTACCTGCGCACCGTGCCGCCCCTGCAGTAGCTGCGCGCCCGCGGGCGGCGCAGCAGAACGCAAACGCGATCGACCGTAACGGCGATGTACCAGCCGTTGCGCGGCCCGTCCGAGAGTTTCCCGCGTCTCATCCAGCCGCCGTTAGGCCCATGGCCGAAGCCGGTCTATGGCGGTTCGCCGTCGGTGCGTCGATCGCCCGGGCGGAAGCTGGCGTCGCTTGACGGCACGCAATCCGCGCGGTGCCGGGGCCACTAGTCTGAAAAGCAACGCCTTGGGATCGCCTCTGAAGGAACACGTCATGCCGAAGACACTGATCGTCTATCACTCCCGCACCGGGTACACGCGGCGCGTGGCGCAGGCGCTGGCGCGCCGGCTGGCCGCCGATCTCGAAGAGATCCACATCGTGCAACCACTGGACGGCGTGCCGGGCTATGTCATGTGCGCGGTCGAAGCGATCGCGGGCCTCGCCCCTGCGCTGCGTCCGGCACGCAGGAATCCGGCGGCGTATGACCTCATCGTGATCGGCACGCCCGTGTGGTTCTGGAGCCTGTCGAGTCCCGTGCGCAGCTGGCTTGAAGCGAATCCGCTGCGCGGCAAGCAGTTCGCGTTCTTCTGCACGATGGGCAGCGCGGGGTCATCCTGTGTGTTCGCCACCATGCAGCAGTTGGCCGGCGACAACCCGGTCGCCACCCTGGCGCTCACGGACGCCGAGGTCGGTGCGCTCGCCGAAGCGAAGCTGGATTCGTTTGTCCGCGCCCTGCGCACAGGCCGCAAGCGGAGCGGCGCCGTCGGTACTGGCGAGGCCCGCGCCGCCGCCTGAGGGCCACGCTTGCGCGGCGGGCCTCGCGGCGCGCGCCGCCTGGGCACCGGTCGCGGTCAGGTCCGATCCTGCTCGACCGCCCAACGCTGTTCAGCGGCGCGTCGGATGGCCGGCAACAGGAGCAGGCGAATAGAGACGATGCCTAAGCGCGCCCAGCGCCAGTAGCGCAGGAAGCTCGTCCGCGCGGTTTCATCGGTCGCCGCCGCGCGTGTTTCCTGCGCCAATCGTGTCAGCGCCGGACCCTGTTCGTCGGTCTCCAGCGTCCACGCGATCTTCACCTGGCCCGGGTCCGCATACGCCGCGAAGTCGTCGGCGTGCAGCGCGGAGAAGGTCACGTCCGCGCGCCAGGGCTGGCACCGGGCACCGAAGACGACCAGGCGGCCTCGCTGCTCCGCCAGAAGTCCCCAGCCCAGCGCCCGCATCTCTTCCAGAACGCCCTGTGGCCTGCGCGGTGCATGACGCCCACTGCGCATCACTTTCTCCCGCAGCCAGAAGATCGTTCTGACGAGCGGCAGCGACTGCATGTCGAAGCTCGTGGCAACGTCCATGACAAGACGCGCGGGTGCGCGAACCGAAATCTCGAAGCGCTCCCTGACGTCAGGACGCGGGATGAAACGATCAAGCGATGAGGGACGGGAATTCATCGGGCGCGCCAGCCTAGGCGTGCGGTGGCTGCGGGCAGGGCCGCCCGCTGGAGCAGCAGGCGAGTGAACGCCGCGCCTGCGTGCGCAGTAGGGACGCCGCGTGGCAATCGTGCCCGGGTGCGGACTCGACGATTTCGCGGACGTCGATTCGGAGCACGCATTGCAGTCAACGCGATGGCGGCGTCGCGGGGTCGTTTCGGCCACCGCGCACCGCGCCAGCCGCGCCGCGCAGCACGCTGCCCACCGCCTCGCCTGCACCGCGCGCCACGTTGGGGACCGAGCGCACCACGACCCCGGCGGTGACCGAAGGCCAGCGCACCTGCCATTGCACGTCGCCAAACGGGCCGCGCAGTTCCACGGGCACCATCACGCCGTTGAGCATGACCATCTCCGGGCCAGCGCGCCCCCCCGCCGTGTTGACCACGCGTGCCCGCAGCAGGTAGTCGATGCGGCTGCGCGCGAGGTCGATCGTGCCTTCCCCGGCCACATTGAGGAATTCGCTGCGGCCGTCGAGGTCCGTGTTGTGTCCCACGCCGTCGCGAAAATCAAGGCTCGCATTGAGCTGGCTGAAATCGGTCTGCCGGCCGGCGTCGCCCGCCACCGTGGTGCTGCCGCCCTGGGGCGCTGCGCGCCAGCCACTGAACGTCTGGGCGAGGTCGATACCGCGGATTGCAGCCGGCCGCAGCGCGAGAGTCACGCGACCGTTCAGCGCGGCGCGCATCGCGCCCACAGAGCGGCCACGGCTGCGCAGGTCCGCATCGATCCGGCCCCGTCCGCGCAGGCCGTCAAAGCCAAGGGTGTCGGTCAGCAGCGCTCGCAGGTCGACATCGCTGGCGCGCAGGCGCAGGGCAATACGGCCACTGCCCGCATCGGCACCGCCGCTGACGTCAAAGCGCCCGCCCCACGCGCGGCCGGCCAGCCGCTGCAGATCGAGCGCGCCGCTGTCTATGTTCGCCTGCAGGTCGAGCCCGTCGACCCGGTAGGGTGGCCACAGCAGTCGCGCTACCTTCAGACGCATCCGCGCGTCAGCCCATGTGAGGGGCTGCAGGTTCACGGCGGCCGCGGCGGTGGTCGTCGCTGGCGCTGACCCTCGATCGGGACCGGCGACGAACCGGCGCATGTCGAGCGTGCCGAAACTCGCATCGACATCGAGCAAGGCGCGCGGCCGGTCGAGGATTGCGTCCACACGCGCGTCGAAGCGCTGGTCGTTGATCGTGCCCTCGGCGCGGCCGCCACCGGACGAGGCGGAGATCTGCGCCTTTCCCGCCAGCTTCAGCTGCAGCGGTGGCAACGACGGATCGCTCATCTGTAGTGCGAGGGAAAGCGGATCGAGCGCGACGGCAAAGGGTTTCGGGCTGATCACGAGCGTGGCATCGCCCTTGCCCTGCAATGTGCTCGAACCCGCCTGACCTTCGGCGTCGACATGCAGCGCCGGTACCGTGATGCGTTCGAACACGCCGCTCGGCGCTTGCGAACTCAGCTGCAAGTGCAGGCGTTGGTCCCCGCCGAGCGCCAGGCGGCCAACCAGCGCCGCGCCTTGCAGGCTCTCGCCTACAACCTTGAGCGCGGGCCAATCGATCTGGGCGTCGAGCGTCGTCTGCTGCCGACGGCCTTGAAGGCGCAGCGCCAAGCGTTCGAGTTCGAGGGACCGGGTGGACGCATCCAGGCGCAGCCGGCTCAGTCCGAGCTGGCCGGCGTCGATCCGCCAGCCGAACCGTGCGCCGCTGAACTGCAGCTGTGCACCGTCGAGTTCGACGTGGCTGTCGGCAACGCCCGCGGCCGTGCCGTATTCGAACTGGATCGCATCGGCCTGCAGCCGCGCATCGAGATCCTCGATACCGTAGCCTTGACCCTGCAACTGCAGGGACGTCTTGACGAGTCGCACAATCGGCGGCGCGCTGGGCGCCGGCAGCATCTCCATTTCCGCCTCGAGCGCCAGCGAGCCGCGGAGCGGAGGTTGTTCAAGCTCGGCGTGTGCCTGCAGGCTGAGCGGCCATGGCCGGCCCGCCTCGTAGGGACCCAGGCGGAGCTGCTGCACGACGAAGCGGCCCTCCACGCCGGCCGGTGCGTCGGATACGAGCAGTTCGGCATCGACGAGCTCGATCGATTCGATCATCACCTGGCGGCGCGTGCGCGGCTCGCCGCCGCCCGCAGCGCGGTCCAGCAGATCGTCGATGTTGCTGCGGCCGTCGGCGCCACGACGCACGTTCAACCGCACTCCCTTGGCTGCCACGTTCTCGATCTCTATCTCGCGCCGCGCCAGCAACGGTTCCAGGCGCACCGTGAGTGCCGCTTTCTCGATCGTGGCGAAGCTCTGTCCCGGCTGACCCGACTCCGACAAGCGCACGCCTTGCACGGTCACCGCGGGTTGCGGCCACAGCTGCAGTGCGACGGGCCCGTCAATGGAGAGTTCGCGTGCGCTATGGGTGCGAACCCAATCGATCGCCGAGCGCTTGAGTCGCTCGCCATCGAAGCTCAAGGCCAGCCAGACCGCTGCGCCGATCAGGAGCAGCAGTAGAGCTGCCATTACGGTCAGGCTGCGACGTAACCAGTGGCGCATGGGTGCTGCGGGACGGTGGAGTGCAGGCCATTTACGGCCAGAAGCTCAATTGTGCGTCAGTCGCGCGCTGCAGGCTGCCCTTCGCGTACAACAGCGGGGCAGGTTCCGTCAGAGCGTTTCGGTGCGGTACTGCGCGGGCAGCGTGTCGATGCGCAGGCGCGCACCTGACTGGAGCTGCACCTGAGCGAAATGAGAGGTTGCAACAAAGCGTGCGGCCAGCATGAGCGAGGGTCGGTGCACGCCCTCCAAGACGAGCTGCCGCGCGTTATGCAGGCACGCGACCCCGGATCGCCCATGCCCGGGCGATGAGCGCAATCGAGCCGTCGGATTCGACAGGCAGGCGGCGGCGCAGCCGATCCCTCAGTTCGTCCCGCGTTGCCTCGTCCAGGGACATCACATAGGACGGTGCGGGGCCCTGACCGCCGAGGAACGGAAGCCAGAAATCGTCGAAGTCTGCGAATTGCGTGGGAACGTCGATCGGCTGGACGTGGACATCCGTGAGGCCCGCTCCCCGAAACAGTCGTTCCAGGGCCTCGGGCCGGCACAGTGGGAAGCGGTTGCCCTCATCGAGCGTGCGAGCCGCACTGCTCATTGCGACGGCGGCATCCCAGAACTGGCGCATGAATTCCATCTTGCCCGCGTAATCCCAGACGTACGCCGCGATCGTGCCGCCCCGGGTCGTGATGCGCCGCATCTCGAGCAGTCCACGAGCTGGGTCCGGAAAGAAATTCAGCGCGAGACCTGATACGGCGACGTCGACGTCGGCGTCGGGCAGTGGCAGCTCGAGCGCGCTGGCGACGTGCAAGATCGCATGCCCCTGCAGGCGCGCGCCCGCCTTCTGCAGGAAGGCGTCCGATGGATCGACTCCGGTCAGCCGGGCGGGTTGGCACTTCTCACGGATGGCGACCGTCAGCGCGCCGGTTCCGCAGCCAACATCGAGCCAGCGCAAGGCCGGCGGCAACGCGAGCCAGTCCAGAAACTCTCGCGCAACAGGGAGACTCCAGCGCCCCACGTATCGCTCATAGGGGTCACCCTGGCTCCAGGAATCACTCGGGTACGTGTCGGCCATGGCCTTTCGCCTGAACTCGACGACACCTTGCAATGCCAGTCAAGATACATCCTCCTGCTCGTCTGCGCTCGTCGTCGCGGTGCTCTATCCTGCGCCGCCACGTCGCGCCGCAGTACGCCTACAACCGTATCTCGACACAGGCAGCCCGAGACCATGCCCTTCTTGCCGCGCGATTTCCAGATTCCTGCCGTCGTCGAGACGGCGCGTTTCCGGATGCGTTCGATCACGATTCACGACGCGTTCAAGGACTACGACGCCGTCATGTCGAGTCGCGAGCATCTGTGGAGCCGCTTCGGCGCGGCCTGGGGATGGCCGGCCGAAGACATGACGATCGAGCAGAACATCGTGGATCTCGGCTGGCACCAGAAGGAGTTTCAGCTGCGGTCGTCCTTCGACTACGCGGTGATGTCGCTCGACGAGCAGCGCCTACTGGGCTGCGTCTACATCGATCCGCCGCATGAGCCCGGCACCGACGCGGACATCTGGTTCTGGGCCCGGCAGAGCGAACTGGCGAGCGGACTCGAAGCCGACCTGGCATCGTTCCTGGCGATCTGGTTGGCTGAGTCCTGGCCGTTCAGGACGGTCACGTTCAACGGGGAACGCAGGAGCCTGCGGGACGCGCCGAAAGAGGCTTAGCGCGCAACCCGCCGGATGCCACAATCCCGCGCGCGCTCAACCACGGCCCCATCGAGATGGCCGGATAGCGCGAACTCGTCGGGGAGAAAAACAATGCACACCATCAAGCCACGTGCGGGCCGCCTGATCGGCGGCGCCCTGTTCCTGGTCTTCGCGCTGTCAGGCGCGGCGTCATGGGCGCAGGAAGGCTGTCGCGCCGACCTCGCGAGGTTCTGTCCGCAGGCGAAAGCGGGCGACGGGCAGGTCGCGGCGTGCCTCGAGACCAACAAGGCGCAACTGTCCGCGCCATGCAGGGAACACGTCGCCAAGATGACCGAACTGCTGAAGGAAGTCGACAAGGCCTGTGAGGAAGACATTCATGCCCAGTGCCCGGGCGTGCAACCCGGTGGCGGACGGGTCGCGGCCTGCCTGAAGCAGAACGTCGGTTCGCTGTCGTTCCGCTGCAAGGTGAAACTCGCGGAAGCCCGCGCGGCCAAGTAACACTGGAAACAGGAGCCCGACCTCATGGCGCTGCTGCAGCTCGAAGAAGAACAGATCCGCACCTGGTCGCGGGCCCAGAAGGACGAGTGGTGGTTCAGGAACGTCTTCCGCGGCGACATGCCGCAGCTGACGATCCGCTCGGCGATCACCGGATTCCTGCTCGGCGGCGTTCTGGCCGCCACGGCGATGTACATCGGCGCCAAGACCGGCATCAGCATCGGCGTCGGACTGACGGCGGTGATCCTGGCCTTCGCGATCTACCGGATCATGGCGAGCGCCGGGTTCGCGAAGGACTTCACGATCCTGGAGAACAACTGCACGCAGTCGATCGCGACCGCGGCGGGCTACATGATCGGCCCGATGATCTCGAGTCTCGCGGCGTACATGCTGGTTACCGGCAAGATCATCCCGTGGTGGCACATGATCGTCTGGATGTGCATCGTGTCGATCATCGGGGTGCTGCTGGCGTTTCCGATGAAGCGGCGCTTCATCAACGACGACCAGCTGCCGTTTCCGGAAGGCCGCGCCAGCGGCGTGGTCCTCGATGCGCTGTACACGGGCGCGGCCGACGCGGGCATGTTCAAGGCGCGCCTGCTCGGCATCACGGCGCTGCTCACGGGCCTGTACCAGGCCATCATCAGCGACGGCTGGATGAAGCTGATCCAGTTCAAGGTCCTGCGACTGGACCAGTGGGCCGGCATGAAGGAGCCCTGGGTCTTCCACGAACGGCTCGACTCGTACTACTACGCCGTGGCGACCAAGGCGCAGGGCTGGATACCCACGATCCTCGGGACCGACATCCGGCAGCTCGGGCTGCGCCTGACACTCGACGCCGCGATGCTGGGCGTCGGCGGACTGATGGGGATCGCGGTGGCGACGAGCTGCCTGCTTGGCGCCTTCATCAACTTCGTCATCCTCGCGCCGATCATGATCCAGGCGGGCGACATCGTCGCGCGCGTAGGACCGACCGGCGCGGTGGTGCCGATTTCGCGCGCCGAGATCGTCAACCAGTGGTCGCTGTGGTGGGGCGTGACGATGATGGTCGTGGGCTCGCTCGTCAGCCTGCTGGGGCGGCCGGAGATCTTCAAAGGCATTTTCAAGCGCAGCGAGAAGTCCGCAGGCGCGGACGTCCTCAAGGACATCGAGTTTCCGCTGTGGATCTCGGCCATCGGCATTCCGGTCTTCAGCGTGCTCGGGGCCTGGGTGACCCACGAGTTCTTCGGCGTGCCGTGGCTGCTCGCGTTCATCTCGCTGCCGCTCATATTCGTGCTGTCGATCATCTGCACCAATTCGATGGCGCTGACTTCGTGGACGCCGACCGGTTCGATGTCGAAGATCACGCAGTTCACGATGGGTGCCATCGATCGCACCAACCCGGCGAGCAACCTGATCCCGGCCGCGATGACGGCCGAGATCGCGGCCAACTCGGCCAACCTGCTGTCGGACATCAAGCCCGGCTACATGCTGGGCGGCAAGCCGCGGCAGCAGGCGATCGGTCACGTCATCGGCATATTTGCCGGGGCGCTGGCCTGCGTGCCGCTGTTCTTCCTGCTGTTCCTGCAGCCGGATGCCAACGGCGTGCGTTCGGTGGGCAATATGGTGTCGGAACAGTTTGCCTTCCCCGCCGCGCTGCAGTGGAAGGGCGTGGCGGAGATCATCGCCAAGGGCGTCAGCGCGCTTCCCACCACGGCGATCGTGTCGATGATCGTAGCGGCCGTTAGCGCGGCGGCGATCGAGATCGCGAAGATCGTGACCCGGGGGCGCTTTCCGCTGTCTGCGGTGTCGATCGGCCTGGGCGTCGTGCTGCCACCGGAGGCGACGTTCGCCATGTTCGTGGGAGCGCTGCTGTTCTGGATCATGGGGCGGCGCCACCCGGTCAAGGGCACGCGCGGCAACGAGTTCTGGGTCGAGGGCCTCGAGCCGATCTGCGCCGGGCTCATTTCCGGCTCCGCGTTGATGGGCATCGGCAACGCGATCGTCAACGTGCTGATGAACTGATGCCGTGCGCCGCCTGCGGGCAGCGCACGGGCCGGTCATACGTACTGATGCGAGTTTCCTACCGCGCGGCCTGGGCCGTGGTCGGGTCGATGACTGCGGACACTGGCGTGATCTTGTTGGCGGGAAAGCCCGACTTCTCGGCGTGGCTGCGGATCCACGCCTCGCTGGGGGCGTTGTAGACGCAGTAGATCTTGTCGCCGGCCACGTAACTCTGCACCCACTGGATTTCCGGGCCGAGGTCGCGCAGTACGGTGTTCGACTTCTGGGCGGCAGCGCGCAGCTGCTCGGGGGTCATCTGCGAGGCGCCGGGGATGTCGCGCTCGATCACGAAACGCTGTTGGGCGAACGTGGGGGCCGCCACGAGCAGGGCGGCAGACAGCAGCAGTGCGATCTTCATTTTCAGCTCCGATTCAATTGAGTGTCAGGAACGGTAGAAGTACGGGTCGAGCACGTTGACTTCGGTAATGCGGCCGATCGGCAGGCCATTGCGTTCGGCCACCTTGCGGATCGCCTCCGGGGCCGGACCGTCGTAGACGCAGAAGGTCTGCTTGCGGTCTGGCGTGACGTACGAGTGAACCCAGGTCACGCCGTGGTCGGCGTTGGTCGCAATGACGCTGGCCACGGCCTTGCGGCCGTCCTCGTTGAGCGGGATCGACAGTCCGTCGGGGAAGGTGCGTTCGATCAGATAGCGGGGCACGGAAGACTCCTCTGAAACTCGACAGCACCAGCGCTGCCGTGGTTCAAAGCTTGACGATCCGGCCGTCCAGGCGCGACGGCAGCGCTGCCTATTTTGGGCGACGGGATTGCCCAGATTGCGCGGGCCCGGCCAGCCATCCCTCGCGCTCGGCGCGGCGCACGGCTTCCTGACGCGACTCGACGCCCAGTTTGGCCAGGATGGCGGCCACGTGGTGATCGACCGTGCGCACCGAACGATGCAACCGCGCCGCGATCTCGGCATTGCGCAGGTCCTGGCCCATGAACTCGAGCACCCTGATCTCCGCCAAGGTCAGTCCACAGGGATGGCCGCGGGTGGACTCGCGCGCGCCACGTGCCACGCCCCGCACCCCGGCCTCGCGCAGCCGGCGGCGCAGACTCTCGGCGTCCGGTCGCGCGCCGAGACCGTCGAAGATCGCAAGGGCTTCCTGCTGCGCTGTGGCGTCGCCCAGGCTGAGTGCGCGCGCTCGTTCGTAGGGGCAGTCGAGCTTCTGCCAGGCCGCGGCCGCCTCGCGCCAGCGGCCTGCGATCTCAAGCGCGTAAGGCTCGGCGCATCCGGCGGGAGCGGTCGCGATGGCGCCGGTGCGCCACAGCCAGTAATTAAGTTCGCCGACGAACCACGGGTGGCCCTTGGACTGGGCCAGCGGAAGGGTGACGCGCACTTCGGCGGCGACGCGCTCCGAGTCGCCGCGCGCGAACGCGGCCTCCGCCCGGGCACACGCCGTGGGCGCCATCCTTTGCAGCGCACCGCTGCCTTCTGCCATCTGGCGCGCCTCTTCGAGCGCCTCGTCGGCACCCGGGTCGCCACGGCGCAGACGCAGACGCGCAAGCGCGAGCAACGCCATCAAGCGAGTCATGTTGGTGCCCTCGACCTTGGGCAGCACGGTCGAGGCCGTCGCCGCGGCCTCGTCCCACTGACCGCGCAGCATCAGGCACAACGCCAGCCAGGCTTCGGCGTACGTGCCGTTGTAGTCGTGGGCCTCGCAGATCCGGACCGACTCACGCAGGTAGTCCTCGGCTTCGCGCAGGTGCATCAGCTCGCCGCTGCCCGAGCCGATCATCGACAGGGCCGAGGCGACACCGAAGTGGTTGCCCGTGGCCAGGCGGCGATCGCGCACGCCCAGCAACATCGCGGCCCCGGCCGGATAGTCGACGAACAGCAGTGCGGCACCCGTCGATATCTGAGCGCGGGCAAGCGTCGTGTGCTCGCCCAGGGATTCCGCCAGTGCAATCGCACGACGGCCCCAGTGGATGCTTTGCTCATAGTCGCGGTCGATCATCCGCTGCCACGACTCGAGCGACCAGAGCAGCGCATGGACGACCGACGGAGCCAACGGTTCCACCATGGCCAGCGCCTCGTGGATGGCGGCGCTCGCCTCGGCGTGGCGCAGAAGGCCAACCAGCGGCCCGGACTGCCTGGCACGGGCGGCGGCAGCGCGCTCGACGTCACCGGCAACCCCCGCGAGGGATTGGAGTTCCTGCAACGCCTTCAGGCTTTCTTCGATCCACGAGTTCAGTCCGGCGATGGTGGCGAAGGCGTCGAGCCACTCCATATGCTCGACATCGTTGCCCGGCTGGCCCTGCTTCAGCGCAATGCGCCACTGCGCGCCCGCCTCGCGATAGGCGGCGCGGGCCGTGGCCTCACGCGCCGCCTGCGGCGCATACCGGCTGATCGCCTCACGGTCGTGCGCGGCCACGGCGTGATGCACCAGGCGCGCGGCCGCGGTAGCCCGCCCGGGCGCAGCGAGCGCGGCCAGCACGCGTCGATGGAGATCCTGCGCGGCCGGCGGCGACAGCGATGCTTCCACCGCCACGCGGCCGAGTTCGTGGCGGTAGCTCAACGTCGTTGCATCGGCGAGCAGCAGACCACTCGCGAGAGCAGCTTCAAGGTCATTCAACGACGGTGTCTGCAACTCATCCACGAGCCAGCGCTCGACGCGGCCCGGCACGACCGCGACAAGCTGCAGCAGCGCCCGGACCGAAGCCGGCAGGCGGGCGAAGCGTGCCAGCACGACGTCCTGCACCGTGCGAGGGACGGCGGCGCGCGGGGTCGAGGTGTCGCGCAGCACTTCGGTGGCGAAGAACGCGTTGCCCTGCGTGGCTTCGAACACGCCATCGGCGCGGCCGCCCAGGCGGCTCGCCAGCGCCTTGACGCCGTCCGGTGTCAGGCGCGGCACCTCGATCAACGAGCGATGCGCGGGTGGCAGGTCGCCCAGCACGCGGCGCAGCGGATGCGACATGCCGACCTCGTCGTCGCGGTAGCTGATCGCAAGGACCGCGTGTGTGCGATCGATGCGGCGGCCCAGGAACTTCAGCAGATCGAGCGTCGCGTCGTCGGCCCAGTGCGCATCCTCGAAAACGACCAGCACCGGGGTGGCGGCCAGTCGCAGCTCGTCGAGCACGGCCTCGAACAGTGCGGGGCGGGGGCCACTCATCAAGGCGCTGAAGCGCGGCCTGCTTTCACGCGCGATGTCGAACAGCGGTGCGAGGGGGCTGGGCGTTTCGAGGGCATCGCAGATGCCCCACCAGACCGGTCCACGCGCCTGGTGTTCCCGGGCGGCGGCGCGCAGCACGCTGGTCTTGCCGATGCCGGCTTCCCCGGCCACCAATGCGACGCGGCCGCGCATGGCTGCCTCCTGCAGCGCTTCGCGCAGCGACTTCAGTGCCTGCTCTCGTTCGACCAGTTCAATCATCGGATGCCCCGAACTCGCCAAGCGCCAGGCGCTGGCGCGGCGCGCAGTCTAGCGAGGCTCCGTCCTTGCGAGGCAGATTCCGGGGCGGGAACGAGTCATCGATGTGGCTCGCATGGCCGGCCTGCCCCTGTGGCGACGGGTCGGTGGCGGCTTCTGCCGATACCCGGCGTTGCCGAGGACTCAGTACAAGCCCGGAACAAAGCGCGACGTGCGCTGCTGATAGTCGCGATAGGACGGATGGCGTTCGGTCATCGCGCGCTCCTCGACACGGGCCTTGGTCACGAGCACGGCGGCGAGTCCCGCAAGCACGAGCCAGGTCTCGAGATCGCCCGCTAACCGGGCGGCGGCAATACCTGCCAGCAACAGCGAGGTGTACATCGGGTGCCGGATCCATTGATACGGCCCGTGCTCGATCAGCCGCCCGCCGACGCGCGGCGACGGACGGATGTTGAAGTTGCCCAGCCGGTTGGCGGAGAGCGCCCACAGTCCCAGCGCGACCGAAACTCCCGCGGCGATGACAGCATCGATTGGCAGCCGGGCGAGCAGGAGACCCGCAACGCCCTTGAACGCGAGCCAGGCCAGCAGGACGAACTGCAGTGCGACCAGCAGGCTGCCCAGCCGCGCATCGGACTTACCGTGTGCGTTCATCGCTGGAGGCGTTCAGCGCCGGCGTGCCACGAGCCCGATCAGCGCGGAGCGGCCGCGGTGGCCGCTGCCCTCCGCGACGTCCCCCTCGTATTCCCTCAGCTCGATGATCTCCAGTCCGGAGAAAGCCTGGCGCAGCAGTTCAGGCGTGTAAAGGTGCGACGCGTGCGGCGGGCCGCCGGTGCGGTACTCGAGTTGCTTCGGCGTGTATCCCTGCAGCACCAGCGTGCCGCCGGGCTTGAGGCTGTCCGTCATGTGCGCGAAGAGCCGTTCGCGCTGTGCCGGGTCGGCGAACTGGATGAAAATTGCGGCCACGCCGTCGAAACTTGCCCGCGGCCAGTCGTAGCTCGCGCAGTCGGCGACGCTGTAGTTCACGTTCACGCCCTGCCGCGCCGCGAATCGCCGCGCCTTGGCCACACCGACCTCGGCGATGTCGAAGGCGTCCACCACGAAACCCTGCCGCGCCAGCCACACGCTGTTGCGGCCTTCCCCGTCAGCGACGCACAGAATCCTGCCGCCGGGCAGCCAGACCGCGACATGCTCGCGGAGCCATTCGTTGGGCTCGGCGCCGAACAGGAAGTCGTCGCCTTCGAAGCGACGATTCCACGTTGCGGCGGCATCGGTGAAGGCGGTTGTGCCGTCCTGGCTCATGCGGGGACATCCATGGAAACCGAGCAAGTCGAGGTGACCGGAAAGAGTCTCGTAACGCAAGGTCGCTTGGGGGCTTGACCTTGCCATCGCTGGAAGCTTGAGCATAACGACTCCACAGTTCAACCGGGAGTCCCGTCATGGACCACGCCCATCATTTGCCGCACACCGCCAGCGATGCCCATTCCCATCATGGACGGAGTGTTTCCCTGGAGCGCGTCGCCTTCATGGCGACTCTGCACTGTCTCGCGGGCTGTGCGATCGGCGAAGTCGCCGGCATGGTCCTGGGCACCGCCCTGGGCTGGGGCAACCTCGAAACGATCGCACTGGCCGTTGCACTCGCCTTCGTGTCCGGCTATGCGCTGACAATGGTCCCGCTGCTGCGCGTTGGCTACGGGTTCCGGGCTGCGACGCGCCTCGCGCTGGCGGCCGATACCGCGTCGATCACGGTCATGGAGATCGTGGACAATCTGCTGATGTGGATGATTCCGGGCGCCATGGATGCGTCCCTCGACTCGTGGCTCTTCTGGGGCAGCCTGGGCCTGGCGCTGGCCGTCGCCGGTGTCGCGGCCTACCCGATCAACCGCTGGTTGATCGCACGGGGGCGCGGGCACGCGCTCGTCCATGCCCAGCACTGAGGAACGATTGGTGAACATCAGCCAGGCCGCGAAGGCATCCGGCATCTCAGCCGAGATGATCCGGCACTACGAGGCGATCGGCCTGCTGCCGCGGGCTGTGCGAGGCCAGTCCGGTTATCGCAACTTCCGGGACATGGACGTGCATCTGCTGACGTTCGTGCGGCGGGCACGCGACGCCGGATTTCCGACCGCGGCCATCAAGTCGCTGCTGTCACTGTGGCAGGACCCGCGTCGCCCGGCCCGCGAAGTGCGCCGGCTCGCGCAGGACCACCTTCGGGAGCTCGAAACGCGCATGGCTGAGCTGCGGGCCATCGCGGGCACGCTGTCACACCTGATCGAGCACTGCCACGGCGATGAGCGTCCGGACTGCCCGATCCTCGAAGCGCTGGAGCGGGGTGATCCCGGCGAGGCGCCGAAAATCCGCAAGGCGCGCGGGGCCATGCCTCAACGAGTGGCCCGCCGATGATGAAGCGGTCGACGCTTGGGTTCCTCGCGTTCGTGGCCGCGCTCGTTGCCGGCGCAGTGGCGTGGTGGATGACGCGCGAGCCCAGCATCGATCACACCGACCGTGCCCTCGTTGCACGCGGTGAGCCTCTGTACAAACAACATTGCGCCTCGTGCCATGGCGCGCGGCTCGAAGGGCAACCTGACTGGCAGTCACGCAACGCGCAGGGCAAACTGCCGGCTCCACCGCACGACGATACGGGGCACACCTGGCACCATGACGACACCGTGCTGTTCGAGGTCACGAAGTACGGCATCACCCGGCACGCTCCGCCCGGCTACCAGTCGGACATGCCGGCATTCGGGAAAACCATGACGGACGATGAGATCGTTGCCACGTTGGCATACATCAAGAGCCGCTGGTCCCCGGGCGTGCACGAGAAGCGTGCGGCGGCCGGCATGGATTGACGCAGATTCAACCCGTCGACAGCGACCACGGCACACTGCGCCGTTGAACTTGAACCCACAGGAGAAGAGCATGAAGAACTGGATCATCGCCATCGCTGTTGGACTTGCGGTGACCCTTCCGGGCCTGGCGCAGTCGGGCGCGCCGCACGCGCATGGCGCGGCGACCGCGGCGGCCAGTAGTGAGATCTACGAGGGGCAGGTACGCCGCATCAATAAGGAAATGAGCCGGGTGTCGATCGCCCACGGTCCGCTGAAGGCGTACAACATGGGTCCGATGACCATGGCATTTCCGGTCAAGAATCCCAAACAGCTCGACGCGATCAAGGAGGGCGACAAAGTGCGGTTCATGCTGGAACCCTCGGGCGACAACCTTGTCGTCACCCGAATCGAAGTCGCGAAGTAGACCGGCAACGCAACGCTTGGCCGGTCGCCGTTGATTGGCATCAAGCGTAAGCTGACACAGCTGAACATACTGCCGAGTCGATGACGAACCCGCTGCGCCCGCCCCGCCAGCCAGCCCGCCGCACGAAGCGCGGACTGGCGGTGCTGTGCGCGCTGGTGCTGGTCACCAGCAATGCACTGGCTGCGCTCGGTGTCTGCGTCGCCAAGACTCCTCCCGCGGGGCTGTCGACCCAGGTCGCCTCGGCCAAGTCTGACCCGTGTCCGCAACATGACGCGGACGCGGTCGGCAATTCGGCCTCCGGCGAACGCGCGGCGGCCACGCATTGTCCGCAGGATGATCCCGGCGCCCAGCCGCGCGCCGCGGACCTGCCCTTCGGCGATTGGGTCGCCGCGCCCTCATGCGCGCGGCCCGACATGGCACCGCGCGTGATCGTTGCCGCCCGCGTGGCTGACCTCGACTACGCTCCACCCGAGCCGCTCTACGCGCGGCTGTCGCGACTCCTGCTCTAGCTCCTCCGGTCTGCGCGCCATGCGGCGCGCTGAACCCTGACGCCCGTCATCGCGGCGCGCGTCGTCTTGACCGGAGGTACCCGTGCGACTACGACATCTGCATTGCGCCTGGCTGGCTGCGCTGCTACTCGCAAGCGAGGTGGCATCGGCCCAGTCGCCAAAGCCCGCCAGCCCCGAGCTCGGCGCCAGCCTCGCGAGCGTCCTGACCTATCTCGAAACGCGCAATCCCGAGCTGCGCGCGATGTCGCTCGAGTCCGACGCGGCCCAGCAGCGCCTGCGCGGCGCCGGTGCCCTGCCGGATCCGATCCTGCAGATGGAGCTGCGCGACATCCCGATCAGCGAGCCGACGCTGTCGCCGGCCAACGCAGGCAACACGCGTTACTCGCTGCGCCAGATGTTTCCGCTGGGCGACAAGCGCGAGCTGCGGCGCGGCATCGCGGCATCCGAGGCCGCGGCGGCGGACGCGCGCCGCAGCGCCACCGTGGTCGACATTCGCATGCGCGCCAAGGTGGCGTACAGCCAGTACTGGTATGCGGGGCAGGCACAGGCTGTCACCGAACAGCTGCGTGCACTGATGGCCGACCTCGAACAGGTGGCGCGGGCGCGCTATGGCAGCGGGCTCGCCCCCCAACAGGACACCATCAAGGCGCAGACCGAGCTGACAACGATGCGTGCGGACCTCGTCATGATCGGTTCCGAGCGGCGCCAGGCCGCGGCGCGGCTCAACGGCGTGCTCGCGCGTCCGGCCGATGCACCGCTGGCGGACCCCCGCGAGCTGCGGCCCGTGCCGCCGCGGGCGCTTGACTTCGCGGGGCTGGTCCGCGACGCGAGCACGAACAACCCGACACTGGCGCTCAGCATGGCGCAGATCTCGACGTCGGAGCGCAACGCGGAACTCATGCGCGCCAATCGCGTTCCGGATCTCGGCATCGGCCTGGGCGTGATCCAGAAGGGCACGCGGCTGACCGATTACGAGGTCATGTTCGAGGTCAACATCCCGTGGCAGACCGATGTCATCCGCGCCGGCGTGAACGAGGCGCAGGCGATGAGCGGAGCGGCAGCCGCGCGCCGCGACGCGGCGGCCTTGCAGCTGCAGTCCGAGCTGGGCCAGAACTGGGCCGCGCTCGACGCGCTGCGGGAGCAGGGCCAGATCCTGCGCACCACGCTGCTGCCGCAGGTCGAGCTGACCTTCGAGTCGGCGCTGGTTGGCTATCAGACCGGCCGTGTCGACTTTGCGACGCTGCTGGATGCGCAGCGCCAGATCCGGCGCACGCGGCTCGATCTGCTCAAGATCGATCTGGAGCAGCAGATGAGGCTCGCCGAAATAGAACGCCTCGTCGGGGAGGATCTATGAACGCAAAGTTGTTGATCGGAGTCGTCGCCGTGGTGGTCGTTGCACTCGGCGCCGGCTACCTGCTCGGACGTGGCGAAAGAGAGTCCGTCGCACAGGGTTCGGCCGCCACGGCGCCCGCGACCGCGACGCCGTCAGGCGAGCGAAAGATCCTCTACTACCGTAATCCGATGGGCCTGCCAGATACGTCGCCGACGCCGAAGAAGGATCAGATGGGGATGGATTACATCCCCGTGTACGAAGGCGAGGACACCGGCGGCAGCGGCGTGAAGGTCAGCGCGGATCGCATCCAGGCGCTCGGCGTTCGTACGGAACCTGTCATCCGACGCGCCATCGAACGCACGGTGCGCGCGGTCGGAACCATCGAAGTCGACGAGCGCGGCCAGTACACCGTGGCGCCGAAGTTCGAAGGCTGGATCGAGAAGCTTCATGTCAACACGACCGGCCAGCCCGTTGCACGAGGTCAGCCGCTCGCCGAGGTCTACAGCCCCGAACTTGTCTCGGCACAGCGCGAGTACCTGGTGGCGTATCGCGCGTCGCGCTCGATGGCGGGCGCCGGGACGGAGGCGCAGCAGGGGGTGAAGCAACTGTCCGACGCGGCGCTGGAGCGGCTGCGCAACTGGGACATCAGCGACGAGCAGATCGCACGGCTGCGCGACAGTGGCGAACCGCGCCGCACGCTGACGCTGACCTCTCCTGCAGGGGGCGTCATCGTCAAGGATCCGCCGGTGGCAGGCATGCGCTTCATGCCGGGCGATGCGCTGTTCCGCATCGCCAACCTGTCGAATGTCTGGCTAGTGGCGGAGGTCTTCGAGCAGGATCTCGGGGCCGTCCGGCGCGGCGCAACGGCCAGCCTTCATGTGGACGCCTATCCGAGCCGCACCTTCCCCGGCACCGTGACGTTCATCTACCCGACGTTGAACGCGGAAGCACGGACCGCGCGTGTCCGCGTCGAGCTGGCCAACACCGAGGCGCTGCTGAAGCCGGGCATGTACGGCACCGTGCAGATCAGCACCGGGGCGGCGCGCGAGACGCTGGTCGTGCCCGACTCGGCCGTGATCGACAGCGGCACGAAGCAGACCGTCCTCATCGCACTCGGCGACGGTCGCTTCGAACCGCGCGAGGTGAAGCTCGGCGTGCGTGGCGATGGCCTGGTCGAAGTGCTGTCAGGGCTGAAGGACGGCGAAGCGGTGGTCACGCGCGCGAACTTCCTGATCGACGCGGAGAGCAATCTGAAGGCGGCGCTCGGCGGCATGACGGCCGGCGCGAATGCGTCCGGTATCGGCCACCAGGCTGTTGGCACGCTCGATGAGGTCGACGCGAAGTCCGGCGTGATGACGATTACGCACGACCCGGTCCCGTCGCTCAAGTGGCCGAAGATGACGATGGAATTCGTGCCGGCGAATCCGGCGATCGGCGCCAATGTGAAGCCTGGTAGCCCGATCCGCTTCGAATTCGTCGAACGCAAGCCCGGCGAGTGGGTGGTGACAAAGCTCGAGCCGGCGGCTGGCAGCACGACGAAGCCCGCCACGCCAAAGCCCAGCACACCGAAGACTGAAGCGCATAAGCACTGAGGGAAACATGGAACGCGACCACGCCTCCCCGTCCCTCTCGTGCCTTTGTACTCGCGCCGTCCGCACGGCCGCTCCGAAGGAGCGGCGCGCACTTCCCGGCACCCGCGGTGCACGTGCGACCCGAAGGGCCGCGTACACCGCGGGTGAGCTCTCATGATTGAAAGACTCATCGAGTGGTCGGCCCGCAACCCGTTCCTCATCGGGCTCGCCACGTTGGCCTTGACAGTGGCCGGCGTCGTGGCCGTGCTGCGCACGCCGCTCGACGCGCTGCCCGATCTTTCGGACGTGCAGGTCATCGTTTACACCGAGGTGCCGGGACAGGCGCCGCAGGTGGTCGAGGACCAGGTGACCTACCCGCTGACGACCGCGATGCTGTCGGTGCCGCACGCCAAGGTCGTGCGCGGCTTTTCGTTCTTCGGGGCGTCGTTCGTCTACGTGATCTTCGACGACGGGACCGACCTGTACTGGGCGCGGTCGCGGGTGCTCGAATACCTGAATGCCGCGAGCCAGCGCCTGCCGCCGGGCATCACGCCGCAGCTGGGTCCGGACGCCACCGGGGTCGGCTGGGTCTTCCAGTACGTGCTGCTGGCCAAGAACCGGACGCTCGCCGAGCTGCGCACGCTGCAGGACTGGTATCTGCGCTACCAGCTGACCAAGGCGCCGGGCGTCTCGGAGGTCGCGTCGGTCGGTGGCTACGTGCAGCAGTATCAGGTGATCGTCGACCCGGCACGGCTGCGCGCCTACGGCATCCCGCTCGAGCGCATCGCCGAGGCGATACGCACCTCGAACCGCGACGTCGGCGGCCGGGTCGTCGAAATGGCCGAGACCGAGTACATGGTGCGTGGCCGCGGCTACCTGCGCGGTGTCGAGGACATCGAGAACCTCGTGCTGCGCGCCGAGCGCGGCACGCCGGTGCGCATCCGCGACGTCGCGCGCGTGGAACTCGGCCCGGACGAGCGACGTGGCATGGCCGAGTTCAACGGCGAGGGCGAGGTCGTGTCGGGAATCGTCGTCGCGCGCCATGGCGAGAACGCGCTGCGCGTCATCGACGGCGTCAAGCAGCGCATCGAGGAGCTGAAGCCCGGGCTGCCCGAAGGCGTGGAGATCGTGACGGTTTACGACCGTTCGGAGCTGATCCACCGCGCGATCGACACGCTGACCGACACGCTGATCCAGGAGTCGATCATCGTGGCACTGGTCTGCGCGCTGTTCCTGATGCACGTACGCAGCTCGATCGTGGTGATCGCGCTGCTGCCGCTGGGCGTGCTGTTCTCGTTCATCCTGATGCGCACACTCGGCATCAACTCGAACATCATGAGCCTCGGCGGAATCGCGATCGCGATCGGGGAAATGATCGACGCCGGGGTCGTCATGGTGGAGAACGCCCACAAACGGCTCGAGCGGCGCGGCGGGGCCGGTGTCGATGACGCCACGCGGCGCGCGATCATCGTCGACGCCGCCAAGGAGGTGGGTCCGCCGCTCTTCTTCTCGCTGCTGATCATCGCGGTGAGCTTCCTGCCGGTGTTCACGCTCGAGGCGCAGGAGGGGCGGCTCTTCGCACCGCTGGCCTACACGAAGACCTTCGCGATGCTCGGCGGCGCGCTGCTCTCCGTGACGCTGCTGCCGATGCTGATGGTGTACCTGATCCGCGGCCGCATCCTGCCGGAGGCGAAGAACCCGCTGAACCGGTGGCTGATCGCGGCCTACCGCCCGTTGATCCGTCTCGTGCTGCGTTATCGCTGGGCCACGGTGTTCGCGGCGGTCGTCATCAGCGTGGCCACGTGGTGGCCGGCGTCGAGACTCGGCACCGAGTTCATGCCGACGCTGAACGAGGGCACGCTGTTCTACATGCCGACGTCCCTGCCGGGCATGTCGGTGACGAAGGCTGCCGAGCTGGTGCAGTTGCAGAACAAGATCATCAAGAGCTTTCCCGAAGTGGCGTCGGTCATCGGCAAGGCCGGCCGCGCCGCCAGCGCGACCGACCCGGCGCCGCTCGAGATGTTCGAAACCGTCATCAACCTGAAGCCGGAGTCCGAGTGGCGCCCGGGGATGACGACCGACAAGCTGATCGCCGAGATGGACAAGGCGCTGCAGTTCCCGGGTGTCGCCAACTCCTGGACGATGCCGATCCGCGCGCGCATCGACATGCTGTCGACCGGCATCCGCACGCCGATCGGCATCAAGGTATTCGGCTCCAACCTGGCCGACATGGAACGCCTGTCGCGCGAAATCGAGACCGTGCTGAAGGACGTGCCCGGAACGGCGAGCGCGTACGCGGAACGCCTGACCGGCGGCTACTACCTGGACATCGAGCCCGACCGCGACGCGCTGGCGCGACTCGGGGTCACGGTCGGCCAGTTGCAGGACGTCATTTCGACCGCGCTCGGCGGCGAAGTGCTGACGACGACGGTCGAAGGGCGCGCGCGGTTCGGCGTCATCGTCCGCTATCCGCGCGATTCGCGTTCCGATCCGCAGGCGATCGCACGCGAGGTGCTGGTGCCGATCGAGAGCGAGATGGGCCGGCCCGCGCGCATGGTGCCGCTCGGCCAAGTCGCCTCGATCGTGCTGCGCCAGGGCGCGCCCGTTGTCCGCACCGAAAACTCGCTGCTGTCCGCCTACATCTATGTCGACATCCGCGACCGCGACATCGGCAGCTATGTGAAGGACGCGCAGCGCGCCGTGCGCGAGCAGGTCAACTTCCTGCCCGGCATGTACGTCACGTGGAGCGGGCAGTTCGAGTACCTCGAGCGCGCCATCGACAAGCTGGCGCTCGTGGTACCTCTGACGCTGGCGATCATCTTCGTGCTGCTCTACCTGAGCCTGAAGAGCTTCGGCGACACGGCGATCGTCATGCTGTCGGTCCCGTTCTCCCTCGTCGGCGGCATCTGGTTCCTGTGGGCGCTCGACTACAACGTGAGCGTTGCGGTCGCGGTCGGGTTCATTGCGCTTGCCGGTGTCGCCGCCGAAACAGGTGTCGTGATGATCGTTTACCTGAACAACGCGTGGCAGGAGGCGAAGGAACACGCGCGGCGTGAGGGCCGCCGGCCGACGCTCGTCGAACTCCACGAGGCCGTCGTCGCTGGCGCTGTCGAGCGCGTGCGGCCGAAGGTGATGACGGTCGTGACAACGATCGCGGCGCTGGTGCCGATCATGTGGATCGATGGCACAGGCGCCGAGGTGATGCGTCGCATTGCGGCGCCGATGGTCGGCGGCATGATTTCGTCGACCGTACTCACGCTGGCCGTGATCCCGGCGATCTACATGCTGGTCAAGTCGCGCGAAGCTGAAGCGAAGCCAGGCTCGGTAAGATCCGCGGCATGATGTCTTCCGGGTTGCAGGCGAGATTCGCCGCGTTGGGTGCAAGGCCGCTGTATCTGCTGATCGCAGTCACCTCGATGGCGCTGATACTCGCTGCGCTCTACATGCAGCATGTGGTCGGCCTGAATCCCTGTCCGCTCTGCATCCTGCAGCGCGTTGCCTTCTTCCTGCTTGCGCTGCTGGCTGCGCTTGCGGCGTGGCGGTCACCGCGGCCGGCCGGCCGCCACCTCGGGGTGGCAGCGCTGATCACGGCGCTCGCTGGGGCCGGCGTTGCCGCGTGGCATGTGCGGCTGAAGAACATGCCAGAAACGCTCTCCTGCGGGCCCGGTCTCGGTGCGATGCTCGAGAACTTTCCGCTGACGCAGGTCCTGCCGCGGATCTTCCGCGGCAGCGGCGACTGCGCGGATGCCAGCGCGGTGCTCTTCGGAGTATCTTTGGCGGGCTGGTCGCTGGCCGGGTTCCTCGGTCTCGCACTGGTCACCGTCGCGGCCATCGTGCGCCGCTGAGGCGCGCCGCGCCTCCACTGCCACGACGCGTGGCGATTCAGCGCTTCCAGGCCCCCTTCTTACACGTCGTTACAACGGTCGCAGTTGCGAAACTGACAGCGGTCGGCCCGCGCTCCTACGCTGCCGTTTATCGATCAGAGCCTGGCCGCGCGTCGCGGCCATTTGGTCAACGACAAGGAGCGAACGATGAACGGCACGACGAGATCACCGGTCTCCGCACCCCTGCTGGACTTCCGCCTGATGGCGCTGGCTGTCGCGGCCGTGCTGGCACTGGCCGTGAATGCAAGCGATGCACGGCAGCGCGTCCAGCGCCAGGTGGCCGACAGGCAGCACGCCCCAACCACGGCCAGCGTGCAGCGCAGTCGCGGTGCCGATGGGGCGGTCGATGCGACGCGCACCGGACGGCGCGGCGGCACGAGCTCGGTGGATCGCTATCGTGACGGCGCCGGTTCGACCGATGCGCGCGTGACCGGGCCACGGGGTGGTGTCAGTACGGTCGACCGTTCACGCGGAACCGACGGCCTGGTCGACAAGTCGGTGACGGGCCCGCGAGGTGGCACGACGACGACCGACCGCACGCGCGGCGCGGACGGGCTGGTCGACAAGAGGGTGACGGGACCGCAGGGCGGCGCCACAACGGTCGACCGCAGCCGTGGCATTGATGGACTCGTGGACAAGGCCGTGACCGGCCCGAACGGTCAGACAGCGACCTTGGACCGCAGCCGCGGTGCCGATGGCGTCATCGATACGACGGCCACCGGACCGAAGGGCGCGACGACGCTCGACCGCAGCCGTGGCGCTGATGGCGTCGTCGACACGGCGCGCACTGACACGTACGGAAGGACTTCGACCGTCGACCGTGCGCGCGGGGCCGACGGTCTGATCGACAGGACCGTGACGACGGCCAGCGGCGGAGTGGCGACCGTCGACCGTACGCGCGGCGCCGACGGCGCGGCCGACTCGCTGACGACCGGCCCCTATGGTGGGACGACGGTCATCGATCGCAGCCGCACTGCGGACGGCACGGTGAACCGCATCGTCACGACGACCCCCCCCGCCGGCCGCTGATCGCGTTCCGGAGCCGTCGGGCGCGGGCCGGTCAGTCAAGCCGCGACCGCGACGCGTTCCTGCCGGCCACTAAACTGGCGGCATGCATGTCTGTGTCATCGGGGCCGGAGTGGTCGGCCTCACCACCGCGTACTTCCTGCAAAGCGAGGGCCACGCCGTCTCGATCGTCGAGCGCGAATCCGCGGCCGGGCTCGGCGCGAGCGGGGGCAACGGCGCACAGCTGTCCTACGCATTCGTCGCCCCGCTCGCCGACGGGACGATCCCGTTCAAGCTGCCGGGGCTGCTGTTCTCGCGCCATGCGCCGCTGAAGCTGCATCCACGCGCGGACCTCGCGCAGCTGAAATGGGCGCTTCAATTCCTGAAAGTCGCCGACCTGCGCTCTGCGCGCAGCACCACCGAAGTTCTGCTGAGGCTCGCCGAGCTCTCGCGCGAGTTCATCGAGCCGCTGATCGAGGGCGAACGCATCGAGTGCGACTTCACGCGCGGCGGCAAGCTGGTTCTGTATCCGGATGCGCCCTCGCTCGAAGCCGCGCGGGCGCAGATGACGTACCAGGCGGCGCTCGGCACCCGCGGCCAGGTGGTGCTCACGGCGGCCCAGTGCGTCGAGCGCGAGCCGGCGATCGCCGGCTATGTCAGTCAGTTTGTGGGTAGTGTGTGGACTCCGACCGAAGCGGCGGCCGACTGTGGCGCGTTCTGCACGCAGATCGCCGCGCTGCTCGCGCGGCGCGGCGCTGAAATCCAGTATGGCCGAACGGTCGAACGCTTCGACGTCGTCGATGGACGCGTGCGCGCCCTGATTACCGACGCCGGTCCCCTGCGCGCCGACGCGTTTGTGCTGGCAGCGGGTGATGCCGCCGCGGCACTTGGCCGAAGTGCCGGACTGGACCTGCCCGTATTGCCGTTGAAGGGCTATTCGATCACGGTTCGGCCCGAAGCCGGAGTGAGGCTGCCGCGCGCATCGATCACCGACATCCGCCGCAAGATCGTGTTCGCGCCGCTCGGCGACACGGTGCGCGTGGCGGGCTTCGTCGAGATCGGCAATGACGACCGCTCGATTCCGCCGCGCCGGATCGGCACACTGCTCGAGGCCGCACGCGAGGTGCTGGGCTACGCGGTGATCGACGGCAACCTGCAGCCATGGGCCGGACTGCGACCGGCGACGCCGAGCGGACGGCCGATCATCGGCCGGTCGCCGCTCGCGAACCTGTTCCTGAACGTCGGCCACGGCTCGCTCGGCTGGACGCTGGCGGCGGGCGGCGCGCGTCTGGTCTGCGATGCCGTGGCGGGCCGCGCACCGACAATCGACAGCGCGCCGTTCGCCCTGCCGGCGCGCTGAGGCGCGCGCTCGCCCTGGCAGAAGCGCCCGCCTATCATTCAGGCATGCACTCAGACTCGAAGATCCTGCACCGCCAGCTGCGTGGCCAGTATCCGATCGCGGCGTCCGCCGAGGGCTGCTGGATCACTGACGCGACTGGCCGCCGCTACCTCGACGCCTCGGGCGGTGCGGCCGTGTCCTGCCTCGGGCATGGGCACCCCGACGTGCTGGCTGCGATGCATGCGCAGATCGATGCGCTGGCCTATGCGCACACGAGCTTCTTCTCGACGCAGGTGGCCGAGGAACTGGCGCAGACACTGATTGCGCAGGCGCCGGCCGGCATCACGCACACGTATCTCGTCAGCGGCGGCTCGGAGGCGATGGAGGCGGCGCTGAAGCTCGCCCGCCAGTACTACGTCGAGAAAGGCGAGCCGAAGCGTGCGAAGTTCATCGCGCGGCGCAACAGCTACCACGGCAATACGCTGGGCGCGCTCGCGGTCGGCGGCAACGAGTGGCGGCGCCGGCAGTTTGCGCCGCTGCTGATCGACGTCGAGCATGTCGCCCCGACCTACGCCTACCGTGACCAGCGCGAGGGCGAGACGGCCGAGCAGTACGGCGCGCGCCTTGTGCAGGAGTTGCGCGGCACGATCGAGCGCGTGGGTGGCGAAAATGTCCTCGCGTTCGTCGCCGAGACCGTCGGCGGCGCCACCAGTGGCTGCCTGACTCCGCCGCCGGGCTACTTCCGCGGCGTGCGCGATTTGTGCGACGCGCACGGCATCCTGCTGATCCTCGACGAAGTGATGTGCGGCATGGGTCGCACGGGTACCTTGCACGCCTGCGAACAGGAAGGCGTGGCACCCGACCTGATGGCGATCGCCAAGGGGCTGGGCGGCGGCTACCAGCCGGTGGGTGCGGTGCTGATCGGTGGCCGTGTTATCGATGCCATCGCCGCCGGCAGCGGCTACTTCCAGCATGGACACACCTACATCGGCCATCCGGTTGCCTGCGCCGCGGCGCTCGCCGTGCAGCGCGTGCTCGCGCGCGACCGGCTGGTCGAGCGTTGCGCACAGCAGGGCGCGCGGCTGCGTGACGAACTCGACGAAGCGTTCCGCTATCACCCGTACGTCGGCGACGTCCGTGGGCGGGGACTGTTCCAGGCGATCGAACTGGTGGCCGACCGGTCGACCAAGGAGCCGTTCGATCCGGCGCTGAAACTGCACGCCAAGGTCAAGCGCGCCGCGCTGGAGCTGGGGCTCATGTGCTATCCGATGGGCGGCACGATCGACGGAGCCCGCGGCGACCACGTGCTGCTGGCGCCCCCGTTCATCATCACGGACGACGAAATGGACGTGCTGATCGAGCGCCTGGTCGAGGCCGTGGACACAGCCATCGGCGCGGGCCGGTAAGCCTGGCTGGCAGGGTGGCCGCCCGGTGAAAACCCGCCGCCTTGCGCCGCCGCCCGCCGGGCGCTAAGGTGCGACTCCCCTCGGGGCAACAGGAGACTTTCCAGATGAACTTCAAGATTTCCATGTGCGCGGCCGCCTTTGCGTCGGCGTTCGTCGCCTTCGCCTCCGCGCCGCAGAGCGCGAGTGCACAGCAGTCGCAGCGCTTCATCACGATCGGCACCGGCGGCGTGACCGGTGTCTACTACCCGGCGGGCGGCGCCATCTGCCGCCTCGTCAACCGCGATCGCGCCAAGCACGGCCTGCGCTGCTCGGTCGAGTCGACCGGCGGCTCGGTGGCCAACGTCAACCTGCTCAAGTCGAGCGAGATCGAGTTTGGCGTGGCGCAATCGGACGTGCAGTTCAACGCGACCAACGGCCAGGGCCAGTTCCAGAAGGACGGCGCGATGGGTGACCTGCGCGCGGTGTTTGCGCTGCATCCGGAGCCCTTCACCGTGGTGGCGCGCAAGGAAGCGAACATCACCAAGTTCGAGGACTTCAAGGGCAAGCGCTTCAATGTCGGTAACCCGGGCTCGGGCACGCTGGCGTCGATGAACGAGTTGCTCGCGGCCATGGGCTGGAAGATGAGCGACTTCGGTCTGGCCTCCGAGCTGCGTCCGGACGAGCACGGCCCCGCCCTGTGTGACGGCAAGATCGACGGCTTCTTCTATGCCGTCGGCCATCCGTCGGCCAACATCCAGGACCCGACCACGATCTGCGGCGCCAAGCTGGTCTCTCTGACCGGCCCGGCCGTCGACAAGCTGGTGAAGGAAAAGCCGTTTTACGCCATGGCGACGATTCCGGGCGGCATGTACCCGAACAACCCGAATCCGACGACGACGTACGGCGTGCAGGCGACGATCGTCAGCTCGGCCAAGGTGCCCGCGGATGTGGTCTACGTCGTCGTCAAGACGGTGTTCGACAACCTCGACGAGTTCAAGAAGCTGCACCCGGCGCTGGCGAACCTGAAGGCCGAGGACATGGTGAAGAACGGACTGTCGGCGCCGCTGCACGAGGGTGCCGCCCGCTACTACAAGGAAAAGGGCTGGATCAAGTAAGCGCGACCCCCGGGCCGATGCGCCATCGGTCCGTCAGGCGCGTAAAGTCATACGGGCGGCTGCGGCCGCCCGTTTTCTTTTGAGGGGGCATGCGTGGACAACAAGAAGCTCGAAGAGGAACTCAAGAAGCTCGAAGGCGACCTCGTGCCGACCGCCGAAATGCAGCTCGGCGAGACGGACGTCCAGCAACTCGTCAAGGACACCGACCTCGGAGGCCGTTCGACGGTCGGTCTGGCAGGCACCGTGATGACGGCGGTCGGCCTCCTCTGGGTTGCATTCCAGCTCTGGTACGCGTCCCCGTTGCCATTTGCGCTGCGCTTTGGCGTCTTCAACGACACCGAGGCGCGCTCGATACATCTGGCGATTGGGCTGTTCCTCGCGTTTCTTGCATTTCCGGCCTTCAAGCGTTCGCCCCGCGACTATGTGCCCTGGCAGGACTGGGCGATGGCCGTCGTCGGTGCGCTGACGGCGCTCTACCTGATCATCTTCTACGGTGAACTTTCACTTCGGCCGGGCAATCCGACTATGGTCGACGTTGTCGTCGGCGCGGTGGGCGTGCTGCTGCTGCTCGAGGCAACGCGGCGCGCCGTCGGCCTGCCGATGGCGGTCCTGGCGGTGCTCTTCCTCGGGTACGTGATGGCGGGGCCCCATCTGCCCGATGTGATCGCGCACAAGGGCGCTTCGATCCCGCGCGTCGTTTCGCACATGTGGATGGTGACCGAAGGCGTGTTCGGCATTGCGCTCGGCGTGTCCGTGAGTTTCATCTTCGTGTTCGTGCTGTTCGGCACGTTGCTCGATCGCGCGGGCGGCGGTAACTACATGATGCAGGTGAGCTTTGCACTGCTGGGACACCTGCGCGGTGGCCCGGCCAAGGTCGCCGTGGTGTCGTCGGCACTCAACGGCCTGATTTCCGGCTCCTCGGTCAGCAACGTCGTCTCGGGCGGCATCTTCACGATCCCGCTGATGAAGCGCGCCGGCTATGGTGGCGTCAAGGCCGCCGCGATCGAGACGTCCTCGTCGGTCAACGGCCAGATCATGCCGCCGGTGATGGGTGCGGCGGCCTTCCTGATGGTCGAATACGTAGGCATCCCCTACTCGGACATCGTCAAGCACGCGTTCATTCCGGCGGTGATCAGCTACATCGCCCTTTTCTACATCGTGCACCTCGAAGCGCTGAAGCTCGGCATGAAGCCGACTGCGCGCGAACGCGACCGCACGATGGGCAACCGGCTGACGTCCTGGGGGCTGGGACTGGCGGGCAGTGCGGTCGCGCTTGGCGTCATCTACTACATCGCTCTCGGTGCGCAAGCCCTGTTCGGTAGTGCTGCGCCGGTCATCCTGGGGTTGCTGCTGGCGGCCTTGTACGTCTACAGCGCCTGGGTCGCGGCGCGGCAGCCCGATCTTCCGACCGAGATCGACGTCACGAATCCGGTGCTGCCGCCCACCTGGCCGACGGTCAAGGCGGGACTGCACTTCCTGATTCCGGTGGGCGTGCTGATCTGGTGCCTGATGGTCGAGGAACTGTCGCCCGGGTTGTCGGCGTTCTGGGGTGTGGCCGCGCAGGTGATCCTGATGGTGACGCAGCGGCCGCTGATCGCGCTGTTCCGCAAGCAGGGCGAACTGGGCCGCCAGTTCACCGCGGGCCTGAACGACGTGCTGATGGGCTGCAATGAAGGCGCGCGCAACATGATCGGCATTGCGGTGGCGACCGGCTGTGCCGGCATCATCGTCGGCGCGATCACGCTGACCGGGCTCGGCCTGCGCATGACCGACTTCGTCGAGTTCGTCTCGCAGGGCAACGTACTGGTGATGCTGCTCTTCACGGCGTTCGTCTGTCTCGTGCTGGGCATGGGCGTGCCGACGACGGCCAACTACATCCTGGTCGCGACGCTGATGGCGCCGGTCATCGTCGAACTCGGCGCGCAGTCCGGTCTCGTGATCCCTCTGATCGCCGTGCACCTGTTCGTCTTCTACTACGGGATCATGGGCGACATCACGCCGCCGGTGGGACTGGCAAGTTTCGCCGGTGCGGCCATCGCGAAGGAGGATCCGATCCAGGTCGGCATCCAGGGTTCGGTGTATGCCGTGCGAACCGTCGTGCTGCCGTTTATCTGGATCTTCAATCCGGCGCTGCTGCTGATCGACGTCCATGGATGGGGCGAGGCTCTGATGGTCGCCGCTGCATCGACGATTGCGTCGCTGCTCTTCGCAGCCGCGACGATGGCATGGTTTCGAGTCAAGTGCCGTTGGTGGGAGATCCTGCTGCTGCTGGTCGCGACGTTCATCCTGTTCCGGCCCGACTGGTTCGCGGACTGGTTCGGTCCCGAGTACACCGACGCTCCGGCGTCGAAGTTCTACGAGGTGGTGAACGGACTGGAAGACAAGGATCGACTGGTGTTCAAGATCCAGGGACAGTCGCTCGAGGGCGAAGAAAAGAGCAAGACCGTCGGCCTGCAGCTCGGCCCCAGGTTGGGCGATGGCAAGAACCCGGTCGATGACGCGCGCAAGCGCCTAGCGGAGGCCGGCCTGTCAGTGTCCGGCATGGGCGAGATGATGCAGGTGAGCACTGTGCGCTTCGGTAGCCGCGCCGCCAAGGCTCGAATTGAACAGGGCTACGACATAGTCGGTGTCAAGGTGCCGACTGCGCGCATCAACGCGCACTGGTTCTACATACCGGGCCTGCTGCTCGCAGCGCTGATCTGGTTCGTGCAGGGCCTGCGCATGCGGCGGGCGCGGCCGGCGGCTGCGCCCGCGGGTTGAAGCGGCTCAGCGCGCTGATGCCAGCGCCCGATTGGCGCGCACGAACAGCAGCGTCGCGAAGGCGCAGGTCAGCAGCAGCCCGGCCGAGCCGAACGCCCAGACGGCCCACAGGGCGAACGTGCCGGCGTGCTCGCTCCAGACGAGCAGCGTCGCGAGGCGCTGCTCCCAGGCCGCACTTGCGATCCACGGTTCGACCTGCGCGGCCAGCCAGGTGCCGCTGTCGCTGAGCAGCGCGTGGCCGCCCCAGGCGAGCAGTCCCCAGACGAGGAAGGCCAGCAGGGCGACCGTCCAGATGACGATCAACGTCGACCGCGTGAATGTGTCCTTGGTGTCCATGGTGCCGCTCCTTCAGCGCAGGCGCCGGACGGTCAAGCGCGCCCCGTCCGGTCCGCCCAGCCGGCCAAGCATCCTTCGCAGCCGGTTCGGCCGCCGCGTCGGGAAAAGTTCATCGGTCGCGGCCAGGGCAGCGCGAGCGCGCGCCGCCCGCGTTCCGTTCGCCAACGCGCCGGACGCGTTGCCAAGGCTGCTCGCCTCGTGCAACGCCTCGTCGCGGAGGTCAATCAAGGTCCTGTCTGAGTCGAAACTTCTGCGGCTCGTCGTCATCGGCATCCCCGTTGGTCGATGTGAATAAGGTGTCGTCGGCGGCGACATCGCGAAGGGGGAGGGGGCTTCGCCAGAGGGGCCCGCTGCCGATGACGCGACGTATGACCGGACCGGCGCGGGCGGGTTGCTCGGTGCTTTCCCGCTTCGGGTCACTGCGGACGCGCCGGGCGCCGCCGGCGCGGACGGTATCCTGAGGCCGGGAGGATGCCGAATGCGACTGATCACTGATGACGAAGTCGCCTCGCTGTTGACGATGCGCGAGGCCATCTCTGCAATGGCGGCGGCGTTCGAGCAGTTCGGCAACGGCGCCGGCGCGGTCGCACCGCGCGTGCGCGTCACGGCCGAGCACGGCGGACAGGCGATTGCGATCGCGGCGATGGGCGCTGCGCTGCCGGCGGCCGGCGTGGTCGGAGCCAAGGTCTACTCGACCGTGCGGGGGCAATTCCGATTCGTCATCGTGCTGTTTTCCGCCGTCACCGGAGCTGCCTTGGCGGCGATCGAGGCCAACGAGATCACGCGCTTCCGCACCGCGGCGGCGACAGCGGTCGCGATGCAGCGGCTGGCGCGACGCGACGCGGCCACGCTGGCGCTGTTCGGCACCGGCGTGCAGGCGCGGGCCCATGCCGAGGCCCTGCTGCTGTCGCATCCGTTCCAGCGCGTCCTGGTGTCCGGCCGCGCCACGGCACCGGATGTCGCGAACTGGATCCAGACCGAGTTCGGTGTCGACGCCCAGGCAGTCGATGCGCCGACCGCCGCCCGCGCGGGTGATGTGCTGTGCACCTGCACGCGGGCGACCGAGCCGCTGTTCGACGGCGCTCTGGTGCGACCCGGCGCGTTCGTCGCCGCGGTCGGCTCGAGCAAGCCGCAGGCGCGCGAGCTCGACGACACGCTGCTGGCGCGCGCCGACCTTGTCGTGGTCGAGTGGCTGCCGGCTGCGCAGGCCGAAGCGGGCGAGTTCGTGCGCGCCGCGCCGGGCACCATCGATCCGGCCCGGGTCGCCGAACTGGGCAAGCTGCTGGTCAAGGGCAAAGCCTACGAGCGGCGCGCCGGCGACATCGTCGTCTACAAGTCGGTCGGTATTGGCCTCGAGGATGTGGCGCTCGCGCATCTCGTCTACGAGCGCAGCAGCTGAACGGAGCCCGGCGATGTGCGGCCGTTACGACCTGTCGCAGAACCCTGCCGCGATCAAGGCGCACTTTCGCGTGCCGAGCGTGCCAGATTTCCTGGCGAGCCCGGATGTCCGGCCCACGGAACTGAAGCCGATTGTGCGCCTCGCGCACGACGGCGAGCGCGAGTGCGCGCTGGCACGCTGGGGTCTGGTGCCGTCATGGGCCAAGGATCTGAAGTTCGGCAACCGCTGCATCAACGCGCGCGCTGAAACCATCGCCACGACACCGTCTTTCCGCAGCGCCTACGCCAAGCGCCATTGCCTGGTGCCGGTCAATGCGTTTTACGAGTGGACGGGCGAAAAGGGGCACAAGACGAAGTGGCGCATCCGCGTGAAGGACGCGCCGCTCTTCGCGCTGGCGGGACTGTGGGAATGGTGGCGTGACCCCGCGACCTCGCAGGGTGTGGAGACCTACACGATCATCACGACCGAGGCCAATGCAGCGATCGCGCCCCTGCACGACCGCATGCCGGTGATCGTCCGCGAGCGCAACTATGAGCGCTGGCTCGACGCGGCCAGGAGCCCGCCGGACCAGCTCGCGCCCTACCCGCCCGACGACATCGTCATCGAGCGCGCCTGATGAAAATGCGTGCCGCAGTCGGCGCCCTGCTGGCGGCCGTGCTGGGCAGCGCCGTGGCCCAGGCGCCTGCGGTGTCACCCAAGGTTCCGCCGCCGCCGGACTGCGGTTCAGTCGTCATCGTCAAGTGCGAGCGACCCGAGCTCGACGACACGCAACGCGCGCGCCGTGAGGCCACGCAACGCATCGAGAACCGTCGCGGCAGCAGCGCGGTCGATGTCATGGACCGGGTGATCATCGAGGACGATGCGGTCCGGCCCGACTCGCCCGAAGCTGCGATCAATCGCGCGCTATCGCGGCCCCTCGTCAGGCAGGGGGAGAACTCCTTTTCCATTGGGGAAGGGGCGCAGTGCACGTGCAAGAACATCTGCCCTCCGTGGCCGCTGCCCTGCTGCAGCTGCACCGACCAGGTCGGGAGCCGCCACGCGACCTCGCCCGGCTGGGCGCCCACGCGCTGAAGGCGCCGCGGGAGCGCGCTGCGCTCCCGCGACAGTCCGCGCTCAGCCGATCTGCACCGGCACAAAGACCCGCTGGCCCTGCCGCTCGATCAGTACGGCAACGTTGCCCTTGGCCTCGTTGACGCGGGCACGCAGTTCCTCGACGGTGCGCGTCGGCCGGCCATCGACCGCGACAATCACGTCGCCGCTGCGCAGTCCCGCCTTGGCGGCCGGTCCGCTTGCCTGCTGCACGAGCAGGCCACCCTCGCTTTGCAGCGCGCGCGCCTCGTCGTCGCTCAGGGGACGCACCGCGACCCCGAGCTTTCCCTTCGGTGCGGCGTCGCCGCTCGGCGCCTGGGCCACGCGCTCGTTCGACAGGTCGCTGACCGTGACTTCGAGCGACTTTTCGGCCCGGTCACGCCAGACCTTGAGCGCGACTTTCGAGCCGGGGCGCGTGCCGGCAACAGCCGTCGGCAGGTCGCTGGCCTCGGCGATGGGCTTGCCGTCGAACTCGATGACGACATCGCCCGCCTTCAGGCCAGCCTGGCTCGCCGGCGAGCCGGGCTCGACCCGGCTCACCAGGGCGCCGCGCGGCTTGTCCAGTCCGAAGGTCTCGGCCAGCGGTGCATTCACCGACTGGATGCCGACGCCGATGCGGCCGCGCGTGACCTTGCCGTGCGCGACGAGATCGTCCTTCACCTTGAGCGCGAGGTCGATCGGGATCGCGAACGACAGGCCCATGTAGCCGCCGCTGGTGGAGAAGATCTGCGAATTGATGCCGACGACTTCGCCCGCCATGTTGAAGAGCGGCCCACCCGAGTTGCCGGGATTCACAGCGACGTCGGTCTGGATGAAGGGCACCAGTGTTTCCTGCGGCAGCGCGCGTGACTTGGCCGAGACGATGCCCGCCGTCACGGAATTGTCGAGTCCGAACGGGGAGCCGATCGCAGCTACCCATTCACCGACTTTCAGCTGGGCGGGATTGCCGATCCGCACGGCCGGCAGGTTCTTGGCATCGATGCGGACCACCGCAACATCAGTTAGCCGGTCCGTGCCGACGACCGTGCCCTTGTACTCGCGCTTGTCGGCGAGTCGCACGGTCAGCTCCGAGGCACCGTCCACAACATGGGCGTTGGTCAGCACCAGCCCGTCGCCGACGATGAATCCCGAGCCGACACCCTGGCCTTCGCGCCCCTGCGGGGCGCCGTCGGGCATCGGCACGCCAAAGCGACGCAGCATGTCGCCCATCGGCCCGTCTGCCTCGAACTGAGCCGACGCGCCAGGCGCGCGCTTGGTCGCAGCGATGTGGACGACGGCGGCCGCGTTGGCGTCGACCAGTGCGCTGAAGTCGGGCAGGGAACCCTGGCGCGCCATGGCGGGCGCGGAGACCGTTGGCGCCGACGCGGCGGTGGCCGTGGGTACTCCGTTGACGTGCTGGCCGGCGGCAAAGGCGCCCGCCACCGCGGCGACGATCAGTAGTGGCTTGGTGAAGCGAAGGACGTTCATGCAGTGCGTCTCCAGAGTTGAGGGAGACGAATGTGTGCACTGCAGCTTAGATTTCACTTAAGCCATGGAGACGGACTGACCGGCGGCAAGAGTTGGGGCGCGAGTGACCGTGAGGCTTAAGCAGGGCTTAACCGCGCGCGGCATCGCGCTGCCGTTAAGCTTGTGGACGGACAAAAAAATAGCGCCGCAGAGCGGCGCTGAATTTCGAGTGAGTGAGGAGCGACGGAACTGGCCGTCGACCACGGAAGCAAAATTAGGCCGCGCGACTTAAACCCAACTTAAGGTTCGCGCCGTCCGTCGGGTCGCACGGTGCGTCGCGCTCGGTGTCAGAGAGGCAGTGCATCGCCATCGCGACGGCAAACACAGTTTCGGCGAGGCTTTACGTGTAAGCGGGTACTCGCATTTAATGCGTCGAGGCGCTCTCTGCCGCGAGTACCGGAAGTCGCACCAGCACGCGCAGCCCACCCGCGGGCGCGGTTTCCAGCGCGACCCGGCCGCGGTGCATCTCGGCGACCTGCGACACGATCGCCAGTCCAAGGCCGGTGCCCGAACCTGCCGCCGCGCGCCCTCGGTAGAAGCGGTCGAACACGCGTTCGCGTTCCTCTTCGGGGATGCCGGGGCCCGTGTCCTCGATGGCGACCTGCACGGTGTCGCCGTCGCGTTGGCATGCGACGCTGACGCGGCCTCCTGGCGGCGTGTAGCGCACGGCGTTATCGACGACGTTGTTGAAGAGGATCCGCAGCGCGTCTTCGCTGCCGCTGACGGTGGCGCCACCGCTGGTGTCCCGGCACGCAAGTTCGACCGAGCGCTCGCGGGCTGTTGTCCGCGCCTCGTCGACGACGGAAGACACCAGCGTGCCGACCTCGACCGCGGCCGGTGGCGCAGCAGCGGCGTCGGGGTCGAGCCGAGCCATCGTCAGCAGTTGCTGTACCAGGCGGGTGGCCCGACGAATGCCCTGGCGCAGCCGTTCGAATGCCCGCGCACGGTCCTCGTCGCCCTGCGCACGTTCGGCCAGCTGCACCTGCAGGTTGAGCGCGGTGAGTGGCGTCCGCAACTCGTGGGCGGCATCGGCAGCAAAGCGCCGCTGCAGCGAGAACGACTGGTCAAGCCGCGCCAGCAGATCGTTCAGCGAATCGGCGAGCGGCCGGATCTCCTGCGGCAGGCCGTCGCTCGGCACGGGCGTCAGTGCCGTCGGGCTGCGTTCCTTGACCGCACTGGTAATGCGACCGAGCGGCGCGAGGCCGCGGCCGACGATCCACCAGCCGGCGAGTCCGAGGAACGGCAACAGCACGAGCACCGGCATCAGCAGTCGCCAGGCGGTGCGCGCTGCGAGTTCGGTCCGCAGCGCGGTCGGCTGCGCCACCTGGATCAGTTGCCGGCCCGTATACAGCGCGAAGGCGCGCCACGACCTTCCGGCGTGCACCAGGGTGACATAGCCCTCGTCCGTGCGCGGCATCGGGCCGTCGCCGACGATGCGCGAGACATACGGGCGATCGAATGCCGGATCCCAGATCTGCACCAGTACCCGCTGGTCAGGGTTGGCAGCGACACTTTCGAGCCGCCGCAGGTCCAGCACGGCGTGATCCCGCAGCGACAGCGCCACCTGACGTAGTTCCTCGTCGAGCAGCGTGTCGACTTCGTCGCGCGCGGAAAAGTACGTCGCGGCCGCGGCCGCGAGCCCTGCGACCGCGAGCGCCGCGAGCAGGGCTGCGAGCAGCCAGCGTCGGATGGACGTCACGCCGTGGTCCTCATCGCCCGCCCGTCACTCGGACGCCAGCGTGTAGCCGAGACCGCGCACGTTGCGGATCACGCCATCGCCCAGCTTCTTGCGCACGTTGTGGATGTGCACTTCGACGGCATTGCTGCCGACCGACTCGTTCCAGCCGTAGAGCTTCTCTTCGAGTTGCGCGCGCGAAAGCACGAGCCCCGGCCGTTCCGCGAGGGCAGCCAGCAGCGCGTATTCACGCGCCGAAAGTGCGACCGCTGTCCCCTGCCACGTCACCTCCCGCGTGGCAGGGTTGATGATGAGGGCTCCGCGCTCGATGACGGGCTCGGAGCGCCCCGCTGCGCGCCGGATCAGCGCGCGCGCACGTGCGGTGAGTTCGTCGAGGTCGAACGGCTTGACCAGGTAGTCGTCG